>JACCDY010871101.1_pt1 | contig 43475 bp, 40 predicted proteins | sample 7446391 | NCBI WGS metagenome assembly JACCDY01 (sample SAMN15323451, study PRJNA562643) | freshwater metagenome | isolation source: river surface water | place: USA:Blue River Watershed | collected 2017-08-18
CAACAACATCGAAGAAGGTTTAAAAGATGTTGATGTGGTGATGACCCTCAGAATCCAAAAAGAACGCATGGAAGTTGGTCAAGTGCCTGAAGGAGATGCTTTTTTCAAGCAGTGGGGCCTTACTCAAGCAAGGCTCAAGTTGGCTAAGCCAGATGCGATTGTGATGCACCCGGGACCCATGAACCGTGAAGTAGAGATCGCCAGTGATGTAGCGGATGGCCCCCAGTCAGTGATCCTCAAGCAAGTGACCTTCGGTATTGCAGTGCGCATGGCCGTGATGTCGATTGTGGCGGGGAATTAAGAAAAAAGTAGAAAAAGAATAAAGAATAAGAAAATAAGTAAGACCCAAGAAAAATGACAGTTAGAGATGGCCAAGGAAAAATCCTTGGCCATTTTCATTGGATCAGCAAGCATCCACTTTAATGATGCCAAATGGAAAGTTAGAAGGTGTTAAAGAAATCTTCACGTCATAACCAATCATGGTGATGGCATGAAGTAAACGTAAGAATTCAACATGTTTGTGATCACCATTAAAGAACCGAATCGACTTGCTTGAATTCAAACCGAGACTGCCCATGCATGTGATGGGATTTAAGTTCTTTAGTTTAGCCGTTTGAATAAAAAATTCGCAGGCACGATTCTTGGTAGTGATCATGGATGCTGGCTTTGCATCCATTTCTAATTCAGTCACAAGGGCAGCATTCATGGCTGCTACTTGCTCACTATTGGTTCCTGATTGATGTGGAAAATACTTCATGCGAATACCCATTGATAAACCTCTTTATTAAAGTTGTATAAGAAAAGCTCGAAAAAAGAGGATAGTCAGGTTTGTGTAGAGAATTGTTCTGATTTTGTTGTAGGAAGTGCCCCACATGAGTGAATAAGCAATTAGTTGGCTTAGTGATTGGGTAATGCAAAAATAGCGCTTTAGTAAACCCAAGAAGACATCAAAACCATCTATCCGACCACTCACTTTGGGCGCATTTCTTGACCTGAGATTCAATTTGAAAAACAGGGATTTACATTCCATATTGGTCTTCATGGGTTTTACCAAAAAGTGCAATATATCCGCCTTGAACCTCTGGCCAAGCAATTAGGGTTTTTAGAAATTCCGTTGGACTTGGCATGAACTTCTGGGGGCGGGCTTTGTATTGGTTGAAATCCTAATGGACAAAAATACTTATAAATTACTTCTAATACATATAAAATAATACTTTAGACATTATTTCTTTAAGCCAGTGATGCTGGGTAATTAATAATCCAGAAGTAGTTAAAAAAAGAAGCAAAAGATAAGTGAATGAAAAGTAACAAAAAGTTAACGTAAAACGCATTAATCACAGCATTCAAAATACAGATCGGTCCAATACGTATGTTAGAAAAATCTTTCAACACCATTTCTGAGGATGAAATCTCTCTTAAAGACATCATTGATTTCTTGGCTGAATCCTGGAAAACAATTGTGTTGGGTGGTGTAGTTGGCGGACTGCTGGGCTTGTGGTATGGAAACATGATGCCTCCAAAATACCAAGCTACTGCAAATATTCAGGTTGCTAAGATTGCAGGTGCTGATATTGAGACACCAAGTACATTAGTAGAAAAACTTCAAATGCCAATGTATTTCTCAAACGCATCACATTCAGCTTGTAAGGTCCTGGATACGATTGAGCCAGGCGAAGTGATTGCAAAAAATATTAAGCCAACATTGTCAAAAAATACTCCCATCATTAGTATTTCTTATAAGGAAAATAGTCCTGAAGATGCTCAGAAATGCTTGGATAGTGTTTTGAATGACGTCCGCTTTAATCAGAATTTTTTAGCAAAAGCTATTCTTGAAGGAAAAAAAAGTCAGTTAATTAATTTAAAACAAAAACTTGATGATTCAGAAAGGGTTGTAAAAAAACTGCATAATGAAAATTTAAATTTTGATATTTCTGAGTCAAAGTTTTCAGCTTCCGTTCTTTTAATTGCGTCTATTTTAAATAAAGAAAATGAAATTAAAGATTTACGCACACAAATTAATGATTTGGAAGTTGCATTGTTGGAGCCTCAAACGAGAGAGACATACTTAATAACTCCAATCTATGCTTCAAAACAAAAGGTGTCGCCTAATAGGGCCCTTATTTTAATGGGTGGGTTGGTAGGAGGTTTATTTTTGGGATTACTTTTTAAGATCAGTAAGCGTGGTTGGCACTCTTACAAAATGTCTAATCAATACCTCAGTTAATTCAAATTATATGAAATGGTACGTGATTTACACAAAAGCTAGAGAAGAGTTCAGAGCTTTAGAAAATCTTCAAAATCAAAGATTTGAAGTATTTCTGCCTACTTGTCAGGTGCAAAAGAAGCGGGACGAGTTAATCAAGCTGATCGCTGAGCCATTGTTTCCAAGGTATCTTTTTATTCGCTTGTCAGACGTGACGAGTAACTGGATGCCAATTCGTTCAACCCGCGGTGTTTCTCAGCTTTTGAGGTTTGGGCAGGCAAATCATCCCGTAGTTATGCCGGATATTATTATTGATTATTTAAGGTTACGATGCACCAAGGGTGAGCCCCTTCGAGAATTATTTTTTGCAGGCGATTTGTTGCAAATTACTCGTGGACCATTAAAGGGCCTTTCGGGGCTTTTTCAAAAGCTACAAACCATGCCAGAAGGTTCAGTAAGGGCTTTGCTTTTGGTGGAAATTTTAGGCTCTGTACAGAGACTTCAGATTCCTTTGCCGCAAGTCAAAAAAGTGGGAAACTGAACAGATTCCAATGGTAGTTATCTACCCTGTATTGTCTGGAATGCTTGAGCATATAAATGGCAAGCCTCAAGAAGCTAGATAGTAGCAGCAAATTAAATCAGGCCACTAACACCATAGCGTAATATGGCTACTCTTAAATTTCGAACCTTTATCTAGAGAATCAGAGATAACCTGATGAGGGTTAATAAAAAGCTGATAACTAAAAAAACTTATAGCAAAAATTTTAGTTTGCTGCATCGCAAGTATGTGCCTTTTACGGTCGAGACTGGTTATAATACTTATAAATAAAGCCAGTTATAATGAATCAATAAGTCATTGATTTAATTTAATAAATAAAAATACTTGAGATAAAGTAGGGCGGTAGCATTAAAAAATTTTTGCATCGAGTAGAATGCTTTTTTTAGTTCTAATTGCGCGCAAAACCTTTCCAGTAAAACTGGAATTATGAGTCTTAGTTTTGTCTAACAGTTTCGCTCAATTCTGCAACACAAGTTATCTAATCGTTAAGTGTGATTTTGCATGTTATTTCGAAGCTAAGATTATCAAGAGATTATTGAGTTAAAAATTTCTTGCGGATTTAGCTAATGGTTATTTAAAGCCCAGGGTGACGTAACTGGTGAATTAACACTCCAAAAGGCTAAACTCTTTTTAATTAAATGTTTTATCAAACCAAAAATTCAATCGTATTTAAAATTTGGACTTTATTAACATCCATTGAACAACGCCGAGCATTATTTTTGCTAGGTCTGATGTTCTTTGGCATGGTTTTGGAGACACTCAGTGTGGGGCTCGTAATTCCCACGATTGCGCTTCTCACCCAAAGTGAGTTGATGCATGACAATCCGGTACTTCAGCCCATCCAACAAATTCTTGGAAATCCTAGTCACCGAAGCTTAGTTGTCTTCGGGATGTTATTGATGGTCACCGTCTATTTTCTCAAAGCACTGTTTCTAGCATTCCTTGCTTGGCAGCAAACGCGCTTTGCTTATGGTGTACAGGCTCGGCTTTCGCAAGATCTGTTCTCGGTCTATCTGCATCAACCTTATACATTTCACCTACAGCGTAACTCGGCTCAATTGATTCGGAATGTTATCAATGAGGTGAATTTGTTCACTTTTAACGGAATCTTGCCAGGCATGATGTTATTTACTGAATCATTGGTATTGATTGGTTTGTGTAGTCTGCTCCTTTTCGTTGAGCCATTGGGATCACTCTTTGTAGTAAGTATATTGGGCGCGGCAGCTTGGGGGTTTCATCGCTTTACCTGCAGACGTATCGAGGGGTGGGGGGAGGCACGTCAATACCACGAGGGTTTACGCATTCAGCATCTTCAACAGGGTTTAGGGGGTGCCAAGGATGTGAAATTACTCGGACGAGAAAACCAATTTCTGGAGCAATACCGAATACATAATTCACGGAGCGCGCTGGTTGGACAGTTCCAAACTACCCTACAACAGCTGCCACGTTTGTGGCTGGAGTTACTCTCAGTCACTGGGCTCGCTATCCTAGTTATAACTATGCTAGCACAGAATCGCTTACTTGAATCCATATTACCTGCCTTGGGCTTATTCACCGCAGCCGCATTTCGTATCATGCCATCTGTCAATAGGGTATTGAGCGGAGTTCAGTCATTACGCTATGGACTTCCGGTAATTGATGTTGTTCATGCGGAACTTAATCTCGTTATGCCTAAAGTGGTCTTTAGTAGTAAGCTGATTACGCCCTTCCGTGAGGTAATAGAAATAAGTCAAATCTCGTACACCTACCCGGCCTCAGCAGAAGCTGCACTTAAGGACATCTCTTTGACTATTCAGCGCGGTGAATCAGTAGGCTTCATTGGTACGAGTGGAGCTGGCAAAAGTACACTAGTTGATATTTTGCTGGGCCTGCTCACCCCTGATACGGGCAAAGTGAGAGTGGATGGCCAAGATATCCAGACTAATTTGCGTAACTGGCAGGATCAAATTGGTTATGTGCCACAGTCAATTTTTCTTACTGACGATACTCTACGTAGTAATGTGGCATTTGGCTTGCCTACTGATCAGATAGATGAAGCTGCTATTTGGCGTGCCATTTATTCCGCGCAACTGGAGCAATTTGTCAAAGAATTGCCGCTTGGGCTCGATACGCTGGTTGGAGAGCGGGGTGTTCGCCTCTCAGGTGGTCAACGTCAGCGCATTGGTATTGCACGTGCACTTTATCATGATCCGGCAGTGTTGGTTCTGGACGAGGCTTCAAGCGCACTTGATACTGCTACCGAATCCGCCGTCATGGATGCCGTTCGAGCATTGCATGGGCATAAAACACTTATTATCGTGGCTCATCGACTTAGCACGGTGGAACATTGTGATCGGCTATTTCGGCTTGAGCGTGGAAAATTAGTTGTGGGTAAGTAAACGAATAATAAGATCGAAAACATAACGATATTTCAATACAATTGAATCTCAAAAAAAATCATAAATTATCCAAATGAACTGCTATATCTGTAATCATTCTGACTTCCGTTTCCGCCAAGGCGGTGTCCGAGACAATCCTGAATTGCTTATTCACGAGTGCATAAACTGTGGCTTGGTGGCGCTCAACTCCTTTGAACATATAAAGCACGGTCACTATGAAAATTCAGGCATGCACGGTGAAGAATTACCCTCAATTGAATCTTGGTTACGGCAAGCAGAGCAAGATGATCAGCGCCGTTTTGAATTGTTAAAAGTAGCCATAGTCAATCGTAAGGTTCTGGATTTTGGTTGTGGAGCTGGAGGTTTTTTGCGCAAAGTACAAAAACTAGCTACTGTGGTGGCTGGCGTTGAGCTCGAGCATAGAGTCCGTGACCATTGGGTTGATTCGATCCCGATTTATGAGAGTCTCGCAGATGTAAATGATAAGTACGATTTGATAACTTCTTTTCATGTGCTCGAACATCTGCTGGATCCGCGTGAGATACTCCGTTGCTTAGCATCACACCTTAGGGTTGGGGGGCGCTTGGTGATTGAGGTTCCGAATTCTGATGATGCGCTATTGACCCTTTATGAAAGTGATGCTTTCCAACGTTTTACATATTGGAGTCAGCATCTATATTTGTTCAATTCCAAAACCCTTCATTGTTTAGCTAATCAGGCTGGTTTGAAGGTGGTATCTATTCAGCAATTTCAGCGCTATCCACTTTCCAATCACCTGTATTGGTTAAGTCGGAACAAGCCGGGAGGGCATCAGTGCTGGTCGTTTCTCGATACTCAATCATTATCTGAAGCCTATGCGGCATCGCTGGCTACTATAGGCAAGTGTGACACAATAATCGCGTATTTAGAAAATGAGTAAATATTTTTTGCGAGGAGATTCTTTTTTAAAAAATTTTTATGAGTGAGTATTTCAAGCAAGCTAGTCTACTTGTATTAGCTGGTGGTTTTGGAACTAGGCTTCGCTCTGTGGTTTCAGAGGTTCCAAAGCCTCTGGCTCCTGTGCATGATCGACCTTTTCTTCACCACCTAATAGAGTGCTGGATTGAGCAGGGTATTAAACAATTTATATTTTTGCTGCATCATCAAGTTGAATCTATCGAGGCATTTCTGAAGTTGCAGCAAACCGAAGGATGTTTGCGAGGTTGCGAAGTTAGAACGTTAACCGAACCCGAACCCTTAGGCACTGGTGGGGCTATTGCTTATGCGGTTCAGCAGCTTCGGATTAAGGAATCATTTCTGGTTGCTAATGCTGATACTTGGCTCGGATCAGGTATTGAGGAGATTTTAAAAGCGTCTGCTCCTGCCATGGCTGTTGTTCATGTTGAAAATTCAGAGCGCTACGGAAGTGTTGTGGTGGAACAAAGTAAGGTGGTTGAATTTAAAGAAAAGCAAAGTAGTTTGGGGCCGGCGTGGATCAATGCTGGACTGTATCAGTTGCATGCTGATTTATTTAGTGAATGGAGTGGAGAAGCATTTGGGCTTGAGCGCGAAATGTTCCCAAGGTTGGTGAGTGCTGGTCAATTGACGGCAGTAAGGCTGGAAACTGATTTTATAGATATTGGTATTCCGAAAGACTATTTTCGTTTCTGCCGCTGGGTTGAGTCTGATAAAGAAGGAGTTTTGTGAACCTAAATCAATTCCTGATTTTTGAGAGCGAGCCTCTGAGGGAAGCACTTTTGAAAATTAGCGCCAATCAGCACGGGTGTATTATGACTACCGACAGTAACGGTGCCGTAATAGGTCTTGCAACCGATGGTGATATTCGTGAGAGGTTGATTAACGGCGCATCACTAGATGATACTGTTGGATCATGCGCAAACTTGAATTTTATATGGGCTGATCAAGCAACACCGCGTGAAATGTTGCTTAAGCAACTTGATCATAGTATTCGGGTTATTCCCTTGCTTAATGCGGCGCGGCATCTTACTGGTATCGTTAGCCGCGATTATTTGCCTTTGCAAGTTGAAGAGCAAACCTATGCGCGTTCGCGATCTCCGGTGCGAATTAGTTTTGGTGGCGGAGGATCGGATTTAACACATTTTTTCGCGGATGCTGGTGGTGCAGTTATTAATACAACAATCTCACTTTTTAGCCATGCAACATTGCGGGTGCGTAATGATGAAAAAGTGGTGATTCATTCTCGCGATTTGGGTGAGTCATTGCATGCACAAAATCTTAAGGATGTCTTTACTCAAAAAGGCAACTTTGGCCTCATACAAGCCTTGTTAAAAGCGGTCCATCCTGACTTCGGTTTTGAGTTGTATCTACATTCTGATTTTCCTATGAAGTCGGGCCTTGGAGGTTCAGCAGTTGTCTCTGCAGCGGTGCTGGGCTGTTTCAATCAATTCCGCCAAGATCGCTGGGATTTGCATGAACTTGCCGAATTGGCATTTCAGGCTGAGCGTCTATACCTGGGTGTCGACGGGGGTTGGCAGGATCAATATGCTACTGTTTTTGGTGGTTTTAATTTCATGGAGTTTGGTATGGATCAGAATATTGTCCATCCACTCAGAATTCATCCGGACATTTTGCTTGAGCTGGAGGAGAGTCTCATCCTTTGTGATACTGGGACTCCCCATGACTCTGGTGACATACATCAGGATCAGCGCCAACATATGAAGCAGAATGATATTCGTCAGAAGGTTCAGTCCAATGTTGAGCTAACTTACCAGATGCGAAATCATTTGCTTCGCGGTAGGTTGCTTCAATTTGGACAGTCTCTTCATGAGGCGTGGCAATTGAAGCGTCAATTCAGCAGTAAAATTTCCAACGACAGACTCGATCAAATTTACGAAGGAGCGATAAACCATGGCGCGGTTGGCGGCAAACTTTTAGGTGCTGGCGGCGGCGGTTTTTTCCTCTTCTATGTACCGCCATTTTGCAAGCACCAGCTACTTGATTACATTGAGGCTAAAGGACTGAAAATCCATCCGTTCGGTTTTGAGCGTGATGGCTTGCGTGCTTGGTCAGCACGTGAACGTAAAAATCATCTGGGAATAGAGGATTCATGAATATCAATATTGGGGGCTTCGAAATAGGGGCAGGTCGTACATTTGTTATTGCTGAAATCGGTAATAATCACAACGGCAGTTTAGAGCGTGCCATTCAAATGGTAGATATCGCTGTTGAAATGGGGGCGGACTGTGCGAAGTTTCAAATGCGTCACCTTGAAGAGGTTTATCGGCAACGCACCTTGCGCAAAGATGGAGAAGACCTTGGTACTGAGTATGTATTAGACTTGCTTCAGCGTTTTGAGTTATCACTCGATGCACATCGAAAATTGGCGATGTATTGTGCGCAAAAGGGAATTCTTTATCTCTGCACACCTTGGGATGCTAGTAGTGTCGACATCTTGGAGGCTTTGAATGTCCCGGCGTACAAAGTGGCATCGGCTGACTTAACTAATCTCCCGCTACTAACCAAGCTTTGTGCTACAGGTAAACCACTCATCCTTTCTACTGGAATGAGTTCTAGGGAAGAGGTGAAAATTACAATAGACTTTCTTAATAAACAATCTACACGATTTGTCTTGCTTCATTGCAACAGCACTTATCCTGCTCCATTGCACGACATTCAACTTAGATGGATGGAGCAAATGCGCGGAATGCACGAGCTGATTGGTTATTCTGGACATGAACGCGGTATTGCTGTATCTCTGGCAGCAGTGGCTTTAGGAGCCTGCGTGCTTGAAAGACACTTCACTCTTGATCGATCGATGGAAGGACCTGACCATGCCGCAAGTCTGGAGCATGCGGAATTCAAACGATTGATTGAGGGGGTGCGCGAAATTGAGCTGGCATTGAAGGGTGGAAGTGATCGTTATACATCACAAGGCGAAATGATTAATCGTGAAAATCTTGGTAAAAGCCTTGTCGCGACTATGGCGTTAAAGAATGGCACGGTTATTAAACCAGAGCATATACAGGTGCGCAGTCCGGGCCAGGGTCTTTCTCCTCAGCACTACGAACAGCTGTTGGGACGTTCACTTCGTCGCGACTTAAATGCCGAGGATTTTTTCTATCCATCAGATCTCAAAGATGAGCGTATTGAACCTCGCCATTATTCGTTCCAGCGGCCTTGGGGCGTCCCGGTTAGGTATCATGATTTTCAAGAGTATAAGCATCGTATCAATCCCGACCTATTTGAATTTCACCTCTCATACTCCGATATGGAGCTCAAGCCAGAAAACTTTTTAAAGGGCGTTTATTCTTGTGGATTTGTAGTGCATGCGCCAGAATTGTTTGCAAATAGTCGATTAATGGACTTGGCATCTCCTGACGAAGCATATCGCAAGCAATCGGTGCTTGAGACGCAACGAGTAATCAATATCACGCGGCACTTGAAACAATTTTTTCCTCGGACAGTATGCCCCATGATCGTTGCCAACATTGGTGGCTTCACTATGGATGAGCCTTTACCAACCTCGGTTATTAAAGCCTACTATGAGCGATTTGCAAAAAGTCTTGCTGAGCTTGACTCTGAAGGCGTGGAACTCATTCCGCAAACTATGGCGCCCTTCCCATGGCACTTTGGGGGGCAGAGATTTCAAAACATCTTTGTGAAGGTTGACGAAATTGTTGAGTGGTGCCAAAAGCTTAATCTTCGAATGTGTTTTGATATTTCACATACACGTCTAACATGTAATCACTTCGGTATTGATTTCTATTCGTTTGCTGAAAAAATTGCTCCTTTTTCTGCTCATCTTCATCTCGGGGATGCTCGGGGGCTTAATGGTGAAGGTTTACAGATAGGTGATGGCGACATTGACTTTAAGCGTCTCGGAGAAATTCTTCGCAAGGGGTGCCCGCAGGCATCTTTTATCCCTGAAATATGGCAGGGGCATAAGAATGGAGGGGAGGGCTTTTGGTTGGCACTGGAGCGATTGGAGGCTACCCTATGAGTTTGGATATGATTCGAGAGAAAATTATCGCATCTATTAAAATAAAACAAGCAATTATCGAAGATGAAAAACTTCTTTGCAAAATTCAAAAACTCGCAAATGATTGTGTTCACTCCTTAAGGTCTGGGGGGAAGATTATTTTTGCTGGAAATGGTGGTAGTTTTGCAGATGCTCAGCATCTATCGGCCGAATTTATATCACGCTTTATGTTTGACAGAGCTGCTTTAGCATCAATAGTTCTGGGCGCAAATAACTCGACATTAACTGCTATCGGAAATGACTATGGCTACGAACAAGTTTTTGCCCGGGAAATTGCGGGATTAGCAAAAGAAAAAGATATTTTCATTCCAATCTCAACCAGCGGGAATAGTCAAAATATTTTGGAGGCAGTTAAGAGGGCAAACGAAATGGGAATAATTACAGTTGCTTTGACCGGTTACGAAGGGGGAAAGTTGCAACATATTTGTTCATGTATAACTGTGTCTTCCGAAGATACAGCGAGAATTCAAGAGAGTCACATTATGATAGGGCACATCATATGTGGATTAGTTGAACAAAATATATTTGGTGGTCAGTGATATTTAATTAAAGGATAACAATAGTGAATTTATCAACAAATAAAATTCCTGGGTTTATTACTGTTCGCGCTTCATCAACTCGACTGCCGAAAAAATGTTTATTACCATTCGGGCAGGGTAATGTACTTAATTTTGTTATTCAAAGAGCCTGCTCCTATGGAATTGAGCCAATAGTTTGTACGAGCACAGACAGTAGTGACGATATTATTGAGGAAATTGCAATCAAAGAGCAGGTGAAATTATTTCGTGGTTCTTTGGTGAACAAGCTCAGAAGATGGTCTGATTGCGCTGCACATTTCGGGTTTGAAGCTTTTCATACAATAGATGCAGATGATCCATTTTTTGATGGAAATGAAATGCAAGCGAGCATGAAAATTCTATATGAAGAATCATTGGATTTGGTTGAGCCGTCTGAGATATCGTCCAATGGAGCTGGAAGTGTTGGATATTCAATAAAGGCACAAATAATAGAAAAAGCAATCGAAAATATTGGAATAGAGGAGGATACCGAAATGATGTGGGAATTCCTTAAAAAAGTACCTGATATAAAAATCGCCAGAATTAAAGATAATCAAAATACTCCCCAAAAATTAAGATTGACATTGGACTATCAGGAAGATTACTGGTTAATTGAGTCGGTAAGAAAAATGGTTAGTGTTAATGCTCGTAGAGAGGAAATTGATAATCTTTTTAAGCGAAATCCTGATTTATATCTAATTAATTGGTTTAGAAATGGTGAGTGGAAAAACTTACAAAATGAAAAAATTAAACATATCAAATAAATAAAAAGGATAGTCTAATGTCAAATCCATACGGTAAATATAATGGTAACGAACTTGAATATGTTGCTAGGGCATTGAATAGTGAGTCTGAAGATGGGGGTGGATATCCGTGGGTCACAAAATTTGAAGAAAAATTCTGTGAATTATCTGGAGCAAAGTACGCCATTGCCGTTAATTCAGCTACCTCCGGATTGCACGCTGCTTTGGTTGCTGCGGGTGTTGGAAAAGATGATGAGGTAATTCAACCAGCTCTAACAGTTATCATGAACTCACTTGTAACTTTGGAGGTTGGCGCAATTCCGGTATATGCTGATATAGACCCATACACATGGAACATCACAGCAGAAACTATAGAAAGTAAAATTACATCAAAAACTAAAGCAATATTTGCTGTATCGCTATTTGGATTGCCTCTAGATATGGGACCAATAATTAAACTTGCTAAAAAACATAATTTGATAGTTATTGATGATTCAGCTGAAACGTTATGCGGTGAATATAATGGAAAGTTTGCAGGAACTCATGCTGATATAGCAGTATATAGTTTTGAAAATAAGAAGCATTTAAGTTCGGGAAGTGAGGGTGGGATGGTTATCACTAACAACGAAGAGCTTGCAGTAAAAGTAAGAAAATTTTCAGGTATTGGATATAAAAATCTTACCGCAACTGCTGGTAGGACAAGTTTAGCTTCTTCTGTTTTTCAAAGTCCAAATTACGAAAGGCATGATGTAGTCGGGTTGAATTATAGGATGAATGCTATTACAGCCGCTGTAGGCTTGGCTCAGCTAGAGCGGGCGGAACATTTGGTGCAGAGAAGAATTTGTATAGGGGAAATGTTTAATAAGGCGGTTCAAAATTGTACTTGGATAAAACCTCAAGGAAGATTAGAAAACGCGAATCACACCTACTATACATACGCATTTCTTTATGAAGGTGAGAGTAAGAAAGGCATAGAGTGGCATCAATTTTATAATATGTACAAAGAGCTGGGGGGTGATGGATTTTATGCAGCATGGAAAAATCCTTATTTAGAGCCTGTGCTTAAAGGAAAAACTATTGGAAAAATTAAACTACAAGAGGGTTTGTGTGAGGTGGCAGAAGACTATCAGACAAAGATCATGCTATTTAAAACAAACTATAGAGATTTGAGTCAGGCGAAAAGAAACTGTGATCTCTTAAGAGAGTTAATTGAAAAAATTGGAAAATAACCAACTGATTGGAATCATGCAGGGAAGGCTGAGCAATGCGCCTGAAAATTCAAATCTTGATTGGTTTCCATTCGAAAAATGGGAAAAGGAGTTTCAAGCTGCGTCTAAAATAGGCTATGACTACATTGAGTTGGTGTTGGATAAGTATTCTGATGCTAGAAATCCTTTGCTAAATGCAGACTTATTAGAAAAACTGCATTTGGTTGCACAACAGGCAAAAATCAAAACAGTCAACTGTTGCGTGAATTCAATTATTACCCAAGGCCTACAAAATGATGACGAAATTAGAAAAATATATAAACTATTAAACATAAGTGAGTATTTGGGTATTAATAAAATTATTTTGCCTTTATTTGATGCGAGCAAGCCAACTGAGGAAAATTTTTCAAAATTAGTGAGAAATATTCATGAGATATCAAATCAAGCCTTTGACCTAGGGGTTGAGATATTAATAGAGTCGAATATGGGAAGGTTTGAAGCAGAACGTCTTTTCGAATGTTTAAAATTTCGCGGTAACATTGGGATGGTCTACGATGTTGGAAACATGACTCACTGTGGCTATGATGTGGTTGAGGATATATATTATTTCTTTAATTTAATTAAATTGGTGCATATAAAAGATAAAGACAAATTGGGTAACAATGTGCGACTAGGTACAGGTGAGGTAGATTTTGAGAGCATAATTAAACATCTAAAAAATAAGAAATATTCAGATGGATATACCTTGGAAACGGCACGAGGAACTGAGGCTTTAAGTGAAGCTAATCTTAACTTAAGTTTTTTTAAAAAAATATTAGCCGATTGAGGTTCGATAATAAATGGTGGCTTTAAATTTTATAATTCTCTAATGCATAGATCTGTGGCAAATACATTCGAGAAATTCAATCTTTCTGGAAAAACAGCACTGATTACTGGTGCTGGGGGACTTTTAGGATTAGAGCATGCAACTGCTTTGCTTCAAAGCGGTGCCACGATTATGTTGACCGATATCAATGAAGCGCATCTTGAAACCGCAAGAAAATCCCTTGCTGTTTATGCGGAGAAAACTTCCCAAATCCTTTGTCAAGTGATGAATGTCGCGAGCCAAGAGGATGTTCTGGCAACTGCTGCGCTGCTCAAAAAAGAAAATCGACGAATCGATATATTAGTAAATAATGCCGCCATAGATCCCAAGGTTAAAGTGGAAGAAGGTAAGGAGTTGACTCGGCTTGAAAATTTCTCTCTTGATCAATGGAATTTGGAGATTGGTGTTGGTCTTACGGGTGCTTTTTTGTGTAGTAAAGTATTTGGAAATCTTATGGCTGCTGATGGTAAAGGCGGCGTTATTCTTAATATCGCATCTGATCTCTCTGTACTTTCACCAGATCAGCGTCTGTATCGCAAGGAAGGTCTAGAAGATTGCATGCAGCCAGTAAAGCCGGTAACCTACTCAGTCATTAAGGCGGGATTGGTCGGTCTTACTAGATACTTGGCTACATACTGGGCACAACAAGGTGTTCGCGCCAACGCATTGTCGCCAGGTGGGGTTTTTAATCAACAAGGTGAAGAGTTTGTTAAAAGGTTGAGTTCCTTGATTCCTCTTGGACGAATGGCTGACCATGATGAGTATCGCTCTGCTGTACAGTTTCTTTGCTCTGATGCTTCGGCCTATCTAAATGGGCAAAACATTGTGATGGATGGTGGCCGTAGTGTTTGGTGATTTTTCTCCGCCTCTAAAAAATTAACAGATGAGTAACATTTCCATGATTGATGAAAAAGAGTTTTATCGGCGATTTGATCAAATTGTTCCTGGTCCTATTCATGCCGAGGACGATTCTTTAATAAGTCAATCAGAAATTTACTTTGAACGCTTGTCTTTGGCAGGGTTAGAGGAAATGCATAGATATTCGTTAGATGAGCGCTTGTATGAATTTTTTGAATTCGAGCCATTTGACAGCATTGAAAAAACTAAGTCATACATCATGAAATTGTTGGAAAGAATGTCAGGAGATGTTCATGATAGGAATGCAATGTATTGGTTTGTTAGAAGAAAAACCGATGGATATTTGGTGGGTACCGCTTGCTTGGTTGCATTGAACTATTCTAGAAAATCAATCGAATGGGGGTATGGTATCGACCCTGAGCTATGGGGTAGTGGCTATATATTAAAAATACAGGAATATCTTAAACGCTATGTTTTCGAGACTCTAGAATTAAACCGTCTTCATGGCGTAACAATGGTAGAGAACCGTCGAACAATCTCCTCATTGCTTGCTGCTGGCATGAGGCATGAAGGAACGTTAAGGGGCTACTTTTATAAAGATGGTGTTTTTCGAGATGCGTGGCAATATTCCATGTTGAAACGTGATTACCTTAAAACATTGGGTAATCAGTCGACTACCAAGCATAGCTTTTCTATTGAAGATGTAATTAGCTTGGTTTCGTCTGTATTAAATGATGAAGAAGTTACTGTTGATACCTCGATGAATAATTCTCTGGGTTGGGACTCATTTAGTCATATGTCAATAATGATTGCTGTATCAGAAAGAACTGGAGTTAACTTTTCGCCGACTGAGGTCATGCTTGCGACCTCTGTAGAAGCCATTTTTTCTTTAATTACCAAAGTGCAACCTGTACGCTCATGATGTCATCGCTTTCAAGACTTTTATTTGATAGAGCGAATGACTATACATTTATGGAAGCAATCAGGGTTCGCGGAAGAAGTATTTCCTATCAGGAGTTGAATGAGCGTGCTTTATTGGTTGCTGCTGCACTAATTGAATGTGGCGCCGAGCGCGAGGCGGTTGGAATCGTTGGTCAACGAAAAGCAACATCTTACTTTGGTCTGGTTGGTATTTTATTTGCCGGTTGTTATTACACTCCTATTAATCCAAAGTATAGTGAGACACGACTGCTATCAATATTACGTGATGCAAAAATTCGTTTTTTGGTGGGTGATAGAAAGGATTTAGAGATGCTGGAGCCGGTGCTTGCTAACAAAGATGCGCCACGTATTGAAGCAATTATCCTTCCAGAGGGAAAATCGCCAGCCGATAAGAATTGGCAAGATGAAAGTTCGTTATGTAAATTGCCTCCACTAAAGAAACCAGTAGATATCGAAACAAATGATTTAGCTTATCTTCTCTACACCTCTGGATCTACCGGTGCACCCAAGGGTGTCCAAGTGGCGCACTCAAATATTCTCGCCTTTTTAAGGGGTATGTCTGAGTTGTATAGACTTGAAAAAGGCTTTCGCGCATCCCAAACCTTTGATTTTAGTTTTGATCCTTCAGTTTCAGACATGTTTTTCACGTGGTCAATGGGGGGTGTTTTATGTGTTTTACCAGAAGAAGAAATGCTGCTTCCCCACGAATATATCCAACGAGAAGGCATCACGTTCTGGAATTCTGTACCATCAATAGCTGGTTTTATGAAAAAAATGGGGCATCTAGTGCCCGGTTCTTTTCCAGAACTTCGTAACAGTATGTTTTGTGGGGAGCAGTTTCCGCGACATCTTGCCGAAGATTGGCAAAGAGCTGCTCCTAACAGTACGGTCGAAAACCTATACGGCCCAACGGAGGCAACTATATACATATCTCGATATGTATATACAAAAGAGGAAAGAAATAAAACATTCAAGAATTCCATTATCCCAATCGGACATCCGTTCCCTGGACATGAGTTTTCATTAATAGATGAAATTGGTAAAAAAATACACGATAGCGAGATTGGGGAGATTGTATTTAAGGGGCCACAGATAACAAAAGGTTATTTAAATGATCAAGACAAAACAGATTCTGTATTTGTAACTTTTGATTGGGATTCGAGTGGAGATAAATGGTACAAATCTGGTGATTTGGGCTTTTACAATACAGATAAAAATTTGGAATGTATCGGTCGAAAAGATAATCAAATAAAATTGGGTGGGCGAAGAATAGAGCTTGGCGAAATCGAATCTGTCTTGGCGCGTCATCCGGTAACCCAAGGTGCCGTTGTCGTTGCGTTAAAAGATAAGTTCCAGGCAGTAATTGGTTGTGTAGCTTTTACACTCAATGAAGTTAGCAAGCAAGAGTGGGATATGGTTCGTCAAGAGAGTATGAAATTTATTGAACGAACATTCTTTCCTAAACAGATAATTGCCATTGAATCTTTTCCACTCACAACAAGTGGAAAAATTGATCGTAAAGCCTTGGCGGAAATTGCTCATGAACTGATAGTCATTTCCAGTAAGAGTGATTAATGGGAATATTAGATAGAAAATTCCGATTTAGTGATCCTGAGCCTGTCGATATCGTTATATTTGACGAGACTAATTGTAATCTTGTTCTCAGGGCTTTAAATACAAAATATCAAGTTACAGTATTTAAAACACGGCCTGCAGAAATTTGGATTAGCCTTAAGGTAGCCTCATTTTTTTTTAGATTTCTCGGTCAAATTCAATTGAAAGATGCTATTAAACATCGGCGCGGATTGGTTATAGGATTTCTTAAGCAGCTTCAATGTATATATTTAGAATCTTGTCTAGTAGCAATGAAGCCCAAGGCGGTTGTGACCTATATTGATAATTGCTCGCGCTTTGGATGGCTTTCAAAAAACTGCCGGAATTTTCCTTTCATCGCAATTCAAAATGGTAGTAGATTAAGTTATGCTGCCAACAAAGATTCAGGCTATTATCTTCAGCACCTATTTTGTTATGGTGCTCACGAAGTAAATTTATTTCCAAAGCTTGGCTATCAAGTGGAGAACTTCCACCAAGTTGGTTCTCTAGTCGCCAGTCTTCACTTTAATCATCAAATAGCTGAATCTGATGAAAAGTATGATTTGCTAGTTGTGTCAACATGGCGCGGCAATATAGGTTTTCAGCAAGACGTTAAAGATACGATGCGAGGCATGAAAATTATGGACCAGCTTCTTGCTAAATATATCAGATCTAGTGGTGCAAAAGCGGCAGTCATTTTGAGAGCTGAAAGAGATTCAGCTGATTGGGTAATGTCAGAAGTTGGAATGTCAGAAGAGAATTATTATCGTGATATTTACGGTGATTGCATTGATATTATTGAAACTGATTTTTCTAAACGAAATATTTTCCCCCTGATGCAGCAAAGTCGCATTATAGTTTCTTGCCTGTCTTCTGCACTCATGGAGGCCTTTGGGATTGGAAAAAAAATTCTTTACTGCAACTTCACAGGTACAGAAAAATATCATCAGGATATACATCCTTCACTAGTTACAAGTGATGATAGTTATGAGTCTTTTGCTAAAAGACTTAACTACTTGCTCGAAATGTCTTCAGTTCAGTATTATCTGCATTATCACGAGCAACAAAAATACTTCATGAACTATCCTGAGTGCAAGTTAACATACAAAGTTATTGCAAGAAAAATTGAAGAAATTATTAAAAAAGAAGATTCTCTAAATGTTCAATGACAAATCTATACTAATCACCGGTGGTACAGGTTCTTTTGGCAAGCAATACGTCAAAACCTTACTGGAACGTTACCGCCCAAGGCGACTTATCATTTATTCTCGCGACGAACTCAAGCAATTTGAGATGGAGCAGGAATTTAATCAGGAGTGTATGCGCTACTTTATCGGGGATGTGCGCGATCGTGAGCGTCTCATCCAAGCAATGAGCGGTGTCGAGTATGTTATTCACGCGGCCGCACTCAAGCAAGTTCCGGCAGCGGAGTACAACCCCATGGAGTGCATCAAGACTAATATTCACGGTGCCGAGAATGTGATTCACGCGGCTTTGGCAAATGATGTTGAAAAAGTGATTGCACTTTCCACTGACAAGGCGGCTAATCCGATTAATTTGTACGGAGCAACTAAACTTGTTTCTGATAAGCTATTTGTTGCTGCCAATAATGTTGTGGGTGCGCACAGAACCCGATTCTCAGTCGTTCGCTATGGTAACGTGGTTGGTTCGCGTGGCTCAGTGGTTCCATTTTTCAAGAAACTAATTTCTGAACGATGTGAGTATTTACCTATTACAGATGCACGCATGACTCGATTTTGGATTACTTTACAGCAAGGGGTTGATTTTGTGCTGAAGAATTTTGAGCGCATGCACGGTGGCGAGATTTTTGTGCCCAAGATCCCTTCGGTAAATGTCGTTGATTTAGCCATGGCGATGGCTCCAGAATTGCCACATAAGATTATTGGCATTCGTCCCGGCGAAAAATTGCATGAAATTATGTGCCCTTCTGACGACTCCCATTTGACGTTGGAGTTTTCTGATTACTTTGTGATTCAGCCAACTATCCAACTTTCAAATCATGTTGATTTTTCGCTTAATAAACTTGGCGAGAGAGGAAGATCCGTAGAGCAGGGCTTTGAATTTCACTCTGGAAAGAACTCACATTTCCTCACAAGTGAAGAAATTGTTGCGCTAAACCATTTTGCAGGCATTTGATGGGGGTAGAGCGCCTTGCCCTTGGTACCGCTCAATTTGGCTTTTCATATGGGATTGCTAACCAGTTTGGTCAAGTTAGTCGTGATGAAGTATCTGCAATTATTGATTGCGCTAAGGAAGCTGGACTAGATTCTTTGGATACTGCTATTGTTTATGGTGAGAGTGAGCAGAGACTCGGTGAAATTGGCGTCGAGTCATGGCGGGTCATATCAAAGTTACCCGCAGTGCCAGAAGATCACACCAATGTTGCCGCTTGGGTGCAAAAGTTAGTTCTAGAGTCCCTGGCGAGACTTAGAATTCCTAAACTTCATGGTCTGTTACTTCATCGACCGCAACAGCTTCTTGATTTGAAGGGTGAACAACTTTATAAGGCATTGATTGACCTTAAGGGGCAAGGTAAGATCGAGAAAATTGGTATTTCCATCTACGATCCAGATGAGTTGGATGTTCTATTGCCAAACTTCCACTTTGATCTTGTGCAGGCGCCTTTCAACATAATTGATAGACGCCTTGAAACGTTGGGCTGGCTAACACGACTTCAAAAGTCAGGAATTGAAGTCCATGCCCGTTCAGTATTTCTTCAGGGGCTCCTATTGATGAAGCATTCAAGCCGACCAGAATTCTTTAGCCAGTGGCAATTCCTTTGGGATCAGTGGCGCGATTGGCTAGTTGACCAGTCTATGACTCCCGTTCAAGCTTGTTTGGGATTTGCGATGTTGCAGCCAGAAATCAGTCGTGTGGTAGTTGGTGTTGATAGCCTGAAGCAGTTAAAGGATATCCTTGCTAGTGTTGAAATATCTCGTGTAATGCCTCCCATCACACTTGCAAGCGAAGACATTAATTTGATCAATCCCTCTTATTGGGGAAAATATTGAAAACTATTGCAATCATTCAAGCCCGCATGGGTTCTTCTCGCCTACCCGGAAAGGTTCTTGCTGATATCACGGGGAAATCTATGCTTCAAAGAGTGATTGAGCGTGTAGTTGCAGCACCGTCCGTTGATGCAGTTGTGGTTGCTACAACGAATACAAGTGAAGACGATATTTTGGCAGAATGCATAAACAATGAAGTCAATTGCGATGTTTTTCGAGGGTCAGTCAACGATGTTCTTGCCCGATTCTATGAGTGTGCTAAATTGCATCGTGCGGAGCTCATTGTTCGTGTCACTGCCGATGATCCTTTAAAAGATTCACAGATTATCGAAAAGGCAATCAGCATTATGAGAAGAAATCCAAATCTTGATTATTGTTCAAATACCCTCGAGCCAAGCTTTCCAGAGGGTCTTGATATCGAGGTAATGCGTTTCTCGGCGCTTGAACGTGCACATATTGAGGCAAAACTATTGTCTGAGCGAGAGCATGTGACACCTTATATTTGGAAGCAACCTGACCAGTTCAATGTGCTCAATTTCAAATCTGACCGAGATTTAAAAGACTGGCGCTGGACGGTGGATAAGCAGGAGGATCTTGAGTTTATGCGACATATTTTTAAAGAATTTAAAGATCGTCCATTGGTGCCATATCAAGACGTGATTGTTTGGCTTGATGCTAATCCTGAAGTTCGAAAAATCAACTCTGGCACCAGTCGTAATGAGGGTTATATAAAATCTATAAAGGTAGATAATTAATGAAAACCGATCGAATGCAATCAGTCAAATCACGTATCTACGGCAATGAGTTGAGATATCTGGAAGAAGTTTTAAGGACTGAATTCCGCAGTTCACAAGGCTCAATCATGATGCGAAGACTCGAAGAGGCATTTGCAAGCCGTTTTAACTCCAAATACGCAATTGCATTTATCAATGGAACAGCTACTATGCACGCGGCACTTGAGGCATATGGTATTCAACCAGGAGACGAAGTTATTGTGCCGCCACTGACGATGTCGGCAACAACATTCGCAGTGCTCCAAGCAAATGCTACCCCAGTATTTGCAGATGTAGATCCTGATACATTTCAAATATCTGCGACGTCTATTGCTGAGCGAATCACCGCAAAAACCCGAGCCATTATCACGGTGGCGCTTTACGGATTATCTCCGGATATGGACGCCATTATGGAGATTGCCCGAAAGCATAATTTATTTGTTATTGAAGATAATGCTGAATGTTTTTTAGGGACATACAAAGGAAGAATGGTTGGTACGCTGGGCGACTGTGCAAGTTTTAGTTTTCAAAGTTCAAAACACCTCACCAGTGGAGAGGGCGGCATGATTGTTACAGATAATCTTGAGCTTGCTGAAAAAATTAGAAAAGTGCAGTCACTTGGATATGCTGGCGTGAGTGCTACAAAAGGAAAAATAACTAAGAGAGATATTCAAGATCCTGAATACTCCCGCCATGTCACTATGGGTTGGAACTACAGGATGCCCGAACTTTGTGCTGCAGTTGCTTTAGCTCAACTTGAGAATATTGATGCGCTTGTTGGCAGACGAATCGCTGTGGCAGCAATGTTCGAGGAGGTTTCCAAAGATTTTGATTGGTTTGTTCCGCAACAAGTTGGTAATGAATATCAAAATTCCTATTGGACTTGGGTGGTGCGTCTTGATAGACCGGACATAACATGGCACCAGTTCCGTGATAGATTTGTAGAGAAAGGTGGAGATGGCGTTTATGCTGCCTGGAAGCTGACCTATCTAGAGCCCATGTTTCAGACAATGAATTTACTCGGGCGTGAGAAATTTATTTCCATGAATAACCGTGAGAAATATAAGAGCGGTCTTTGTCCAATTGCAGAAAAAATTGCCCCAAAGTTACTACAGTTTAAGACCAATTATTGGGATATAGCCTCTGCTAGAAAGCAAGCAGAAGTGTTGCGATTAACTTTACAAAGTTTTTAAGGTCACATTTCGCTATGCGTATTTTGGTTTTTGGTGGGAGTGGCCTTCTCGGAAGTTCTCTTGTTCCGTACCTGCGACTATGTGGGCATGAGGTTCTGAGTGTTGCCAGAGTTGGGGAAGGGGGTGTGCGAGTTGACTTGACTAAGAGCAGTCAAGTGAACACTCTTCTTGATAAGACCATGCCAGAGGTCATTGTCAATCTAGCTGCTTTGACCAATGTTGATGAATGTGAGCGAAATCCGCAGAGGGCGTATATGACTAATGTGCGGATTGTGGAAAATCTGTCGAAATGGATGCAGGGTAAGGGAAATGCTTGCCACTTGATTCAAATCTCGACTGATCAAGTTTATGACGGTGTCGGTTCGCACGCGGAAGATGACATCACTTTGTCGAATATTTACGGTTTTTCCAAGTATGCCGGGGAGTTGGTGGCAGCCAGTGTTTCCAGCACCATTGTGCGAACCAATTTTTTTGGCCCAAGCCAGTGTCCATCTAGAAGTAGTTTGAGTGATTGGTTGGCGCAGTCGCTTAAACAAGGTGAGTCGATAACTGTTTTTGATGATGTACGCTTTACCCCACTGTCTTTGTGTCGTTTAGTTGAGTTACTGGAGCAACTGATAGTGAGAAAGCAGCAAGGAGTTTTTAATCTCGGATCTAGAGAGGGAATGAGCAAAGCAGATTTTGCCTTCATTCTCGCTGAGGTTTTGGGTTTGTCCAATAAAAACATGACCAGAGGTACCTCGGATAAAATTAGACTTACTGCCTATCGTCCAAAAGACATGTGCATGGACTCATCTTACTTCGAAAAAATATTCGATGTTCGATTGCCAACATTGCTTGAGGAAATTAAATCTATGAAAGACGTTTATGTCAATTAAGCCGAATAGTCGAATCAATATTGATGGCAAGCAGATTAGTTTTGATGATCCGACATATTTTATTGCTGATATTGCTGCAAATCACGACGGTGATTTGCAGCGAGCTATTGCTTTAATTTATCTTGCTGCAGAAGCCGGAGCTGATGCGGCAAAGTTTCAACATTTCAAGGCTGAAACGATCGTGAGTGACATGGGTTTTAGGTCTCTTGGTGCATCACTGTCGCATCAATCTAAGTGGAAGAAGTCGGTGTTCGAGGTTTATCAAGATGCTACAGTTGATATCGGCTGGACCCCTCATCTCAAGGACGCCTGTGATAAAGCAGGCATTGCTTTTTTTACCAGTGCCTATGCACCTGACTTAGTCGATGAGGTTGATCCTTATGTGCCAGCATATAAAATTGGGTCTGGTGATATTACCTGGCTAGAAATAATTGAACATATAGCAAAAAAAAATAAACCCTTCATCCTCGCAACCGGTGCCTCCACAATGACTGATGTTCAGCGCGCTGTTGATGCAGCACTTCAATTTAATCCTCAGTTGGCGTTGCTTCAATGTAATACTAATTACACTGCAAGCCTTGAAAATTTCAAATTTATTCAGTTGAATGTATTGAAAAGTTACCGTGCAATGTATCCCGATATGGTTCTTGGCTTGAGCGACCATACCCCAGGGCATGCCACAGTTCTCGGCGCAGTGACTCTTGGGGCTAGAATCATAGAGAAACACTTTACCGATGATGTTGATCGTACGGGACCGGACCATGCATTTTCCATGAATCCTAAAACCTGGCGAGAGATGGTCAATCGTACCCGCGAGTTAGAAAATAGTTTGGGGACGGGGTCCAAAAAAGTGGAATTTAATGAAGCTGAAACCGTTATATTGCAGCGTCGCTCCATACGGTTAAAAACTAATTTGCCAGAAGGCGCCATATTAACCAATGAAAATCTCACAGTACTCCGCCCTTGTCCAGCAGAAGCGTTGCCCCCTTATGAAATCAGCAATGTAATTGGAAAACGATTAAGGCATTCAATGAAATCGGGAGAGCATCTTCGATGGAACGACATCGAGTAGGTATTGTCATTCCGGCACTCAATGAGGCGGCTACGATTAGTTGCGTAGTATCTGTCGCATCTCAATATGGAGTACCGATTGTTGTTGATGATGGGTCTGACGATGAGACCGGTAAACTTGCAAAATCTGCAGGCGCTAGTTTAGTTAGACACGATATCAACTTGGGATACGATCAAGCCTTGAATTCAGGTTTTGCGCGGGCCAGTGAACTTGGCTGCGAGTATGTGATTACTATGGATGCCGATGGTCAACATGATCCGACTATTCTGACATCTTTTATACAGACACTGGATGCTGGCGCTGATGTAGTGGTGGGTATTCGTGATCGGCGCCAACGCCTCGCTGAACATATTTTTGCATGGGTGAGTTCTGTAAAATGGGGTGTCCACGATCCTTTATGCGGCTTGAAGGCCTATCGGGTAGAGGTATACAGAGAGCTAGGCCACTTTGACTCTTGCGACTCAATAGGAACGGAGTTGACAATTTATGCTGCAAAAGTGGGTAAAAAAATCATGCAAGTTCCTGTTAAGACGCGTGAGAGAAGCGATGAACCAAGATTTGGTAGAAGATATTCAGCAAACTGGCGGATATTGAGAGCTCTTTTGCTTGGATTGTAAGTGCTAGTGATTCAAAGGCTACTTAATAAACTTCGGTGCGCCATGGTAGTGTACATTTAAGCTCAAATTGGTGGTCAAATTAAATACTAATTAAATCTTGAGTAAATAGATTGCAATGATTAATTTTTTAAATACAAGCAATATGAATGCTAATGGATAAGTTGCCACGATTTTTGATTACCACCGCTGATGAGCGAAGTTGGCGAACTGATCTACCTGCAATATGCCTTGGTGCGTGGTGTCGCACTCACAATCGTGCTGAAGCTTGGGAGAGGCTAAAGGCTGAGATAGTGCCCTACCATTGGGATGACAGACATAAGCTCTACAGTGACTATCTTTATCTTCGCAACCTGCATGAAATATTGCTAACGGAGCTCAGTGAAGTTTTGAATTCCTTTCATGGTACTAGGCACTCTTGTCGCTATTGGCGGATTTTATTGGGACCTTGGTTGCTTTACTTTACTCAAATGCTCTTTGATCGTTGGGAGATGATTCAGCTTGCAGTAAAAAATTATGAAATAAAGAGTACTGTGATGCTAGATTTTTTGCCAGAGCGAGTAATCCCATGGGATATGGATGATTTCCGAAAAATGTATCCAACAGATAGTTGGAATCATGCCATTTATTCGCGTATTTTGAATGGCTGGACCTCTGTGCCATGCGAGAGAATTCCATTGGTTGAATATAAGTTGTGTGCGAAAGAAAACCTGTCTAAGGGTTTGAGTGAGTATGGGCAAATCCTTCGACGTTTGACCGGCGCAGCATTATCTCGATGCACGCAATTATTTAGTAGAGCTACAGACGCATTCTTCATCCTAACCTATTTGCCTCTCAAGCAAGATTTACTGCTGCAATTGTCTTTGAAGCAAATGCCGACGATAAACTTACAAAGTCCAGCTCCACGCAGTGAGCCAGACTTAGCTCTCCGCAAGCTTTTTAACTTAAACGCGGAAAAGCATAATAATTTTGAAAATTGTATTCGCACCCTTATTCCCGAGCATATTCCAACTATTTACTTAGAAGGTTATTTGGCTCTCCAAGAGAAAGTAGGCAAGTTACCTTGGCCAAAGAAGCCTAAGGTAATCTTTACTTCGGCCAGCTACAACGCCGATGATATTTTTAAGGCTTGGGCAGGCCTTAAGGTTGAAGGTGGTGCCACATTGGTGATCGGTCAGCACGGTGGAAATCTAGGATCTGCCCTCTGGTCCTCTTCCGAGGATCATGAGATGGCTATTGCTGATCGCTATCTAACTTGGGGGTGGTCGGATGGCATGCCAAAGCATTATCCAATTGGTATGTTGAAACATATGGGCCGCGGTTTTGGGAGATGGAGTCCAGAAGGGCATATGTTGTTGGTAACTTCAGTTATGCCACGGTATAGCTATGTAATGGGCAGCTATACTGTTGCGGCGACGCAGGTTGAATCCAACTTAAATGACCAGTACATGTTTATAAGGGCTCTGCGCAAAGACATTCGTAAAAATCTTTTAGTTAGACTATTTATCCCTGACTGGGGTTGGGATCAGGCTGATCGATGGCGGGCGCAAATCCCGGATGTCCGTATTCACTCGGGTAGCGGACCAATTGAGCCGCTGATCAGTGGTTGTAGACTTTATGTAGCTACATACAATGCCACGACATTTTTGGAATCATTGAATCGAAATATTCCAACAATCATGTTTTGGAATCCAAAACATTGGGAATTACGTTCGAGCGCTGAGCCCTATTTTGAAAAACTTAAAAAAGTCGGTATCTTTCATGATAAACCTGAAGATGCTGCTGAAAAAGTCTCGGAAATCTGGTGTGACGTACAAAAGTGGTGGAATAACCCCGAAGTACAAGAAGCGCGAGAAATCTTTTGTAATCGTTATGCTGGCACTCAAGAAAGTCCTATCAAGAAATTAAATGAAGCATTAACTTCTGTAACGCAAAATCAATAATATTATTAAATCAATTACCAAGGGAATAAATTAATGACCACAAGCCAAATAAAACTATCACGCTTCTTGGAAGCTTTTCAAAAAGAATCCAAACGCATATATGTTTCATCAAACAGAGAAGGCTACTGGTCTAATTTGTCGAAGCAGCAAAACATCGAATTGATGTCCATACTCGGCACTCGTCCAACTAGAGAATGCATTGAGGTAACTCAGCCACTTTTTGAGGAAGTTATATTTTCTGAAAAAAGAGCTGCCGGACTTGAGCTTCTGCAATTAAAAGGTACTGAGACAGTTGTTGACCTTGGTTGCATGTGGGGTGCAATCACAATTCCACTTGCCAAGCAAGTGGCGAACGTTCTTGGCGTTGATCAAACGATTGAATCACTGAAATTTTCTGAGGCAAGAGCTGAGGAGGAGCGGCTTGAAAATATCAATTTTTTATGCGGAAATCTGCGCGATCTAGTTTTGCCAAAAGATACTTTTGATGTTGCCATTGTCAATGGCGTACTTGAATGGATTCCTGAGTTGGAGCCTATTGTCGTTAATGATTATTGGTATGGCACAAAACCCCGAAGCGCAATGGGAAATCCAGGTGAAATGCAGATGGCATTTTTAAAGAACATACATTCAGGGTTGGTGCCTGGGGGGCGCTTGATGCTAGCAATTGAGAATCGATATGATTATAAAATGTTTTGTGGAATAAGAGACCCGCATACAGGCACTTACTTTACGACCTTGGTGCCCAGGTGGTGTGCCAACATGATTTCAAAAATTTTTAAAAAGAGAGAGTATCGCCCATGGATTTATTCATTCAAGGGATTGGAGAAGTTGCTTAAAGATGCAGGATTTAAATCAGTTAAATTGTATGCATGTTGGCCGGACTATAGGCTTCCGGATTATGTTAATTGTTACGGCGAAAAGAATGAACACTTTTGCCCTATTAGCCCACGCAAGAATGGGCGAATAAGTTTTAAGCACCTAGTTGCTAATCGAATAGAGTGGCTTATATTTAAAAAATTCAATTTGCAATTTTTTGCCCCTTCAATTATCGCCGTTGTAGAGAAATGATCTTAGCCAGAAATTGCCCGCATGATAATGGCATATATACTCTAGTAGATAATGCAGGGAGTGTGGTTATAAAATCATCGTATTCGGCAGAGGGAATAATTAGATTGGCAAGAGAGTATGCCGGCTATCAATGGTATTTTCGACAGTTAGAATCTTTTGATAGTACTCCATTGCATTTCATCAAAAAAAACAACAGTTCGTATGCTCGGTTATTTATAAACCTTTTCCCTGGACGATCTGGAGAATGCTATAAAAGTCTTAGCTACAACAGAGATGACCTGTTAAAGGCAATTAATCTTTATGCAAAAATCTGGCCTAAGCGTAAAGGAAGCTTAGCTCCATTGCACGGAGACTTTTCATTAGGTAACATGATAATTAATGGAGAGGAGCTTAGGATTATCGACTGGGAGCATTTTCGACCTGATGCAGCACCTTGGGGCTTTGATTTGGTTAACCTGCTCTATGAAGCCACTTTTTTTTCTTTTAGAGGAAAAAATAAATTAAATCAAAGTGATGAAAAAATATTCATTGAAATACGTAATGCAATTTGTAACTTGCTTGATTCAGTCGAAGATTTTAAATGTACAATTGAAAATGTAACAGGGTTCATATCTACCAATGTCTTTATATGGGGAGAGTTGGTCAATAAATTACCTGTTACTAAGTTCTCAGAAGCGCAAAAAAAAACCCTCTTAATGCTTGAGAGTTAGTGATGCAGTTGATATGTTTATTTCATAAAGTTGGGTTAGAGCGCCGTTGTTTAGTTATGCTGGCAAAGGCACACCCTACAAATCAACTCATGCTAATTTGGCGCTAGTAAGATTATTTAAATGAAATTAAAGCTCTCATCAATTCTTGCTAGCGGGTCATTTACTAAAGGCTCTGACTGCATTTATTCGGCGCCAATGCCACTATCTAACCAAGTGTATGAGCGAGAGCTGCGCGAACAAGTGGCCGCATATCAATCTGACGATTACTTGAATACTATCTCTCAGCATCATTCCATAGAGGTAATGGATCATGAGATTGAGCGCTTTCTTGCTCGATTACCACAAGATGCAATAATTTTGGATATCGGAGGTTGCTGGGGTTGGCATTGGCGAAATCTTGCGTCAATCAGGCCAGATGTGGGAGTGCTTATTATTGATTTTGTGCGTGGTAATCTTGTACACGCTCAGCGAATGCTAGGTTCACTGGTGGGGACTCAAATCGCGCTTATGCATGCTGATGCCACCAGCCTTCCTTTCCCAGACGCTGAAAATTTTTATGGATTTGACGGTGTGTGGACTGTTCAAGTGTTCCAGCATATCCCTGATTTTGGGTTGGCATGCAAAGAAGCATATAGGGTACTCAAGAGTGGTGGGAGTTTTGTCAATTATTCCCTACATGCTACTCCTGTTAACAGGATGGTCTATTTTATGTTGGGAAAAAAATTTCATTTTCAAGGTATTTCTAAGAATAATTTTCACCTCACTCGGGCCAACAACAACCAGTTACAAATTGTTAAAGATATCTTCGGTGAGGCAAAAAATCGCTACACAGAGTTGTTTTTTCATCCAGACCTAAGGCTTACCATTGGTGGACGAGCCGGTAGTTTGCTGGGCCGACTCGATGCTTATTTGAGTGAAATGTCTTGGGTAGGCTACTATTTTGCAAGGCAAAGAAGTTTTGAGGCAAAAAAACAATAACTAACTTTTGGTAAGAAAAAACATTCGCGTCTTAAAAATAGGTCTTTATTAAAGCTTGTACTATATAAAATTGGATAATCAATGAATGTTGTAATACTTTGCGGTGGTCTTGGTACCCGCCTGAGTGAAGAAACCCAGATTAAACCTAAACCAATGGTGGAAATCGGTGGTCGTCCAATACTTTGGCACATTATGAAAATATACGAGCGTCACGGTTTTAACGACTTCATGCTGGCTCTTGGTTACAAAAGTGAGGTAATTAAGGATTACTTTCTCAATTACCATGCTCGTCAGAGTGATTTGACTGTAAACCTTAAGAGTGGTCAAGTTGATTACACCAATCCTATGGCCGAGGACTGGCGCTTGTCATTAATCGATACAGGAGCTAACACCATGACTGGTGGCCGCCTGTTGCGTCTGAAATCGCACTTGCAATCTGGCGGTACTTTTATGCTGACCTATGGAGATGGGGTTTCCAATGTTGATATTACAGCGTTATTGGCTTTCCATCGCTCGCATGGGCGCCTTGCAACAGTAACGGCTGTGAGGCCTCCTGCTCGGTTTGGTGATTTGCGTATAGAGAATAATCGGGTAACTCACTTCGAAGAGAAGCCTCAAGCTGGGGAGGGATGGATTAATGGAGGCTTTTTCGTTTTTGAACCTGCTGTCCTTGACTTTATAGCTGATGACACCACAATTCTTGAGAGAGCGCCCCTTGAGCAATTAGCGCTTCAGGGTGACCTTTTGGCATATCAACATCCTGGTTATTGGCAATCCATGGACACATTGAGAGATAAGCAAGCGCTCGAAGAGCTTTGGGCAAATGGCAAAGCACCATGGAAAGTTTGATTCGATGAAGTACTTTGAGAATGTCTATCGTGGGCGCCGAATATTGGTGACTGGACATACCGGCTTTAAGGGGAGCTGGCTGGCATTGTGGTTATTGCATTTGGGGGCCGAGGTAGCTGGATATTCCGTAGATGTACCGAGTACTCCTGCTAATTTTGAACTACTTGGACTCCAGGGCCGTATTCATAATTATTGGGGCGATATTCGTGATCGGACCAGACTTAATGCAGTTATTGATGAGTTTCGCCCGGAGATAATTTTTCACCTTTCTGCCCAAGCATTGGTGCGCCGTTCGTACGCCGACCCAGTAACTACTTATGAAACCAATGTAATGGGGATGGTTAATCTCCTTGAATCGCTTCGGACGCGACCTTGGGTCGAGACAGCTGTGCTAATCACAAGTGACAAAGCGTACCGCAACGATGAGTGGTGTTGGGGTTATCGAGAGAACGATGCTTTAGGTGGGCACGACCCCTACAGTAGTTCGAAGAGCTGCTCGGACTTGGTGGCCCAATCCTATTACCACTCCTTTTTGCGCCACACACCAACCCGAGTGGCTATAACTCGCGCCGGCAATGTGATTGGAGGTGGCGATTGGTCAGAGGATCGTATTGTGCCCGATTGTATTCGCGCTTGGTCAAGAGGTAATCCGGTCGCAATTCGCAGTCCTCAGGCTACACGGCCTTGGCAGCATGTACTAGAACCTTTGAGCGGCTATCTATGGTTGGGTGCACGACTGTGGCAGAACGCAGCCGGACTTAATGGAGAAGCTTTTAATTTTGGACCTGATGCACATGTTAATCAGACAGTAGCTGAACTGATTGATTCGATGGTAGTTCGTTGGCCTGGCGTAAAGTGGCAGGTGCCTGAGGGTTGTGAGCAAGGAGGGTATGAGGCTAAGTTACTCAAACTTTCATGTGACAAGGTGCTTTTCCAACTCAACTGGCGAGCTGTGCTAAGTTTTCCTGAAACTGTTGCTTTCACGGTTGATTGGTACCGCAACTGGCATGATGGGCAGCAGGATATTTATAGCTTCACAATCGATCAGATTGTGCGTTATTGTGAGTTTGCGCATACAAAGAAAGAAGTTTGGATTCAATCGTGACAAATTTGTCTCGAATCGATGGGGTTCGCATCATAAAACTGCAGCAGATTAGCGATGCTCGTGGTTCTGTTTTGCATTTACTGAGATGTGATGCGCCTGAATTTACTCGTTTTGGCGAGTGTTATTTTTCAGAAGTACTGCCCGGAGCGGTTAAGGCTTGGAAGCGTCATCGTGCACAAACCCAAAACTTAGCGGTGCCGGTTGGAAGAATGCGTATGGTGATTTATGACGATCGTGAGTTTTCTCCAACTCGATATGCTATGCAGGTATTCGAGCTAGGTCGACCAGACGCTTACGTTCGCCTGGTTATTCCACCTGGCCTTTGGTATGGTTTTTCCTGCATCAGCCAGAAGCCTGCATTACTAGCTAACTGTGCGGATTTGCCGCACGATCCGGCCGATAGCGAGGTGAGAAAATTGGATGATCCACAAATTCCCTTTATATGGATACCTGAATCTGACCAAGATTAAAATTTATGAAGTTGCTAATTACAGGCGGATTCGGTTATCTAGGGGGCAGGTTAGCTCAATATTTAGCAGAGTATCCGCCTTACCAAATATACATAGGTTCCCGCCGAAAAGTTAAATCACCCGTTTGGCTACCTACAGCTGGGACAATACAAATTAACTGGGACTCTGATGCTGAGTTACTGAGAATTTGCAGCCATTTTGATGTGATTATTCATTTAGCTGGCATGAATGCTCTAGCCTGCGCAAACGACCCAAATGCAGCCATGAAGTTCAATTGTGATGCAACAAGTCGACTTCTACATGCTGCTGAAAAACAGCGAGTAAAGCGATTTATTTATTTATCTACTGCCCATGTCTATGGAAAAGAGTTAAAAGGGGTAATTACAGAAAAAACCATGCCCTTCGCCACAAATCCCTATGGCGCAAGTAAATTGGCAGCAGAACAATCGGTACTGTCATCGCAAAAGAATGGAGATTTAGAAGGTGTTGTAATGCGACTTGCAAATGCATTCGGAGCGCCTGTGGATGTAGTATCAGATTGCTGGATGCTCTTGGTTAATGATTTATGTAAACAGGTGGTTGAGACAGGAAAAATAAAATTAAAGTCAGATGGAGAGGACTTTAGAAATTTTGTACCTATAACTGATGCTATAAGAGCAATTAAATACTTAATCGAAATGCCAGGCAAAAGTATTGGAAATGGGATATTTAATTATGGAGGAAATTCAACTATAAAAGTAAAAGAAATGGCGGCATTAATTGCCTTAAGAAGTGAGTATGTATTGGGGTTTATCCCAAAAATTGAGTTGGGTATAACTGATAAAAATTCAAATAAAAATAATTTTGAATATTGCTCAAGTAAAATATTTAAAATAGGGTTTAAGGATAAAATAGAATTAGTAAATGAAGTTGATAATTTAATTAAATATTGCAAAAATAATTTTAAATATAGAGATTGATTGATTTTAAATGCAATATATTAAATTCTTAATTATAAGTTTACCAGCATTTCTATATTATTATTTTGGAGATTTCAGAGTAATAGCGCTAATAAGCTATTTATTTGCACTCGTTATTTGTATCTATGATTTTAGTAAAGAAAGGGGTCTGGAAAAAGGAGGGATACTATTTTTTCTTGGCGCATTATTTATACTGTATTCACTGATTTACGAAAATACATATGGCTTAATTTATGCCTTTCGACTAAATTTTGGATTTATTTTATTTATAGTTGCTTTTCAGTCAGTTAGAACTCCTAAGGTTGAATCTATTGCATTAATTTTAGCCCTATTAACAATCGTTGAATTCTTAATAATAACAATTTTTCCATTTTTTATAGAGTTATTGCCGAATTATAATAATATACTCGCAGAAACTTTTTCAACAGTAGGGGTCCATTCATTTGGCGGAAATAGAACTGTAACAGGCGTATTATTATTATCTATTTATATATATTTAGAGCAAATACAAGAAAAAAGTATAGTAAAACAAATAACTCTATTAGCATCAATGCTATGTGGGTCAGGAACTGCTTATGCATTATTGCTGGTATATATTGGTTTTAAAGGCTTTAATAAAATAAAATATTTAATTGCATTTTTCGGATGCGCAGTTTTATTTTTAATTTTTGAATATAATAAATTAATTTTATTAGAAAAATTTAATATAGATTATATTAAATTTTTATTAGACTATAAATTTGATCAAATTAAGGATTTAAATTCAAGAATGCAAGTAGAGTCATATTTTTTTGGAATAGGTAATCAAGCATTCGGAAATCCTAGTTTAGCTGTTGATGAATACGGGTCCTTGTATGGTGATTTTCTTTTATTAGACTTTATGGCACGGTATGGTATTCTGGGGATTATATCTTTATTGTATTTTATATTTTGCTTTACCAACAAAATTAGTTTTATTCCAATTTTAATTATAGCTCTAGGTACATTACATTATCACGTTTTATTCTCTACCCCTGGTCAAGTAATTGTGGCAGTATTAATTGTTGATTCAATAAGAAGGGTAAACTTAAATGTAAAATTAAATTAGGATAATAATATTTTAAAAAATAATGCCACCTTTAAATAAAATAATTATATAAATAATTACTAATTAAAATGAGACCATACTTTTCAATAATAATTCCAACATATAATCATGCAGAATTTTTAAGGACTGCGATCTCTGATGTAATTAGTCAAACTATTGACAATTGGGAATGCATTATTATTGATAATCAATCAAATGACAATACAAAAGATGTTGTGAAAAGTTTCAATGATTCACGTTTATTTTTAATAGAAATCAACAATGAAGGGGTCATTGGAAAGTCAAGAAATATTGGAATTAAACATGCGGCGGGAAAATGGATTGCTTTTCTGGATTCAGATGATCGATGGTATCCTGAGCGACTAGAAGTGCTACATAAATATATAGAAAAAAATAATGAACCAATGGTATTTTCAACTAATGAAAAAGTTATTAATTATGTTAAAAATACTACTACTATAAATCGATATGGCCCTTATGGAACTAATTTTTATAAAAAAATGTTGATATATGGTAATAGACTTTCAACATCAGCAACCATTGTAAACCGAGAGTTCTTAGTGATCAAAAATATTGAATTTTCGGAAAGTCAAAATCATATTACAGTTGAAGATTATGATTTTTGGCTAAAAATAGCTAAAGAAAAAGTAAAGTTTAAATTTATTCCTAAAGTTTGTGGAGAATATATTGTGCATGGAAATAATGCTTCTTCAAAAATTAAGTTACATTTTGAAAACCAGAGAGAAATGCTATTTGAGCATTTATCATTATATGATGTTAAATTGAATAAATTTTATTTAAAATTTTTAAAGAAGTTAATAAATTTGAGGATTGATTTAGCTTATGGCTTTACAATTTTTCAGTCAGGTAAAAAAATTTTAGGATTTAAAATATTAGTTTTATTATTCATATTTCAACCTTTTTTAGTACTTTATTATTTATTTAGGTTTTTTTATTTAAAGAAAAGATAATTAAAATTATACTGTGATGATACTGTCAAGGCCTTCAGTCGATTGGAAAATAATTCGTAAATCTATCGGATTCAAATCGTCATATATTAAAGATTATATATTTTACCGGTCGGGACGTGATGCTCTATTAGCAGCCGTTAATATTTTGGGTCTAAGGTCTGGCGATGTTATTATTATCCCGGCTTATATTTGCGATTCAGCAATTAAATTATTAAGAAACGAAGGTTATAAAATTGTTTTTATTGATATTGACGATAATTTACAGTTAAATTTAAATAATCTTATTGGTTTGATTAAAAATGAAAATGCAAAAGCTGTTTTAATTGTACATTACTTTGGTTTTATTTCAGATATTATTTCTTTGAAATCGATTTTACAGCCGATGGGTGTTAATCTTATTGAAGATTGGTGCCATAGTTTTCTTTCTCAATTTGAGAATAACAGTATAGGACTTTATGGCGATGCAGCTATATTTAGTATGCGTAAAACATTACCTATATCTGGTGGAGGGGCTTTGTTAATAAAAAATCAGAGCTATGATAAAAGTCTTTTAAGAATTTTTTCAAAATCAAGAAAATTAGACTTTTGGTATTTATTTATACGTATTTTTGAAGGCTTTATCACTAAATTGGGTTGGCCAAATATTTATTCAAAATATATGCATTATTTTAAAGTTAAAATTCGTAATTTATTCATTAAAGATAAGGCATTATTAAACGAATCTTTTATTCCACAGCGAATATTGCCATCTAAAATTCTTTCTTTTTATTTGGAAAATTCAGAGTGTTTAAATAAAATTAAAGATCAAATATTCTTTAACTATGAATCTTTATCAAAGGGACTCTTGGATTTAGGTTTAGAGCCCTACAGGCCTCTTTTGCCAAAAGGTTGTATTCCTCAATGGTTGCCGCTAAATGACCCTTCTGGTCTTATCGTTCCTAACTTGAGGGAGCATGGAATAGGTGCGTGCCATTGGCCTGGTGAAGATCTACCATTTGAAATTCGAAACTTCCCTGATTTGTTTCCAATAAGTAATCAGCTAAATCGCAGACTTGCGCTGATACCAGTTCATCAAAGTATTGGATCTAAGGAAATTTCTTACATCCTTAGAGTGTTGTCCAAAATTAGTGGAGTGAAAAAGAAGAAAAATTGAAAATAACCTCTTTAAGTTGGTTGTGGATTTCACGCGAACAATATCATCAAGCAATTGCTGAACTAAATTCACCCGATCTAACCATATATCACGGTCTTCCATGGCTAGATGCTATTGCAAATGGATTTGGTGCTGAAATTAGTTTCGCCAGAAGTATAGGAACTAATGGTGAAACTCTAGCCTTAGTTCCATTAATGGCGAGGAAGATTGGTCCATTTCGCTTTATTGGATCGCCTTTGACAGGCATGTTTACCGAATTTTCTGGCCCTATATTTCTTCCTAGTTTAAATGTTCAGGCTATACAAAAACTCATGGCTGAGCTACATCAATTCGTTGCCAAAGATAAAAGTTATATTGAGTTTGGTTGCAAAGGGGAGCAAACTTGGGCTGGTATGTTGAATGTCCATGGGTATAAAAACTTAAAGCGTGCGACATTAATCGTAGACCTTCTTTCTGGCGAGCAAGCCGTATGGTCAAGCTTTGAAGGGCGAGCGCGTAATATGGTTCGCAAAGCTGAAAAAGCCGGAGTGGTTGTTCACACCGTGGTGCCTGATAACCAATGGATCGACCAGTACTATTTGATGCTTGTAAACACTTTCAGGCGCCAAGGTCTAGTTGCCCCTCACCCCCATTCTTTTTATAAGCAGCTCATAGAGTTGAGTAATACGAACATTGCACGGTGTGTAATGGCAGAGGTTAATGGCGTCATGATTGCTGGAGGCATTTTTTTGATTGATCAAAAACGTATGCTATATCTTTCTGGAGCTTCTACTGAGGAGGGAATGAATTTAGCCGCCACTTCCTTGTTGCAATGGCATGCAATAAAGGAGGCTATTCAATTGGGGGTAACTGAATACGATATGGGGGGGCTAGGCGTACCCTCTATTGATAAATTTAAACGAAGTTTTGGCGGGAAGGATTTTATTCATAATCGATGGGTATTTAGCTCAAAATTATTTAAGATAATTGAGCCAATTGCCCGTCTAGCCATAAAAAAAGGATGGTTCCGAATTGGAGGATAAATAGTGGAGCAAATAAACTCAGAAAAGTTATATAAAGGTATTTTGCCTTTAGTGATGCATAAAATAGTACTTGAAGAACCAGTTGAGTGGGAAGATGTACGTAAAACTGAGCTAAGTAGATTATTGAACTATGTCCATAATCGCGCAGCTGTTTTTGGGGATGATAGATGTCCAAATGAAGCTCGGTGGTTAATAACATTCGATGATGGAAATGCGTCTGATTATGAGATCGTTTTCCCACTATTGCTGTCCACAAAAATATCTGCGACCTTTTTCGTTATAACTGAGCGCATTGGTCAGCCAGGATATCTTAATTGGGAGCAGATAAAAGAAATGAGTTTGCATGGAATGTGCTTTGGCTCGCATGGTCATAGTCACTTACGAATGACAGAAGTACCTCTTGAGGTCGCATCTAATGAATTTAATATGTCAAAGAAAATTCTTGAGGATAAACTTGGAGTTGCTATTCAAAGTTTTTCATTTCCGTATGGAGATATAAATCAAGATGTTTTTAAGCTTGGAATAACTGCTGGTTATAAATATTTATGTTGCTCTAATCATGGATTTATTGATGGTATTGAATCACCTATTCCAAGGAATTCTATTAATTCAAAAATGAAATGGGATGAAATTGAGTCCTTACTAAATCCAAATTTAACGACTCGTCTTTTGTGGAGGGGTGAAGATTTGATTAAGTCAGCCTCTAAAAATTTATTAGGGATTAACAGATATAGACAATTAAGAAACGCTATTATTAGATAATTAAATTTAAATTGGACGCATTTTTGAGTACTAGACCAACTATTTCAGTGTTGATGAGTGTGTACGAGCGAGATTTGGCTGAGCATTTTGCTGAATCTCTAAATAGTTTACAGCCTTTTTCTAAAAAACTTGAATCAGTCATTCTGGTTGCGGATGGTCCTTTGACTGATCAACTTGAGTCTGTAATTGATAGCTACCTTAATGAATTACCAATTCACTTGATAAGACTTCCTGAGTCGCGAGGCCTTGGTGATGCGCTTAATGTTGGCTTAGGTTATTCAAGTAGTAACTTTATTTTGCGAATGGATTCTGATGATATATGCCGGCCAGATCGCTTGGATGTTTTAACGAATTGCTTGTCTGATAACCCTGAGTTAGATGTAATAGGTTCCTATATTGCTGAGTTCAAAAACTCTCCCAGTCAAATTAAATATATTCGAAGGGTGCCATTAACTCATTTTGAAATTAAGAGGAAGATGAGATTACTCTGTGTAATGAATCATGTAAGCTGTTTAATTCGAAGGGATTGCTTGATAAAAGTTGGTGGTTATCAAGGAGGAAGAGGATTCCCTGAGGATTGGTGGTTATGGGTTCGCCTGCTTAGTTACGGAGCAAAATTTTCGAATGTTTCTAATGTTTTGGTTGACGTTAGAATTGGGAATGGTTTTATTCTCCGACGCAGAGGTGCTTGGATGCTGAAGAATGATGTGAGACTCATTAAGATGATGTTATCAATAGGATTTATCAGATGGTATCATGCGGCATTTATATTATTCGGCAAGCTGCTTCAAAGGCTTTCTCCACCCCTCATATTAAGCGTGATTTATTCTGTAATGAGACGATGAGCCTATAGTATTTTCCGGGGGCTTATCTTTGATGTAAAAGATTTTATTTTTGTCAATAATTAGGTTTGAGAAAAGGATTTGAATGTTAATTTTTCTGAAATTATGTATCTTAAAAAGTTACGAAAAATTCAGTTTTTGACATGAAAATACTGATTACCGGTGCAAACGGCTTTATTGGCCGTACCTTAGTTTTGCGATTAATTTCAGAAAGTGCTAACGAAGTCATTGCTGCGACTCGCTCGATTGGATTGTCGAATATTCCAGGTGTTCAAGATTATTGTGTTGGAGATTTATCGTCAGTGATAGATTGGAGTTTGCCACTTCAGGGTGTTGATACTGTAGTTCATTGCGCAGCACGAGTCCATGTTGTGAGTGATTCAAAAAGTGGTCAACTTGAAGCTTACTTGCGGATTAATACTGAGGGCACACTTAATTTGGCGCGTCAGGCAGTGCTTGCGGGGGTGAAGAGATTTGTGTTTATTAGTTCTATTAAAGTAAATGGCGAAGCCACTCAGATAGGCAGTCCTTATCATGCTGATGACCAGCCTGCACCTATTGATCCTTATGGCATCTCGAAGCTAGAGGCGGAGAAGGGTTTGCGAAAAATTGAAGCGCTTACAGGTATGGGGGTTGTCATTGTGCGTCCCCCGTTAGTCTATGGTCCGGGCGTTAAGGCTAACTTTGCATCTATGATGGGCTGGCTCAAGTCCGGCTTTCCTTTGCCATTCGGAATGATTCATAATGCTCGGAGTATTGTGGCGCTTGAAAACTTAGTTGACTTACTGGTAACTTGTGTGAATCATCCCGCTGCACCAGGACAGACTTTTTTGGTGTCAGACGGAGAAGATGTTTCCACTACTGAACTTTTGCAACGCACCGCTCAAGCCATGGGTAAGAAGGCTTTTCTGTTGCCTATACCAACCTTTGTGTTGAAAGTGTGTGCGGCCATTTTGGGCAAGCGGGATTTAGAGCGGCGTTTATGCGGTTTTTTACAGGTGGACATTGAAAAAACCCGTAGTCTACTGGGATGGAATCCGCCCTTGAAGATGGAGGAGGGGCTTAAAAATGCAGTAGAGGGTATGAAACATTGAAAAGACTCTTTGATTTGGTTTTTGGTTTAGTGGTGCTGGTAATTTTTCTTATACCAATAGCGATATTAGCTTTTTTGGTTCGGTTAACTTCCCATGGTCCTGTGCTGTATTGGTCCAACCGTGTAGGTGTAAACAACAAAATATTCAAAATGCCAAAGTTCCGTAGTATGCGAGTTGGTACACCCGAAGTGGCAACGGATTTGCTAAACAATCCTAAGGCTCACCTCACACCGATTGGTTCCTTTATGCGCAAGAGTAGTCTAGATGAATTGCCGCAATTATGGAGTATTCTGATGGGTGACATGAGCTTCGTTGGACCTCGGCCAGCCTTATTCAACCAGCATGATCTAATTGAGCAACGCACTAAACAAAATGTGCACAAATTAGTTCCTGGTCTTACCGGTTGGGCTCAAGTAAATGGGCGCGACGAACTCTCCATTTTCTATAAGGTAGCATTGGATGCTGAATACTTGCAGTACCAAAGCTTCTGGTTTGATATCAAGATATTATGGCTCACTTGTTTGAAGGTGTTGAAGCGCGATGGTGTATTGCACTGATAGCCGAGACCCTGTTGCTAGCAATTGGTGGGGATGCTGGTGGGTTTTTAATTCTTAAGATAGCAGAATTTTATGGCCAGTTCAAGGTGAAGTAGTTTCTTGACGATTTGTGCTCGCCTTAAAATATATCCAGTATCAGAGTTCGCGCTAGCAAATAATTAACTAAGATATGCGCACCATCTAAAATCAATTACTCGTTGAATTTAGATGCAGCTAACGATTAATTCTGGGGTTTATCATTCCGATATAAATGAAAAAAACACAATCATCTCAATCAAAATATACTCAACTTAGAATATTTTCGGCATTTCACAAGGTTCGTGAAATAATGATTCGTACCTTGAGTCGAGTAGCGGCAACAGTGTTAGCTTTGCCACGCCCAGTCAAGCGGGGCGTGGTGTTTTTACTTGATACTTGCTTTTGTATTTTGTCTGCCTGGTTGGCCTTATATTTACGTATTGGCACTTTCACAACGACGCTATCAGGCCCAACAATTTGGCTTGCTGTAGCATCTGTTGCTCTGGCATTACCGATTTTTTTTGCGACGGGCTTGTACAGAGCAATCTTCCGTTACAGCGGCTTGCCAGCAATGATGGCATTGAGTCGAGCCATGCTTTTATATGGTCTGTCTTTTGCCGCAATTTTTACATTCTGGGGTGTGGATGGTGTGCCTCGTACAGTTGGGCTGATTCAGCCAATTATATTGATCTTGTTAGTTAGTGCATCGCGCGCGGCCGCGCGAGTTTGGTTGGGGGGGCTTTACCATGAGCAATTACGCAAGGAATCTTTGCCACACGCACTCATCTATGGCGCTGGAAGTGCGGGTCGTCAACTTGCTTCAGCAATGTCTAATAGCCACGAGATTAGGGTGGTAGGATTTTTAGATGATGACGACCGATTGCATGGTCAAATGCTTAATGGCTTGACGATTTATAATCCCACTGATTTGGCGGAAGTGCTTAGTGGAACACTTATTACAGAGATTCTGCTGGCTATACCTAGTGTATCTCGTCAACGGCGCAACGAGATACTCAATAGCTTAAAACTCCACAAGGTGGTCGTGCGAACTCTACCGGGCTTAAGCGACATTGTCACCGGCAAAGTCAATCTTAGTAATGTACGTGATTTGGATATTGATGATCTGTTGGGTCGGGAGCCAATCAAGCCAAATACCTTACTGCTCAACTTGAATACACACCAAAAGATTGTTTTGGTAACTGGTGCAGGAGGCAGTATTGGTAGCGAACTTTGCCGGCAGATTCTTAAGACTACCCCCAAACTGTTGCTTTTAGTTGATGTGAGCGAGTTTGCGCTTTATCAAATTCATCAAGAGCTACAAGCTATATTGGTTGGAAAGGATTGTAATGAGGCTGAGCTAAAAGATGGTGCAAGTGAAGCTGTTGATTCCACTCCGGAGGCTCTTAATACCACTACTCAGCCACTGGTCGAAATCATTCCCTTGTTAGCTTCGGTATGCGATGAAGTACGCATGCAAGAGATTATGAGTACCTGGAAACCGCACACGGTTTATCACTCGGCAGCTTATAAACACGTGCCTTTGGTGGAGCATAACCCGGCCGAGGGTGTTCGCAACAATGTATGGGGTACCCTAGTGTGTGCTCAGGCTGCAGCAAGTAATGGAGTGCGTAACTTCTTATTAATAAGTACCGACAAAGCGGTGAGACCCACCAATATCATGGGGGCGACTAAGCGCTTAGCAGAGATGGTGCTGCAGGCCCTGGCTAAAATGAATGAGACAGCCATCAATCACCGTAATAGTAAGTCTACTACCAAGACTATATTTTCTATGGTGCGCTTTGGTAATGTTCTTGGCTCCAGTGGCTCTGTTGTTCCTCTGTTTCGTGAGCAGATTAAAAAAGGCGGTCCTATTACGCTGACGCATGCTGATATCACTCGTTATTTTATGACCATTTCTGAAGCGGCCCAACTGGTTATTCAGGCAGGTGCCATGAGCCAAGGTGGTGATGTATTTGTGTTGGATATGGGGAAGCCTGTCAAGATTATTAACCTGGCTCATCGTATTGTGGAGTTGTCGGGTATGACAGTGCGTAACGAATTGAATCCGGAGGGTGATATTGAGATTACTGTTACTGGTTTGCGCCCCGGGGAAAAACTCTATGAAGAACTTCTAATTGGAGACAATCCAAAATCGACTCAGCACCCTAGAATTATGATGGCACTTGAGCAATTTTTGACCTGGCCTCAGTTAGAATCTAAGCTCAATGCCTTAAGTATTGCTACTAGCGTGAACGATGTGCCAATGATCCGTAACTTACTTAAAGAATTGGTTAGAGGGTATCAGCCTAGTAGTAAAGTAGTGGACTGGGTTCATGTGGCGCTAGAGCATAAAGAATCAGATTAATGTGCTTTCTAAGACGACTACTTAACTCTTACAAATAGCCCCAATCGAAGTGCTAATAACTTCAAGGGTAATAAATTATTTCCAATGCTTTTTACAAAATTTCAATAGGGCTTTATAAGCACCAGATTTATATTTTTCACTTTAAATTTTCTTTCCCTTCAAAAATGACAGGTTGCTTTTTGACTGACTTAAAATAGTTTTCCAAGTTAGAGGTTTTATTTCTCACTTTAAAAAGTCGATTAGATTGGGTCTATATGAGAGAATTGTTTTAATTAATTTAAGAAAAAAGTCATGATTCTAATCACTGGCGGCGCAGGTTTTATTGGTGGCAACTTTATATTGGATTGGTTGGCTAGTCCATCTGCAGAAGGTATAGTTAACTTAGATAAGTTGACCTATGCAGGTAATTTAGTAACTCTTAAATGTTTAGCCTCTGATTCTCGCCATGTGTTTATTGAAGGAGATATCGCAGATTATGATTTTGTTCTCTCGCTACTCAAAAAACATTCTGTTCGTGCTGTAGTCAATTTTGCTGCTGAGTCTCACGTCGATAGGTCCATTCATGGTCCAAGTGATTTTATTCAAACGAATGTGGTAGGTACTTTTAATTTACTTGAAGCCGTTCGTGCTTATTGGTCAGAGTTGTCTAATTCAGAAAAAGCAGATTTCCGATTCTTACACGTATCTACTGATGAAGTGTATGGATCTTTATCTCCAAAGGATCCTGCTTTTACGGAGACTAATGCTTATGAGCCAAATAGCCCTTATTCAGCATCCAAGGCAGCATCTGATCATTTAGTACGTGCTTGGCATCACACTTATGGTCTACCAGTATTGACCACCAACTGTTCTAATAATTACGGTCCCTATCATTTTCCAGAGAAGTTGATACCTTTGGTGATTCTAAATGCCCTTGCTGGTAAGGCTTTGCCTATCTATGGCGATGGTCAACAAATTAGAGACTGGTTGTACGTCAAAGACCATTGTTCAGCCATTCGCAGAGTATTGGAGGCTGGTAAATTAGGTGAAACTTATAACGTAGGTGGGTGGAATGAGAA
>JACCDY011003689.1_pt1 | contig 43457 bp, 53 predicted proteins | sample 7446391 | NCBI WGS metagenome assembly JACCDY01 (sample SAMN15323451, study PRJNA562643) | freshwater metagenome | isolation source: river surface water | place: USA:Blue River Watershed | collected 2017-08-18
AAGGTGGTCCACGTAAGCGGTCATTCTGTGCTAGGATGTCTGGCGTCAAAGGTCCTATGAAAGATGAAAAGGGTAGACCTACAAGGAAAGCCCTAGCCCTTCGTAAATGGAAATGCTAAATGGCTAAGCCTGGTCTCTATGCAAACATCCACGCCAAACGCGAACGTATCGCTAAAGGTAGTGGTGAAAGGATGCGGAAGCCTGGAGCTAAAGGTGCTCCGGCTGCTGCACAGTTTAAGAAAGCAGCTAAGACTGCTAAGAAAAAATAGTTCCCGCAACCAATCGGGCTGAAATCCTGCTTGCAGGTTACGGGGTTGATCTCCCGTATCAGACAGAGCCTAAGCCTCTGGTATGTCCTGATGAGGCATATCACGCTTAGGCCATCATGCCGGCTTCGTCTGAATGGTAAGACGCCTACTGAATAGTGGGAAATGGCGGTTCGAGTCCACCAGTTGGCTTTGACTATCGGCCTCCTACGGGAGACAACCTTTAGTCATGACAGTCGGAGAGACGACAATTTTTCAAAAAACTTGAATGACAATGAATCCTGAAAATTCGTTGTAATTCCTAAGCGCTTAGGGAGACGTTAACAAAACTCTCTCTTTACTATTGTGGCTAACACTACTCAAACTCTGGTAGGTGCTCTTAACAAAGTTAATGACGGCTCCTACGATTCTAAATATGCAACTTACCTGAAGCTGTTTTCGGGTGAAATGATCAAAGCCTATGAATCGGCTACGATCGCTAAGGATACTGTGCAGACCCGTACCCTGCGTAACGGTAAGTCTCTGCAGTTCATTTATACTGGCCGTATGCAGGCTGGCTATCACACCCCTGGTACTCCTATCCTTGGTAGCGGTGATCCTCCGGTGGCAGAGAAGACCATCATTTGTGATGACCTTCTGATCAGCTCTGCTTTCGTTTACGACCTGGATGAGACCCTGGCTCACTATAGCCTGCGTTCTGAGATCTCTGCTAAGATCGGTCATGCTCTGGCTGAGGCTTATGACAAAAAGATCTTCCGCATCATTGCTAAAGCTGCTCGTCAAGCTCACCCCATCACTGCTGCTCCTGGTCCTGAGCCTGGTGGTAGCGTGATCCAACTGGGTGCTAACAATGAGTTCAATGCTCAAGCCCTGGTTGATGCCTTCTTCGAGGCTGCTTCCATCCTGGATGAGAAGAATGTGCCCAAGCAAGGTCGTCATGCTGTGCTGTCTCCTCGTCAGTACTACGCTCTGATCAGCCAAGTTGATACCAACATCCTGAACCGTGATTATGGTTCTGGTCAAGGTAACCTGAACAGCGGTGAGGGTCTCTATGAGATCGCTGGTATCAGCATCAAGCGTTCTAACAACCTGCCTTTCCTGGCTGGTACTGTGTCTTCTGTTCCTGGTGAGAACAACGATTACTCCGGCGACTTCAGCACCCACTGTGGTCTGATCTACGGTCGTGATGCTGCTGGCGTCGTGGAAGCTATCGGTCCTCAAGTGCAGACCACTGGTTCTGATGTTCGTACCATGTACCAAGGTGACGTGATCGTTGGTCGCCTTGCCATGGGTGCTGACTGGCTGAACCCCGCTGCTGCTATTGAGCTGCAGTCGGCTCGCTCCTGATAAGTAATAGGGAGGCAATCTAATGGCTATCACTCCTGGCACTTCTCGTGTTGTGAAGATTCCTGCTACTCAGGTCTTCAGTTCCAGTGGTACCATTGCCTCCTACACTCTGAATCCCTGTTCTCCTCTTGAAGCAGGTCGTCAGGTTGTGGGCAATGGTGTGCTGGATCGTGCAACAACTGGCTCCTCTATTTCCGGAGCAACCGCTACGTAACTCACTTTAGGATAAACAATGTCTATCACTCTTAATGGTAATATCGGTGCTGTGTATCAGCCCGACATGATGCAGCTGTCTAATGTTGTTGACGCTAACCAGATCGTTAACAACAGCTCCACTCTTGTGGATGTGCCTCAGCTGAAGCTGAATGTTGATGCGTATGAGCGTGTGCTCTTCCGTGTTAACCTGTTCTATAACACTGCTACTGGTGCTGACTTCAAGTATCAAGTGGCTGTGCCTGGTTCGCCGACCCTGTATCGTCAGTTGACTGAAGGTATGGCTCCTGATGACACCGCATTCGATCTGGCTGTTGCCACTTCGTCTGCTGCTGTGTCCATCCTTGGTGCTGCTAACACCAATGGTTTCCTGCGTGTTACCGGTGTGCTGGTGAATGGTGCTAACGCTGGTACTATCCAGTTCAAGTTTGCACAGGATGCAGCTACTGCTAGCGATACTACTGTCTACGCTGGTTCTTTCCTCGAATATCGTCGGTTCTGATCATGGCAAACATTTCTCAACCCGCTGGTGGCGGTGGTGTGAGCGGTCGTGGTGCTCCTGGTGCTGTGACCGGTGCTTACGGCTCCACCTATTCTGATAACGGTAACCTGGCTGTGGCTGGCTCTAATGCCGTCCGTCGCTCTGTTTCCCAGACCAGTGGCTCTGCTGTGTCTAAGGTGTTCTCTATCACCTCTGGTCTTCGCACTGCTTATGCTGGTGTAGAAGTCGATTCTCCTGCACTTGATGCTACCCGCACCGGTGCTTGATTAGTTTATCGGGGGTTCCTTCGGGAGCCCCTTTTCTTTTAACATACATATAACACTATTGTTATTATGCCATTCTCTACCACTGGCTCTAAGACTGAGCTGCAAGCTGTCAATCAGATCCTGGCGTCAGTTGGTCAGGCTCCAGTCACTTCGATTGATACAGAAACAATTACCGATCAAAATGGTAATTCGGTTACCGTAGTAACCAACCCGGACGTTGCGATTGCTTACGATACTCTTGAAGAAGTATCACGAGAAGTTCAAGGAGAGGGTTGGACGTTTAATAAAGAATTTGATTATCCGTTCACCCCAGATAATAACAATCAGATCGTGTGGCCAAACAATGTGCTACAGATGGATCTTTCAGATAACCCTAAATATGCCAGTAGTTATCGAGAGAAAGATACAGTAAAGCGAGATGGTAAACTCTATGACCGCATGAATCATACATTCACATGGACTGAAACAATCTACTGTGATGTCACATGGTTCTTTACTTGGGAAGATCTACCGTCTCCTATCCAAGATTACATCACCTGTAGGGCTGCTGCAATCGCCTCTAGCAGGCTTGTAGGAGACTCTACGCAGTATCAGATCCTCCAACAGAAAGAAGCCTATGCACGGGCTATAGCGATGGAGTATGAATGTAACCAAGGAGACTATAGTATGTTTGGTTACCCACGCGATGGTAACTTCTATCAAAGCTATCAACCGTATAATACTTTGCAGAGATACTGATGGCAGCAGTTACACAAACTATCCCTACTTTTCTAGGTGGTGTTAGCAGGCAAGCTGATACAAAGAAGCAACCTGGACAAGTTACTGAAATCCTTAATGGATATCCAGATCCTACTTATGGTCTACTAAAGCGTAATGGTACTCAGTTTCTAGGACTCCTTAATGAAGGTGCCAGTAATTTTACTGATGGTCATTGGTTCTCTATTTCTAGAGACAACGATGAACGCTACATTGGTGTTATCACAAAGACTGGTGATATCCGTATTTGGAACACTGTACCTACAGTAACCAGCGGTGTTCTCAGTCTTACTGAAGCTACGATTACAGGTAAATCAGCTGCAGATGTTGTGTCTTATTTGACACCACCTGTAACCACTAAAGGTGTTGATGACTTCCACACCTTTTCTTACTTAGATCAGACTTATATCATCAATAAAAATAAGACTGTTGCAATGACTGCGAAGACAAATTATTATCTTCGTACTCGTGCTACAGTTGTTATTGGTAGTATTGATTACGACAGCATTTATAAGATCTTCATCAATGGTACACAGTACGACTTTACCACGGTAGATGAAACTGCAGCTACTACACGTGGCTATCCTGTTACTTCTGATGAGATCCTAGCTGGCCTTAAAGCTGACATTGATGCTTCACTTAGTGCAACTTTTGATGTAATTAAGTACGCCAATAGCCTTGAGATTGAGATCAAAGATGGTCAAACCCCATTCACTATTGAAGTGGCTGGTGGTATTCAAGGTGTATCCTTGACTTGCTATCAAGATGATGTGATCTCTTCTGCACGTCTTGCTGCTTATACTAAGCCTGGTAGACGTGTTAAGATTACCAATGCCATTGATGAACGTGCTTCCTATTATGTGAAGTTTGCTTCAACTGGTAATGCACCTGGTGGTACATCAGCTGTTAATGAAGGTTCTGGCTTCTGGGAAGAGTCCCGTGGTTGGGACATCAATGTAGATGCTGATGGTAATCCTATTGCAACTGCTGGCAAGTTTGTCGCTCAACTTGCTTCGAGTGGCTTCAACGCAGAGACTATGCCTTATAAGCTAGTCAATACTGGCACTAACACATTTACTATCTCCAAAGAAACTTGGGCATCCAGGTTTACAGGTAATGATCTAGGTAATCCTGTACCATCTTTTGTTGGTCGCGAGATTCAATTTGGTCTTATCTATAGTAACCGCATGGTATTCCTGACTCAGGATACGATTGCTATGAGTGTGGCAAAAGATCTTGAGAACTTCTTCTTTACCAGTGCTCAGACAGTTATTGCTTCTGATCCTGTTGATGTAGAGACATCCAGTACTAAGGTTAGTAACCTTTACTGTGCTGTACCTCAAGCACAAGGTCTTGTTTTGTTTAGTGAGTATGAGCAATACTTGCTTTACTCTGAAAGCGGTATCATCTCACCTAGTGATGTGATTGTCCGTACAATCAGTCAGTATGAATCAGATCGTACTGTGTTAGCACAAGACACAGGAGACTTCATTGGCTTTGTATCTAAGTCAACTGGGTCAACTAAGTTTCTTGGTATGCAGTCTAGAGGTAATCTAGCTGCTGCTGATGTAGCAGAAGTTAGTAAGGTTGTCACTGGTTACCTGCCTAATAATCTACAGCAGTTGGTTGTTAATGTGCAGGACTCATTGGCTGCACTATATAGCATTGATTCTGATACCATCTACCTGTATAAGTACTATGCTTCAGGTAATGAACAACTAATGCAGGCATGGTTTAAGTGGAAGCTACAAGGTGGTATTAAGCATCTTACTGTTATCAATAACTACATTGTTGGTATCCTTAAGGTAGGTTCTCAATACAGGGTTGTTCTACTTGACGTAATTCAAAACTTGGATCCATCAGAAGTTGATACAACACCTGCTATTAATACAACACGTATTGATCAAGCTTTTGTTGTAAAGGCTGGTGGTACTATCACTTATAATAGCACTACTGATAAGTCTACTATTCCTAAACCATACGCACATATTACTGGTAAGACACCTGTTGTCGTTACTGCACAAACCATGCAAGATGGTACTGGTACTGATTACAGTACTTTGTATAAACTATCTGCTACACCTAATACGACTGTAACTCATGACTTTGTACTTGATGTAGAAGTAGATGGTAGTGGTAATTGGTTAGTTTCTGGTAATTGGACTGGTAAGGAATATGATCTTGTAGCTGGTTTTGAGTTTGACTTTGAAGTTGAACTACCACGTTATTTCTTTAGATCACAGAATACTGTTGATTGGACTGCATCTTTGACTATCTCACGGATGAAGTTTGACATTGGATTCAGTGGTGCTATCAACTTTTATATCAGCCGCTATGGTGCTCCACAATGGATCTATGTAGCAGGCGTACAGAATGCTGGATACTATCTAGCTAACTCCACACCTACTATTGATCGAACGAGTCTTACTGTGCCTATTCATCAGAAGAATACAAACTTTACACTTAAACTAAACAGCACATCACCTTTCCCGGTATCAGTCAATAGCATGTATTGGGAAGGTCATTATGCACCGCGTTATTATAGGAGGGCAGGTTAATGCCATTTCCCATTGGATTAGCTATTGGTCTTGGTGGCTCTCTTGTTAGTGGTATCTTTGGTGGTGCTCAACAAGCAGCACAAAATGAAGCTGCAGAAAAGCAAGCACAACTTCAATATGAAGCTAATCTAGCTAACTGGAATTTCAATAAGACAACAGCACGTCGTCAGTATAAATTTGATAAGCAAACAGTTGCTATTCAACGCGATAATGTTGAAAACAACCTAGCTTATGAGGAAGCCAGTGCTGATCAAAGCTGGCGTTATCAGATGCAAATCCAAGCATTTGACTATGCCAATCAGATGCGTGCCTTTAATAAGTCACAGCAGACTGCATCACAACAGTTGAGCTATAACAACCTTGCTTACGACTATGCCTTGCAGGATACTGCACGGTGGGAGCAAGAACAAAACATTATGATGGACTTTGAAGAAAAGTCTACCATGATGGAGTACCGCTACGCTCAGCGTGGTGAAACTCTTAACATGCAGCAAGCTGAAGCTGTGCTACAACAGACCCGTGGTATGGGTCAAATCCAACAACAGAAGGCATATGTTGAAGGGTTGAAGAACCTAGGTCAAGCACAAACTAGAGGTGCTGCTGGTGTGTCTGCTGAGAAGATGGCACAAGCTGCTATTGCTGAGGCAGGTGCTAATACTGCTGCTATCATCCAAGATGTGATGAATGGTGAGCAGAACTATGCGTTGACTGGTGAAGCAATCAACGTGAAGCTTGAACAGATTAACGATAGCTTCTATCTCGATAAGGCACAACTTGCTGCATCTCGTGTTAGCCTTGCTAACCAAGCTAAGGCGATGAAGTATCAGGCTGCTCTCAGTAAGCAACAAGCTGATATGAACGCTATTGCTAGCATGATGCTTGAACCTATGATTCCTCCGAGTCTTCCCAAACCGTTGGCATTGCCTCGTCCTGAACTTCAAGATCCTCTTGAGTTTGATAAGAAGCTCTGGAATAGCATCCGTCCTAAGAAAGGTTATGTTGGTGGTATGAGTCCTGTTGCTGCTGGTATTGGTCAATTCGCTTCAGGTGCATTCAATGCTGCACTTAATTCCTATAATCCCGCTACACGTAGCTTCACTTGATTATGGCTAAATTCAAAAGTTATGCAAGTCCGAGCGGGTTTAGACCACTTGAAGCTCCGGACGAATCTAATAAGTATCTCCAACAAGGTCAACAAGCGTTGCGTTCTATGCAACGTGCTATGGAGTTTGACCTAAGCAATCGTGACCGTTATGCTCGTGCTACACAAAATGCACAGCAAATGGAGATGGCTAACCGAGACATGATCTTTCAACAAGATCAACGTAATCGGCAAGCTGTACAGCAGCAAGTGCAGAATAACTATGCACAAACCATTCGTGATGCTGAACGTCAAGGGCAAAATGAGGTAAGGACACTTCAAGCTTTGTCTAGCTTCTCTGAAACTGCATTCAAAGCTCTTGGTGAGTTTAATCAGAAACGAGAGGAAGGCATTAAGCTTGGTGTTCAACAAGCGATGCTTAAGGTTGGACTGGATACTAAGAGTCTGCTTGAGATTCATAAATTAGATCGAAACCTTACTGACCAAGCATTAGCTGAAAACCAATTCATCAAGGGTCTTCTTGATAATGGTAATGGATCCATTCAGGATATTCGTTACCTGATGAAGCATAGTAATGCTAAGTACTGGTCTGAATCACGTTCCCTTGCTGAAAGCATTGGCGTCGGTTATGGTAATTTTGTTAACCAAAACTATGAGACCAAATTTAAGGTAAGAGAAGGAGAAGAGATTAGTTATGCTGAAGCACGTGCTAAGGGTGATCAAGAGGCACAACAAACTATTCTATCTCAACTTCAGTCACAATATCTGCGAGAGTCAGGTGCTTTAAGTCTTAGTCCTCAAGCTGCAGCTGCTTACATCCACCCACAGATGCGTGCATTTGATAATCAACTGCAACAAGCATCTAATGCTGAATATCGTAAGCTGACTGATGCTGAAGTACAAAATAACATTACACGTGCTATCCATCAAAAGATTAGCATGGAAGGTGCTGCTGGTGCTGCTCAATGGCTTGCATCACAACCTGCAGGTAATCAACGCCGTACTGCAAAAGCTAATCTACTTAGTTATTTTGCAACAGCGTCTGCTGGTGATGGTTGGCAAGATGCTCAGGCAGTTTGGCAAGATCTTCTCAATCAACCTATTGATGAGCAGGGTACTACCTTTGGTGAATTCAATCAAAATGACCCTCAGGTTATTGAGGTGACTCGTGCATTTGTTCAAGCAAAAGCTCGTGCTATTCAAGACTTTAACCTTGAACAAAGTGAAATGATGACTCAGCGCAACATGGCTGAGAAGGATATCATTTCAATGCTTGAGTCACTACCTGGTGGCTATACTGATGCTGATATTGATGCAGCAGAAGCACGTCTTGATGAAGTAGCTCCTGGTATTGATAGTCAACGTCTTGATAGTATGAGGCGTAATGAGTCTACTAATGCTCTTTATAGGCAAAAGATAGAGACACAGCTTCAAGACCTTGCTGATCGTGGTCTTCTTACTGAAGAACGCCTTAACAACATGGGTATCCCTGGTACCATTGCTGCTAAATGGCGTGGTATGGCTAAGGCTACCAGCGAAGACCGTGCTGCTAATGGTAACTTTAAGCCTCAAATGGAAGCGCTTGCTTCATTGGCTAAGTCTCCTCCGACTATTCAAGCAAAACCTGACGGTACTTATCACTGGAGTGTACCGTTGATGACTCAGCGTCTTCAGAATAGGTTCTTGACTAAGTATGCTGAACTAAAAGCTGCTGGAGACCCTAATGCAGTAAATGCTGCGTTGTCTTTTGTACAGCAAGAGTTTGCTGCTCAGGCTAAGAATCCTAGGTTCTTCTCTCAAGATGCTACTAACCTTGGTGGTTATGCTGCATTTACTCAAGCTGCTAAACCTTCTGGTGTTGCTGCTGCTCGTATGAAGTCAGTACAAACCAGTATTGCTAAGCTTGGTGTTAAAGCGCTTGATAGTCCTGGATCAGTATTCTCTAAGGTTCAATTGGTTGAACTTGAAAAGGACATGGCTAAGCCTAGGTTCACTATGGATCCTATGGCTGAATATGTTGGTGCACAGATGGGGGTTGATCCTTTTACTGTGATTAACCGTCAACGTATTGCTGCTGGTTTGAAGCCCATGGAACTTCCAGGTGCTGCACAAAGCTTTAATACTACTGTTAATCCGCAACTTAAGAGGATGCTGGAGACATATCGTACTCCGCAACTTTCAGTTAGGGCTATGGCATCTACTCGTACCTTTGATCCTAATATTGTTCCAAAAGGTTACGGTCCCTTGGTTGTAGAGGCAGCACAGAAAGCTGGTATTAATCCTGCATTCGTTGCTGCATTTGCTGAGGCTGAGAATGGTAGCTGGGATCCTAACATTCTATCAATGGGTGGTGCAGCTGCTGGTGTTGGTCTTATGCAACTCAGTCAGGAATATCATGGTCCTGGCGCTACTCGTGCTGAACGTGAACGTGCTCTTAAGGATCCACGTCTTAACCTGACTCTTGGTGCTGGTATCCTATCTGGTATCTACAAAAAGTATGGTAACTGGAAGGATACGGTCTATGTGTGGAACATGGGTGAAACTGGCTATGCCAACTGGGTAGCTGCTGGTAGCCCTAACACTGCACAAGCTGGTTATGCTAAGAACTTGTATGAACGGTTTGAGAAAGCACGTGCTAAGTATGGTGATGTGTCTGCATTGAGAAGTGCTGGTACAATGCGTCAAAGTATGCAACGTTATGGTGCTACAAGTTTTGAACGTCCATCTTCTGTTAACTTTGAAACCTCTGGTGGTCAGCCTGGTGTAGATCTTTACTTTGAAAGTAAGCGATTCCCAGCCGTACTCGGTGGTGTAGTTAAAGATGTAAGTCGTGAACCTGGATATGGTAACTACGTGGTTGTTGAATCAACTGATCCAATGACTGGTCAAAAAGTAGATGTACTGTATGGTCACCTTGCAGATGGTGTTCAAGTAAAACCTGGTCAACGTTTAAGTGCTGGTGATATTATTGGTACTCAAGGTGGTACTGGCAATGTACGATCAGCAGATGGGACTATTGCTTCTATTGACTTTCTTGCTCCAGCTCCTAGGGGCAGTAAGAGTATGACTCCTTATGGGGGGTTTGATAACTTGCGTCGTTATGTAGTCCAACAGCTTCAACGCTAAAATTAAAACATAAAACATGGAAGACGATCTCACGCAAGGGATCTTGTTTGGTACGCCAGACATGACGACTGAAGAAGAGCAGCAACTTCGACTGCAAGCTGAGCAATCTGCTCAAGACATGCAAATCATGGAAAGCATGGCTCAGCAACAAATGCTTCAACAAGAAGCTGCTCAACAGTCTCAAAGATCTCAGCAACAACCTGCTCAACCTACGGGTCAAGGGCAACAACAAAAGAAAGGTGATCGGAACATCTTAGAACAAACACTTGATGTTCTGTCTGCTCCTGGGCGTAGTATTAATGACTGGTTTGTTGATACCATTAATTTGCTTCCTGGTGTTGAACTCAGGAAAGCACCTAAGTTTGAAAACGATGTAACTCAAGGTCTTCGTGAATTTAGTAGTGTTGTACTACCTACTATTTTCCTTACCAAAGGTATTGGTAGTGGTCTTCAGACTGCTGCTAGTGCTAGTAAAGTCAAACTATTTAACGATCCATTTCTTAAATGGGTAGCACCTAAGATGCTTGGTGCTGGTGTAGGTGCTGGTGTTGATTATGCTGTTGAGTTTAACCAAACAGACGATAACCTAAGTGGCACACTAAAGAAAGCGTTCCCTGCTCAATTTGGTTGGATTCCTGACAACATTGCAACACTTGATAGTGATAGTCCTGATATCAAACGGGCTAAGAACGTCACTGAAGGTGCTGGTCTTGGTCTTTTTGTAGACTTTGCTGAAGGTGTTGGTAAACTTGTTAAAGGCATCCGTGGTGTCAATCGCGCTACTCAATGGGTACCTGAGTCAGAAAAGGCTGCACAGTGGTTCTCAAAGAACTTAGGTACCGAAGTATCAGATGACATCGAGGAGGCCATTGCAGAGTCTGCTGCGCGTCGCTCAGACGCTTTGGATGAGCTTGGTGAATACAACTTCTCTAAGAATGCTGACCTTGATCAACCGATGCTTGGTGTACATGACCTTTATGGTTATGAAGAATCAGGTGTTCGTTCTGTAGATAACCTTGGTATTGTTGGTGCTGCTGTTGATGTAGCACGTATTGTAAACAATGCTGATAGTGTCTATGGTCGAGTAGGTAGTGTTATCTCTGAACCTGCACTTAAGTTTGGTCTGGAAGTACCTGAAGGACAAGACGCTATCATCCGTGGCCTTGCTCAACAACTAAAAGATGCTGGTGAATACGGTTATCGTACTGCATCTGGTAAGTATCTAAGTCATAAAGACATCATGCAAGCTGGTGAAGAACTGGCTTTTGATTTCTATCGGATGGATACACCTGAACTTCAACAAGCAATTAAGAAGTGGCAAGGTATTGATGTAGACACAGGTGCTCCTGTACTTAAGAGTGAAGCTTATGCTGCTGTCTTTAAGACTATCAATAAGCTGATGGATGACTACGCTAACATGGATGTGATGCGTGCTCAGGCATATGTTGGTACTTCCTTTGCTGGTCAAGTATCCGACATGGCACAAGGTGTTCGTCTTATGGACGGTACAGCAGCTATTGAACGTGCAGAAGAGCAGATCCTTGATAGACTTGAGTTCCTGATGGCACAAAAAGGTATGACTTCGTATTCACGTGGTCGTGCTTTGAATATGCTTAACCTGTGGAATCGTCTTACTGTTAAAGGTACAGAAGCTGCTGATGCTGGTTATGCTACCAAAATCAATAATGCTATCAAGAATGAAGAAAATGCTACTCTTCAAGCTATTGAACGCATTAAAGGTGATGCTAAACAAACCATCAACACTCTACGTGAGATCAAAGCAGAGCGTCCTGAGATGCTTGCACCTTTGATGATGGCGTATGAGTTTACTGATGGTAAGGTAGACACGATCAGTAAACTGAATAACTACGTTCGTAACTCTCTTGGTGTGCTGTCTAAAGCTTTCTTTGATGGTGAGCCTGAGATTCCGTCAGCAGTTATGCGTGGTTTCTGGTCCAACGTCTATAACTCTACACTTTCTGCTATTGGTACACCGATTAAAGCTGGTGTATCTAACATTGCTCTCCTTGCTGAACGTCCTATTGCACAAGCAGCAGGTGCTATTATTAATGGAGATTCAAAAGCATTCCGTAGGGGTTGGTATCAATACTCTGCAGCTTGGGATACACTGACTAACTCGCTTGGTTATATGAATCAGGTCTTCCGTAGGTCTGCTTCTGATCCTTATGTGATGGCATTGCGTGAAGACACTGGTGTTGCTGATCAACAGCAGATTGAACTTCTTAAGCAATTTGCTGATGCTAAGGCAGCAACTGGTGAATATGGTCCTCAAGTAATGATGTCCATTGTTGAAGCACAGAATGATCTTGCTAATCATCCTTGGCTGCGCTTTGGTCAACGTGGTATGCAGGCATTTGATGGTTTCACACAAGCTGTTATTGCTAACTGGGAAGCACGTGGTAAAGCATGGGATACTGTAACTCAAGGTGGTCTTATTCCTCTTGATAAGAAGGCTTCTGATAAGCTTTCCAAAGAAGTATATTCTGCAATGTTTGACGATGATGATAACATTACAGATAATGCTGTACGGTATGCTTCCAATGAAATTGCCATGGCATTGGATAACCCTGCCAATGATGCACTATCTAACCTGATTCGTACTGCTCCTATCCTTAAACCATTTCTTCTTTTCACTAAGACACCAATCAATATGGCTACTTATTTTGGTAGTCATAACCCTGTCGGTCTCTTCATTGATAAGGTGAATGCGTTTGATAAGGAGTTCTTTGAGATGAGTGGTCAGGAAGTAGAACAACTACTTGCCTCCCGTGGTATTGATTATACCATGGAGAACATTGAGAGTGTTTATACCACTACTCGTGCTGAACTAAAAGGTCGTAAGGCTATTGGTACTCTTGCTGTGATGAGTGCTGTTGGTCTCTTTATGTCTGATAACCTCACAGGTGATGGTCTTTACGACAAGGAAAAGCAACGCCTTCGTCGTGATGCTAACTGGCAACCACGGTCTATCCGTGTACCTGGTGGTAAGTGGGTAAGCTATGACGGTATTCCTGGTGTAAGTGATTGGGTAGCCCTAACTGCTAACATCATGGATAACTTTGACTCATTGAACTCTGCTGAGCTTGCTGAGAACCTCCGTGCTGCTGGCTTTGTCCTTAGTGCTACTATCACTGACAAGTCTATGTTGGCTGCTCTAGAGCCGCTTAACGACGTTGTACGTGGTGATGTTGGTGCTATCAACCGTTGGACTTCTTCCTTTGCTAGTTCTGCTGCAATGCCTGGTTCTAGCTTGATGGCTGAATTTGGTCGTCTTTTGACACCTAACAAGAAAGAACTAGAGAATAACTTCTTTGATCTTGTAGCTAATCGTAACCCAATCCTTAAGCAAGCACTTCCTGATGCTCATGACTGGATTGATGGTGGTAAGGTTGGTGAACCTGCTAACTTCTTTGCACGTGTTTGGAACACATATCTTCCTTGGAAGGTAAGTGGAGAGGTGTCTCCTGAAAAGCAATTCTTGATGGACATTGAATATGATGCACGTCCAACACTTAAGACCAATGGTCGTGGTGTTGAGTACAGCAATGAAGAACGTTCTGAAGTTACCAGTACAATGGGTAAGCAGGGTATCTTCAAGCGTGAAATTCAACGCATCATGCAGACACAGGAAGGTAAAGAATTCCGTAATGAGTTCAAGAAAGCAAGAGATCTTGATCTAGCCCCTGATGTAGAAAAGTTCAAGAACATCCACCTGTATCTTGATGCTGCACTACGTTCTTCTATGCGTTTTGCAGAAGCTCAAGTATCTACCCGTGATGGTATTAGTAATAAAGTATACCAGAACCAAACCGTTGAGAATTTCCTCCAAGTCGGTGATATCGATGGAGCTAAGAAGTTTCTTGATGACATGAAGCAAACGATGTCTTACTAACTCTACTGACATAAGCGATGGCTGTTACTCAAAATACATATACAGGGAACGGGTCAACCGTTCTCTATTCATTCACCTTTCCATATCTTGAGACCACTGACGTTAAAGTAACGATCAATGGCACACCTACAACTGCATATACCTTTGCCAACGCTACAACGATTCAGTTCACTTCAGCTCCTGCTATTGGTGCTGCCATTCGTATTTATCGTGATACTGCTGATGACTCGCTAGCTGCTACGTTCTATTCGGGTTCTGCTATTCGTGCTCAGGACTTGAATGATAATTTCACCCAAAACCTATACGTTACTCAGGAAATCAACAATAACTCTGTTGATATTAGTGGTTCCAATCCTATGGTTGGTGACTTTAACATGGGTGGCTATAAGATCATCAATCTCCAGACACCTGCAGCTGATACTAATGCTGCAACTAAAGGTTATGTAGATAGTAAAGTTGGTGCATCTGGTCCTCCAGGTTACACCAACTGGTCTTATACTGCTACTGGTGGTGAAACAGTTGTTGGTACGTCTGGACCTGTACTTGAGTATCAGGTAGGTAAAGAGCAGGTATACCTTAATGGCGCACTACAACAACGCAATATAGATTACACAGCAAACAATGGTAATACCATTACCTTTACTGTTGCACTCACTGCTGCTGATAATGTACAGGTACGCTGCGTAAATTATCTTGCAGCAAATCCAGCTGCATCATATAGTTTTACTCGTTGGAGAAAAACATATAATACTTTACCTTCTCCTGCAACGTTAATTACTGGCAATAGTGATGCACCTGAAGTAGCACTAAATTACACAATTAATCGGGAGCAAGTGTTTATCAATGGTGCATTGCTTCAACGCGGGGTAGACTACACTACGCCTAATAGCACAAGTATTACATTACTTAGTGGTCCATTGATTGCTGGTGATGTGGTTGAAGTCCACTCAAACAACTCTATCTAATTATTACTATGACTAAAACAAGAGATCTAGCTGATTTGGGTGGAGGTTTCATCCAGGCTGGTGCCAATACTAAACAACGCACTGTTGAATCAAAGCTGCAAGATCTAGTAAGTGTGCTGGATTTTATTCCACAAAGTGAGCACGCTGCTATTAAAGCTAGGACGAGCACTTACAACGCTACTGCCGATATACAAAAAGCGCTTGATAATGGTGGGAGAATCTATTTTCCAGAAGGCACGTATCTTATTAAGGGTACCCTATTTGTCAAATATAGTGGCACAGTTTTAGTAGGTGCTGGGCTTGGTAATACAATTATTACCGCAGATAATACCTTTGTTGGCTCTGGAGAATCAATTACTAATGTAATGATCCAATTTAATCGTTTCCCATCTAGCACGTATACTGCTCAAATGGCGAAACTATTTAATTGTGGTCTTGAGGATTTGACCATTAGCGCTGGTGGGACACCGCCTGGTTCTATGAATGCAGCGGTTACTTGCTTGGTTCATGCAAACTGGATGCACTTCTTTAACATACGCAAAGTTTCTTTTGAAAATGCGTATGGAAATGGAACAAGTGGTTTTGGACTTATACTGACCGCTATGGGTGGTACTTTTGCATCACCTGTTCAAGAGTGGACTATGTTCAATACCGTTGTAGATAGCCAGTTTACCTACTGTGTTAATGGCATTGCTTGGGGTGTAACAGGTCAGGGTGATATCAACGCTGGCCAAGTATATCGCACTAGATTTGGTGGCGGTTCCTTTGGCGGAACTGGTATTGTGGTTAGAAGCAATAGCTATGCTAACTCATTTGTTGATAATGATATTGAAGGATTCAACACGGCTTTTGATCTGAATGCTGCTGTTAATTACCTTCGAGGAAATTTGGCAGAGCAGAATGCTGTTGATTTTACGGCGTTAGGGACTGGCACTGGTCCGACTCTAGTAGGAAATGAGTTAAATATAGTCTCTAGTGAGGCGCCTGGAAATCACATTAATGAGCACGGTACTCTTTCTAGAATTCTTGTCAATTCAACTCTACCTTCCTTGGTAGTTGACGGTAATTTTAATAGTAGGCTGTATGAAAGCGCATTCCTAGGAACTACACTTACTGCTTCTGGAAGCACAGAAAGTGGTAGATATGTCCTCAATCTACCTGCTGGTGCGTCGATAACAGATCGCGCAAGACTTCTAGTTAATACTAAAGGTGCTACCTTAAATGGTTGGTATACCTTTGTTGTAAGGGCAAAATCAACCAATACCGGAAGCGGTCTGTATATTAAACTTCCGAATGGTGCTCATTCTGATTATCAGTTTGCTGGAATTAAAACAGGTACAACAAATTATTTAGAACTTCTAGAGGCTAATTCCCATACTTTTGTTGCAAATAGCACTCGTAGCGGTTATTTAACCACAGGATATAAGACTTATTACGGTAGTGTATTTTTCAATAATGCTACTGTTGAAAGCAATGTTATCACTCTTTCTGTTCAAGGTTCTGGCCATACGGTTACGGTTGACTATGTTGGCATGTTTGCTGGAACTACAGCTGGTATTCCTAGTGACACAATGGCATGGGAAACCTATAAAGATGTGTCTGCATTAACATCTGGTGGAAGCCTTGGTATAGTACAGCTGCCATATCCAGTAGAAGTACAGGGTATTCTAACATGCGTTCTGGATGGAAATGTTCAACGGTCTATTAACGCTAGCCCTTATAGACTGGTGAACGGTGGATTTATTGGTACTAGAGTTTTGTGGAGAGACTTAAATACATTTGGATATGATGCAGTTGGAAGCACCAACACCTTTGATCATATTTGGGATCCCGGTAATTCAAATCTCATCTACTTCTCTCGTTCTACACTTAGTGGTACCAGGCCACTTTATTTTAAATTAGACCTACTTTGATTACACCTAAAGGACAACCATGGCACTCCAACAACTGATCCAAATTTCTGGAAAGACGGTTTTGCAAGCTGAGAAAGTAACTCTTCCTGCACCGGACCACACAGCTGATTTCAATGCTTACATTAAAGTAGAGCAAGTTTTGTCTACAAAAACTGATGCTATTGCTCTCGTAACCTTTAAGGACGGTGACTATGTTTTTGAACGTAGTTATACATTTACTGTCAATCTGGATGGTGATAATGTAATCAAACAAGCTTATCTCTATCTAAAAACTCTCCCTGAGTTTGCTGAAGCTACCGATTGCTGATCATGATCACCATCCTAGGCATCAAAGTGTCTTATGAGACGCTTGCCTTTTTTAGCCTTTTTATCGCTTCTGAATACCTTGGTATGACTAAGAAGCGGCGCTCTAATAGCGTTACTCAAGCCATCACTATGGCTGCTGCTTATTTTAGCAAAACACGTACTGAAGATGACACAGTGCGTCGTATTCGTCGTGCCTTTAGAGGGAAGTAATCACCATGGTATTGCTGCAAGTTAAGCAGTACTACCCTCAAACTGATAGTGCAACAGGTCATGGAGATCGGATGTGCTTTAGCTCCACATGTGCTATGGCTGTCAAGTATCTCCTGCCTGATGCGCTAAAGGGTAGTAATGCTGATGATGATTACCTTCGTACAGTGCTGAAGTACGGAGACACTACTTCCTCTACAAGTCAAGTCAAAGCCTGTCAGCAGTACGGTGTCTTTGCTTCTTTCTACACCAATGGCACACGTCAGAACCTTATTAACGAACTTAAGAACGGCTATCCAGTTGCTACAGGCATCCTCCACAAAGGACATGTCTCTAACCCCGTTGGTGGTGGTCATTGGATGCTTCTCATTGGTGATGATGGAGAGCGTGGAGTCTTCCATGATCCCTATGGTGAAATGGATAACGTCAACGGTGGTTATGTCACCATTGGTAGTGGAGGACAAAGTGTCAAGTACTCTTGGAAAAACTGGCTACCACGTTGGGAAGTAGAGGGTCAAGGAACTGGGTGGTTTATGACCTTCCGACCTACCAATACACCGCAACCTACAGCTCCCGTAGAGAACACCTGGAAGGGAGTTAAAGCTGCTGCTGAACGTGCAGGTGCTAAATTCCCGCAAGTCGTTGCTGCTCAGTGGGCATTGGAGAGCGGATACGGTAAACACACTTCTGGTAAGAACAACTTCTTTGGTCTTAAGGGGTCGGGTTCTGAACGTGAAACCAAAGAGTTTATCAACGGTCAATGGATTACCATTAAGGCTGGCTTTATTGACTTTCCAGATCTACAAACCTGTGTGTCTTACCTTGTAGATCGCTGGTACCGAGATTATCAACGTCATAAAGGCGTTAACCGGACAACATCTGCTGAAGAATGTGCTCGTTTACTTGTAACTGAAGGGTACGCCACCGATCCTCAGTATGCCGAAAAACTAATTCGACTAATGAGAGAAAATGGCTAGTACTACTTACAATATTACACCTGGTAGGTTTGAAAAACAACTACCTGTAGCAACAAAAGTCCACTTTAAAAGCTCAGCAAATAGCACTAATCCCACACTTGTTAAGCCTAGCCCTGGTGCTATTTTTAACATGATTATCCATAATACCCATGGCGGTGGTGGTAGTGGATCTGCTATTACAGTTAGGTTGTACAATAAAGACACCGCACCTGTTGTTGGTACAGATATACCTATGGCTATCATTCATGTACCTTCACATGCGTCAAAAGAAGTTAACTTTACTAGCGGTATCACTTTTACCAATGGTATTGCTTACTCTATTACGGCAGGAGATACGTTGCTAGATGCAACTGTCGTTGATGCAGATGGTGTTCAGGTCTATATGGGGTACATGTGATGATTGAAACTGCTATTGCTGGAGCTATTTCTCTAGTTATTGGTGTTAGCGGTGGTGTACTTGCTGTTAGTTCTAAGTCTAACTCACGTATGGATGATATCGACAAACGTATTGACTCCATTGAGCTAAGGTTTGCTGAAAAATATGTCCCAAGGCAAGAGTTAGCTACTGCTTTACAGAAAATGGAGGATCACATGATCCGTATTGAGAACAAATTAGACCAAATCGTATTGAGAAATGGCTAACAAAAAGGCAACTGAGGACATGTTTAACGAGCTTCATAACCTTGTTACCACTGAATTCCTCAAGCGTATTAAATCTGGAGAGGCAACTGCACAAGAACTTAAAGCAGCTTGTGATTGGCTTTCTAAAAATGATATCAGTGGTGTTGCCTATGATGGTAATCCACTTGAGAAACTAGCTAATGTGCTGCCACAGATAGACCCCGAACTAGTACAACGACGATTATACGGTAAAGTGCATTGAGAACTTAAAGCTGCACAGTACTTAATTGACCGAGGTTATTATGGCAAGTCGTACGTCTGACTACTACAAAAAGAATCCCAAAGCACGCGCTAAGCGTCTACAACAACAAGCCCGTTACAATCGACAATCCCTGCAAATCGAGAAACGTGTTGAACTTAATCGTGAGAATCACAAACGTGGCACCTATGGTAATGGTGACGGTAAAGATGTATCACATAAAAAAGATGGTTCAACAGTTCTTGAAAAAGCATCCACTAATCGAGCAAGAAACCGGTCTAGGAAATGACACCCCTGCTACCGTCACCTGATCATTACCTCCACAACCTAATAACGATGACAAGTCCCGAAGCAAAACGCCTTTGGAGGCGTGCCATTAAAGAACACTTCAACTGTCAATGTGTCTATTGTGGGAATCATTATGAATTACATGAACTTACTCTTGATCACGTTCGTCCTCGCTGTCTTGGAGGAGAAGATCTTACATCAAATCTTGTACCCTCATGTTGGGAATGTAATCAGGCAAAAGGTAGCAATAACTGGCTTACGTGGATGCGTAAGACATTCGGGATAACACCTAGAGAACATCTTATTTTACAACACATTAGGTAACCATGTCTAAATGGTGGGATAATTATACAAAAACTGAGTTAACTTGGGAAGATTGGAAGAAAAAAGCCAAGGAACTTAGAGGACAAAATAAAACAAAGGAACAGATTTTTGATCAAATTGGTGTACCTGTTAAAGGTGGTGAAGTAATTAAAGTCACAAGTGATGGTGCTGGTGGGTATAAACCAAGAACAGGTCAACGTGCTCAACAGGCATCCCGACGAACAACACGTATTAGTACAAGCAAACAGGAAGTTAATAAAGCAATTCGCATTGAAGCTACCAATCAATGGGATGAGTTAGTTGGCGACCGTGATGCTACCATTAAAATTGGTAACCGAAACTATACGTTTGATCAATACTTAAATAAAGAAGTTAGGGACCACACTAAACTTACTAAACAAAAAGCAGTAGAAGCTGTTGATCTTGGTAAATCACTTGGACATGGTACGCCTACTACAGATGTAGGTCGTTATGCTGAATCATATACTCAGCAATTTGCAGAAACAGCAGCTGGTAACTTTGAATCTCAAGATTATATCCCACCAGACCAATTAGAACGCTTGAAGCGTGCTGGATTGGCTACTAGCCCGCAGGAAGCTGCACAACTACACGTTGGTACAACTAAAATTGGTGGCAGATTACCTGATCCTGAAATTGAAAGGACTCTTAAATTTGATTTTTCTGGTGGTGGTGTTAAACTTAAAGCTAGAGACTTAGCTATTGCAGGTCTTCTTAGTTATGGAGCATTTGGTACAGCTGTTAGCGCTGCTGAAACAGCACAACGTGCTCAATTAGCTCAAGAAACAGGTAACCCTTTAGACATTTTACAAGCTGGTATTGCAGGTGTGTCTACTGCAGCTGATGTAGCAGCATATAATCCTCTAACTTCCTTACCTGCTGAAGCAGTATCTACTGTTGCTGATGTAACTAACATTGGTATTGATGCTGCTAGAAGCATTGATATTGGTAATGAACTTAAATACATCGGTGGTCAAGTAAGGCTTGGTAGGCTGCCGTATGGACTTGAACAAGTTGCTAGTTGGGCAAAGTCTGCATTTTAATAGTTTTTTATGAACTCTACCTCTCATACTGGCGCAGCTGGCGAACTGCTAGTTTGCGCCTTTTTTCTTTCACACGGACTTGAAGTATTTAGAAATGTGGCTGCTTCAGGTCCGGCAGACCTTATACTGCAAAACGGCGATAATTTTTTAGCCGTAGATGTAAAATCAATTAGATCACCATATGTTCGAAAAGATGGTGAATATTGCCTCCCAAAACAACCAATGTTAAATGGTCACACTGCGCTAGTTGTATATGTCCACGGAGAGGCAGTTCCACGCCTCCCTGAGGGTTTTTGGGAGGCTTTAGGTATGGAGACAGCCGAATGACTACAAAACACCACACAAACGATTCTGAAGGGAGTGTACTGAATGCACTTCAAAATGATTTTAAGATCTTTCTTCAAGCACTTTGGTCACAGTTAGACCTACCATCTCCAACACGAGCACAATACGCTATTGCTGATTACCTACAACACGGACCAAAACGACTACAGATTCAAGCATTTCGAGGAGTCGGTAAGAGCTGGATTACTGGAGCCTTTGTGTTGTGGACATTGTTTAACAACCCAGAAAAGAAGATCATGATTATCTCCGCTTCCAAAGAGCGTGCTGATAACATGTCGATCTTTCTACAAAAGCTAATCATTGAGACACCTTGGCTAGTACATCTAAGACCGAAGTCGGATGATGCCCGGTGGTCACGGATTAGCTTTGATGTGAACTGTTCTCCTCACCAAGCACCTTCAGTTAAGTCAGTTGGTATCACAGGTCAGCTTACTGGTAGCCGTGCAGACCTTATGATTCTTGATGATATCGAAGTTCCAGGTAACTCAATGACTGAGATGATGCGGGAGAAGTTGCTACAACTGTGTACAGAAGCTGAGTCTATCTTAACACCAAAGAAAGACAGCCGAATCATGTACCTGGGTACACCACAGACTACCTTTACCATCTATCGTAAGCTAGCTGAGCGTAACTATAAACCGTTCGTTTGGCCTGCACGTTATCCACGTAAACTATCTAACTACGAAGGACTCCTTGCACCACAAGTACAGGAAGACATCGAAAATGGTGTTGAAGCTTGGGATGTAACAGACCCTGATCGCTTTTCAAACGATGACCTGGTAGAACGTGAAGCATCCATGGGTCGTAGCAACTTCATGCTACAGTTCATGCTAGACACCAGTCTTAGTGATGCTGAAAAGTTCCCACTCAAGATGGCAGATCTTATCGTTACAGCAGTTAACCCTAAGGAATGTCCTGATGCTGTAGTGTGGTGTTCAGACCCAAGTAATGTTATCAAAGATCTACCAACTGTTGGTCTACCTGGAGACTATTTCTACTCACCCATGGTAATGCAAGGTGAATGGTTACCATATACAGAAACAATCTGCTCTGTAGACCCCAGTGGTCGTGGTACAGATGAAACAGCTGCCTCCTTCCTTAGTCAACGTAATGGTTTCATCTATCTTCATGAGATGCGTGCTTACCAAGACGGTTATAGTGACGCTACCTTGCTAGATATCCTAAGAGGTTGTAAAAAATACGGTGTTACTAAACTTCTGATCGAAACAAACTTTGGTGATGGTATTGTTGGTGAACTCTTTAAGAAACACCTTCAACAAACTAAACAAGCAATCGACATCGAAGAAGTACGTGCTAATGTTCGTAAAGAAGACCGTATTATCGACACATTAGAACCTGTTCTTAATCAACATAAACTGATTGTTAATAGGTCAGTTGTAGAATGGGATTTTAACTCAAATAAAGACGCAGCTCCAGAGACACGACTCCTATACATGTTATTCTATCAAATGAGTCGAATGTGTCGTGAAAAAGGTGCAGTAAGACATGATGATAGACTAGACTCACTAGCACAAGGTGTTAAATACTTTACAGATGCTCTAGCTATCTCAGCTTATGAAATGGTTAAACTTCGTAAGCAAGAAGATTGGCTTGATATCCAAGAATCTTGGTTAGATGACCCCCAATCTGCAGCTAATCATATGGCATTTGGGTTCAATTTAGACCAACGTAGACAAGCAAGACAACTAGCTGGTAAGTCCTCAGTTCCTACATATTTTACAGTTAATTAAATCCTAGTCATACCAATGGATCTGGACCGATAACCGCCGTATACAGGAGAAGGGAAGGGTGGACCCGACTCCTGAAGGAGGAAGACATGTCTTTATCAAGACACATCTTCCTCTTTTTCTAATGAACAGTGAGGGAACAAAAGACAAAGATCTCCCTCTTAGTTCATTCATCTACTCTATTGACTGAATCTTGTGAGTACTGATTCTCCCAATTCTTCTGAATCCTGTCACTACTGATACTACTGTATGCGTTATGAGTAGAACACATCGTAAGCAACCACTACGTAATCAATTCCGTAATCCACGTACCTTTAACGAGATACGTAATAATAGTGATGATTATCAAGATTCTGAATATATCGTAAGTACTCGTAATCGTTATATCCCTACTTCCTACGACGACATTACTGCCACCTCCATCTACCAAAATGATCACCAAAGTTAAGTTTGTTCATGTAGTACGAACTATAGATCCTAAAACAAGAATCCACTACCTGGATGCTGTTGACGAAGACGGTATGCATTGGTCAGCAGAGATGTCTCCAAAGATTGAGTAGTGGCTTGTCTATACAAAGCTTTGGACTAAAGATCCTCAACACCCTTTAAACTTACCTTCTAATTGATGACCACCCACCAAGTAAAGTTAGTACACATCACTCCTAACGCTGAAGAACTTATTAGTTACATGGCTAGGGTATCTAACCCAAGTAATCAAAACAACACTGAGACCAGTGCTAAACTAATTAAATATCTCATTGACCATCAACATTGGTCACCCTTTGAAATGGTTAATATGTGCGTAGAGATTAATACAACACGTAGCATAGCGGCACAGATCTTGAGGCATAGGTCGTTTTCATTTCAAGAGTTTAGTCAACGGTACGCAGAAGTAACAACATCAGCAGTTGTACCTGAACTCCGTAGGCAAGATGTAAAGAATCGACAGAATAGTATTGATGATCTGGATGATGTAGTTAAAAAGAACTACGAACAGCGTATTGATCGTATGTATACTGATTGCTATAAGTTGTATGAAGATATGATTGCAGCTGGCGTAGCTAAAGAATGTGCAAGAGAAGTATTGCCTATGGCTACTCCTACTCGGTTGTATATGAATGGGTCTATTCGGTCTTGGTTGCATTATTGTGACTTGAGGACTGGGAATGGTACTCAGAAAGAACATGCTGTGATTGCATCCCAAATCCAAGATCTGCTGTATGAGCATCTGCCTAATGTATGTGAGGCAATGTGGTGTAAGGATTGATTAACTGTCTAGTTCTACACACTTCTCTTTCTCATGACTGACAACAATCACCCGATTACTCCGCTGCCTGAGCTGGAGGGTGCGCAATGACTAAGGACATTCAACTATTAAACGGTGACTTTCTAAAAAATTATCCCGAAGTCACTCGCGTAGAAGTTATTACCAGCAATAGTCGAGAATTTGTTCAATACGAATGCTCCAATGTACAGATAAGTCTGCAAGATAACGGGCAGACCATTAAAGTGTTTTTATTTTCTACTTATGAATGATCTCTCTCCTGTCGCGCAGGCAGTGCTGGATGCCTTCCGTTCCAGCCACACAGGTCAAGGCTGTCTTGCCGCCGCCCTGCGGGCTGCTGTCAATGCAGTTGCTCCAGAGAAAACCATTGAAGACATTGACTACGTGCATCAGAGCTACGTTGAGGGGTATATGGATGCTCTTTACGAGATCCTGATTATTGTCAACGAGCTTGAAGCGTTTATCTCTTTGTAATCGCTTCATTGGGGTCTAGAAGGCTCTACAGCACGTGTTAAGTGTGTCTTTGGCGTCTTTGTACGTTCATTACTGTTCAAAGCCCTTCTAGGTCGTTCTGGAGGGGCTTAGATTTTTGACAGAAATTTCTCAAGTCTTATATAACGCTGGACCAGCGCCGCAGCCCCCCCCATAGGGGTACCCCCGGATCACACGTGCACACACCTGCAGGCACCCGCATGTACGCACCCAAGCACGCGCATAGCCGTGTCCAGCGCATCTGCATCAGGCACAGGTACGCAGGACATAGGCGTGCAGGCAGGCACACACGTACATACGAGGGGTGGACAGTAGCACAACTGTACTACCTATCAATCTCACACATCTGTCGACCCTTATTGAGAACGTTATTGAGAACCCAGTCATACCAATGGATCTCAACGATTAACTGTACCATCAGCAACACTGATAACCGCTGCACCACAAGGTATTAGGCTGTACTATGTGCCACTTGCTCCAACTGTCCACCACACTGAGCTGCTACTGTGAACCCATACTCTTCTTTGAATGTTGAGTATCTCGACTCTCCCTGTTAAGGGTGAGGAGAGTCTCGAAACTTCAACCAGAAGAGATGAGAACCTCCAACCTGACCAGTCTGCCGACCCATAAGGAACGCTGATCGGTCAACCCCTTGACAAGCCGCCTCAGAGCTGCTATAAAGGGTACAGACAAGAGGAGGACCGGGACGACACCGGACATACCGCCTCTTGTCTCTTGTCTCTAGTAAACCGCTAAGCGGAGCTGAACGGGACACCAACCAAAGTGGCACACCCCACTTGACAACCCAGCTCCAACCTGCTATGGTGAGAGCATCGAACCACTGGCTCCTCGCCTCTGGCTCAGAACCTCGACAACCGAATAAGCACACCGTCAGCGGAGCAACCGCTAGGTCTCGACAAGCAGCATGGGTTAGTGACTGCAAGGTGTGGTAGAATATGTACATAACCGCCGAGCCACAGGCGGTATACAAGTATGATCATGGCACCACATGCGTCTGTTGTAGCGGTGGAAGCGATACGCTAAGACGCACCAATCCACTTGTTTCCTTGTTTAATTATGTTCAGCTTCAACGTTGTTGATCGCACTTCATCTGCCATTGATTGTCTGCTGGTTGATCCCATGCGTGGCACTGCATGTGTCATCTTCAAGAATGGGTACACCTATGTATACCTCAATGTGTCTCGTCGTGCTATCGTTAACCTGCTCATGAATAAGAACATGAGCCTTGGCTTCTGGGTTAATGAGAACCTTATCAACACTAAGCGTGTCTTCGAGCAGCGCATTGCTGCTGCTTGAGTAGCACCTAGTTAGTTACACTTTCCCATCACATTGCTGATGGGTTTCTGTAGTTCACTACTCTCAACTTATGCAATATCAAATCAACTACAACCGTGGTTACAACACACCAGTGTGTGCCACTGAATACACCTATGCTGACTCATACGATGAAGCATGGGTAAAGGGTGACTGCATGGCTCAGTATCCTGAGCAGGTATGTGATGTCTTCCCAATCAACAATGACGTGCGTCGCTATTAATTAGCGTTCACACTCATAATCAGATTGTTACACTTAGCCCTCCAACATGTGTGGGTTTTCTGTAGCACTCTTGCTACATTGTTGTTCACTATTTAACAATGACTGTTGCAATTCAACGCCTTACTGGTGATGCTTTGCTTGCCCATATTGAGGAGTATAAGCATCTGACTAAGACTGAACAATGTCTTACTGCGGGTTACATTACCGACAAAGGTAAGCCTGCCTATGTAGACTTCTACACGGAAATCATGAACGCTACACCTATTGTGTCAGACAAGAACAAGGACGCAGCAGATGATGCTGAGTATGATGCGCTTGATGATGACAAGCGTGCATTGTATGATGAGGTACAGGATCGCTTCGGTGAGAAGTGGAATCATGAACAGATCATGGAGTTTCTTGAGGAACTTGATGACATTGGCATCGCTGATGTTTCCAAGCTTGAGGACACTTATGTCTACACACATGATGACTGGGTGTCTACTGCTGAGCGTGAGTTCGCTGAGTACTGGGTATGTGAGGTAATGTGTGAGTCTATCCCTGATGTAGTTGCAGCTGCTATTGATTGGCAGGCTGTGTGGGATCACAACTTGCGGTATGACATTAACACCATTGAGTTCGATGGTAGTGTATTCTTTTTCTTTAATCGCTGAACATGACTAACGCAATCCACGATACAGCCATCAAGGTTGATGTCTACCCTGATGAGTTCAAGCCTATCATGAAGGCAGTTAAGTATGCTCTACTGTGTGATGATTCACGCAAGGTACTTGATGAGGTAGAGTGGGCTACACTTAATGCGTGGCTTGATGACTTCACCGACATAGCACTTAACGAGGCTGTATGAAACCAAAGTTCCAAGTTATTCTTGAGCAAGCGATTGATGAGGGTGTGCAACGTGGTTACTACCGAGCACACAAGCACAATGACGCACCTCAACCTGAACACATCATTGAAACTATTCAAGAGTGTGTGATGTCTTCACTCTACGAGTACTTCGACTTCGACAACCAATGAAACTATCCATCCCAAGTGACATTCTAGTAGGACAATACCTACAGTATTTCACACTCATAACGGCTGCAAGTATTGCCTTTGTGTATACTTGTGGTTACACATTTGGTCTCTTTGTTCATTCACTTAACGACAAATGTACACAACTCATAAAGGACTTCGTGAATATGAAATCACCCTACGTTCAGGTGTTTGGTATATCCTTGCACCCGACTCTGAGCAAGCTGCTTGGCGTGCTCTAGAGTTGTCCCGTGAACTCAATGATCAACTACTAAATGTCAAACAAACAGATGAGTGGTAAACGTAAGCCTTACTTTGACAACAACTGGCAAGAGTACAAGGACGCACCTGATGACTTCTTTGTACCGCATACCTTTGAAGAGGTAATGCATTGGAAGATTGGTGGTTGGGAGTTACCCAGTAGTGTATGCTGTGTCATTCGTGCCACTGATCTTGATACACATAAGGTCACAGAGTATGTGTATCGTAAGCATTCTGCTGCACAGAACAAAGTTAACGAGTTGATCAACACACGTAACGTTGAGTTCGTAGTGTGTGATCACGAGTCTATTCACTTCCTTTCACCTGCTGACATTTCCGATTATGATTCTGACGACTGAAGAGTTCAACGAGTTTGCTAACCAGTATCCTGAGCTGGCTGATTGTGTGTGTCTTGATGAGGTAATTGTGTCTATTGATGAGCTTATGTTCGGTGACTATGAGGTACATAACTGATGCCTACACCTGCTCAGATTGATGAACAGGTACAGCTTGAGCGTGATCAGATACGTCAAGGTCTCAAGCGCTTACGGGACAACACGGACGCACTACAGCAACGTAGCTATGCGTCCTCTACGGTGTATGGTATCGCTTCGATTGATATCCTCTTACCTATCCTTGTGAAAAGGTTGGAGGATACCAACAAACGTATCCATGAAGGTCATAATGGTAAGGCATTTAAAGAGATTGCACATTACATCAGTGACCTAGAACCATTAGCTGCTGCTGCTATTGCACTGAAGCTTACCTTTGATAAGGTCTTCAGTTACAAGGAAGGCAGTGATCAGGTGCAATCAGTATGTGATGCTGTCGGTTCAGCTATTGAGGCTGAATGTCAGATGCGTTACTATGAACGTTGTGCACCTGGTCTACTTGAGACACTGAAGAAGAACTACTGGCACAAGTCATGTGGTACACAACAGAAGCTAACTGTTGTACAAACATTGATGAACCGTAGTGATATCCAACAGTGGCAATCATGGGGTAGAGCTAATCGTATCAAGCTTGGTGCATGGCTGCTTGACTGTATCATTGAGGTATCTAACTGGTTCACCAAGGACCTACGCAGGGAAGGTAAACGTACTACTACGTATGTGATACCGACACCTGAGTTCATCGCCATCAAAGATAAGGTGATGAAGGATGCTGAGTTATTTGCTCCACTTGCTTGGCCGATGTTGATTGAGCCAAACGATTGGACTAATGACAGAGCTGGTGGGTACCTGTTGAATGAGGTGATGCGTGGTCATGACATGGTGCGGAGGGGCGACAGCCGCCGTATACAGGGAGAAACACCGATCAACTTTCTGAACAAGATTCAGAAGGTTGCCTTCACTCTAAACCCTTTTATAGTGGAGGTTGCGGAAGAACTAGATAGATTGGAACGAGCAGTTGGTAAGTTCCTCCCTATTGTGAACCACGAGCTACCACCTAAGCCCTATGATATTGCAGAGAACAAAGATTCTCGTAAGGCATATCGTAGAGCAGCAGCCGAGGTAATGAATCTGAATGCACAAGAGTTTAAGAAATCTTGTCGCACTCGGATGACAATGGAAGCAGTGAAGAGGTTCAAGAACGTAGCTAAGTTCTACATACCTTGGAGCTTTGACTATAGAGGAAGAGCTTACCCTATTCCTGCTTTCCTTACTCCTCAAGATACAGACTTTGGAAAAAGTTTATTGATCTTTGCTGAGGGGTCTTATGTAACTCCTGAAGCTGAGGATTGGTTAGCCTTTCAAGTTGCTACTACATTTGGTCTTGACAAAGCGCCAATGGCTGAGCGACTAGAATGGGCAAGGAATAACCATGAATTGTTCACACTCATAGCGACAAATCCTGTTGGTTACTTACATCTTTGGGACAATGTAGAGGAGCCTTGGCAATTCCTTGCAGCTGTTGAAGAGTATTACCATTGTGTCGTAGTTGCCGATAGGCAGTTCACACGTCTTATGGTGGCAACTGATGCTACCTGCAGTGGTCTACAGATCCTTGCAGGATTAGCTAGGGATAAGTCCACAGCACGTCTTGTGAATGTCTTGCCTGGTGATAAGCCACAAGATGCCTATAAGGTTGTTGCGGAGGCAGCTACACCTTACTGTCCTGAATCTATCCAACCTTATATGGATAGGAAGACAGTCAAGCGTGTCGTAATGACTGTTCCTTATAATGCTAAACCTTTCTCCAATCGTGGGTACATCAGAGACGCACTGGCTGAGAAGGGTGTAGAGATTAGCAAGGAAGATCTAACCAAAACAGTTAAGGCTGTACGCAATGCAATGGATGTTGTCGTACCTGGTCCCATGGCTGTTATGAAGTGGATCGAAGACGAGGTAGCCAATGCAATCAAGTCTGGCAAAGAGTTTCTAGAATGGACAACACCATCAGGGTTTGTTGTACATCAGAAGCTTAATAAGAAGTTGGTTGTTGAACTAGCTCTACAGCTATTGGGTCGTTGTAGGATGCAGGTTGCAGTTGATGATTCAGATGAGGTAGACCTCAATCATCACAAGAACGCAACAGCTCCTAATCTGATTCACAGTTTAGATGCTAGCTTGTTACACTTGAGTGTCTTACGCTTTGACGCACCTATTGCTCTCATTCACGATTCTGTGCTTTGTCGTGCAACGGATATGTCCGCCCTTTCATCCATTGTACGAGAAACATACATGCACTTGTTCGCAGAGCATGACTACCTAAAAGACTTTGCTTCACATATTGGAGCAGAGACTGAACCACCGATTGTCGGAGACCTTGAACCGGAATCCGTCATTGAGTCCACCTATTTTTTCTGTTAATGGCACAAACCATCCACGTTACCCAACAGCCTGTTATCCTTGAAGGTTACCAAGCTGTACTGAAACCCAGCAAGTTTGGGTATTCACTGTCTGCTATCATTGATCAAGAACTTGTTGATAAACTTGAGGAAGATCGAGTTGAATCTATCAAGTGGGCAGAATCCAAACTGAAGAACCCCAAGCGTTCTACCCTGAAGCCTGAACCTTGGGAGGAGGTGTCTGATGGAAAGTATAAAGTTAAGTTCAGCTGGAATGAGGAGACTCGCCCGCCTGTCGTTGACACAGAAGGAACTCCTGTTACTGACCCCAACACGCCTATCTACAGCGGATCTACGGTCAAGCTTGCCTTCCGTCAAAAGCCTTACATCCTCCGTGATGGCGTCACCTACGGTACAAGTCTTAAGCTTGTCGGAGTCCAAGTGGTCACAGTTGGTTCTGCTGCAGGTGTTGATACAGGCGACCTTGGTGAAACTGAAGTGGCAGCTCTCTTTGGTCAAACAAAGGGTTATAAAGCTTCTGAACCTAACATCACAGCCGCACCTGAAGTAGAGGAAGACGATTTCTGATGCCTAGGTACCGTTCAGGTCTTGAAGAGAAGGTTGCTGATCTTCTCTCCAGCTTGAAGGTAGAGTTTGAGTACGAGTCAACCAAAGTTCCTTACGTTCTTCAATGCAACTACACACCCGACTTTCTTTTACCGAATGGTGTCTTCTTAGAGACAAAGGGACACCTGACGGAGGAAGATCGAAGGAAGATGATCGCAGTGAAGAAAGCGAATCCCGACTTAGATATTCGGTTCGTCTTTCAAGCACCCTATAACAAGATCTACAAAGGATCTAAGACTACCTATGCGAAGTGGTGTGAAAAACACGGCTTCCAATATTGTTCCTTTCATTCCATCCCAATCGAATGGCTAACATGACTTACGGTACGGTTGAGTTTTACTCTGATATGTTCAGTGATCTGCTAGCTGATGTGCAGGCTGATGAGCCTGAAACTACACAGAACCTGATCGAAGGTTTCTATCACGCACTTGATTCTTGGTTCGACTATCACGATGCACAGGCACGAGCATACGCAGACATCCGAAAGCGAGTTCGTGAGGCACTTACCGTGTGATAATTGTGGCTCATCTGATGCGAACTCCTTGTATACAGATGGGCATACGTTTTGCTTTTCTTGTAACACCTACGGACACACTGAAGAGGATGTTGTTCACACTCATACCAAAATGTCAATCTCAGTAAGAGGTTCTGCAACACGACTAAGTAAGCGAAACATCTCTGAGAAAGTATGTCAGCAGTATAAGATTTACCGTGATGGTGACCTGCTCAGGTTTCATTACTATGATGAGTCTGGTATACTGATCGGCTGTAAAACCAAGACAAAGGACAAAGATTTCTATTATGAAGGGCAACCACCTACCTGCCTCTTTGGACAACATTTGTTTCCCTCCACTGGAAAACGAGTCGTTATCACCGAAGGAGAACTCGATGCAGCTTCGTGTCAAGAAGCTATGCCGGGGTGGCAGATGGTATCTTTACCTAGCGGTGCCGCTTCGGCCAGAAAGTCGATTCAACGGGCTATCCCATGGCTCCAGGGTTATGAGGAGATTGTCCTGTTCTTCGACAATGACGAGGCAGGCCGTAAGGCAGCGGAGGAGGCAGCAGGCGTACTCCCACCTGGCAAGTGCAAGATCGCCCGTCTGGAGGCGTACAAGGACGCAAGCGACGCGCTCCAGGCGAATGACAGTGAGTCAATACGTCGGGCTATTTGGGACGCTAAACCGTACCGCCCAGACGGAATCGTAGATGGTAAATCCCTTCTCGATCTAGTTACAACACCAACTCCACCTGCAGATCATGTCTATCCATTTCAAGGAATCCAAAACAGATTACACGGGATCCGGTATGGAGAACTTGTTACAATCACTGCTGGATCTGGTATCGGTAAGTCCAGCTTCTGTCGTGAACTCGCAACTCACCTGTTACGTAACGGCGAACGGGTCGGTTACTTGGCTCTTGAGGAATCCAACCGTCGTACAGCTCTTGGACTGATGTCCGCAGCAGTTGGTAAATCACTACACATTGGAGAACATGACCGATCTACTCTCACCCAAGCATATCAAGACACTCTTGCTAAGTGGAATCTTTTTCTTTTCGATGGCTTTGGTTCTTTTGATCCTGATCTCATCTACAACAGAATTGAGTACCTGGCAACGGGTCTTGATACAAGGGTAATCTTTCTAGATCACCTCAGTATCCTGCTGTCTGGTCTAGATGGTGATGAACGTCGGATGATCGACACCACAATGACAAGGTTGCGCTCTCTTGTAGAACGTACAGGCATCGCCTTATTCCTTGTCTCTCACTTACGGAGGACATCTAGTGACCAGAACCATGAAGAGGGTGCCCGCGTCACTCTGGGACAGCTGCGAGGATCTGCAGCGATTGCACAACTCTCTGACGGAGTTATTGCACTTGAGCGAAACCAGCAGAGCGCATCTGGAGGAAGTGATACAACTGTGCGAATCCTCAAGAATCGCTATTCAGGCGAGGTTGGCGTCGCGTGCCGACTGAGCTATGATCTGAATACCTGTAAATTCAATGAAACTCAACCCGATGACGACTTCGACCCAACAACCGACTTTTAAGCGTCCTAACCCTCCTACCCCTGAGGCAGTGAAGCGTGCACAGTTTGTAGATAAGACCTACAAGTGGACTGGTAAGTGAACCTACTCGCTAGGCAACCTTCCGGAATTCCCAGATAGTTCAATGAGCCTTATCTTTGACTTAGAAACAAACGGTCTCCTGCATGATGTTACCTGCATCCACTGTCTTGGCATCTACGATACAGAGACCAATCAAACACTTGTCTACAATGACCAAGGAAATGCGGAACCGCTCACGCGGGGCTTACAGAGACTTGAAGACGCAGATCAAATTGTCGGTCATAATATTGTCAATTATGATCTTCCCGTTATTCGTAAGCTCTATGCTTGGTTTAAGCCCAGCGGTAGGGTTCTTGATACTTTGGTGCTCAGTCGCGTTTGTCACGCTGATATTCTAAAGATAGACCAAAAACGTAAGTGGAACCACATGCCGCTGCAACTATATGGTCGCCACTCTTTGGAAGCTTATGGTTACCGCTTGAATGAGTACAAAGGTGCCTTTGGTAAGGATACCGATTGGAAAGAGTGGAGCCAAGAGATGCAAGACTATATGGTACAAGACGTTGTTGTTACTACTAAACTTTGGAAGCACTTTCAACCATTCCTGACTGGATCACGCTAGAACATGATGTCGCACAGATCCTTACAGAACAGGAACTCTATGGATGGTACTTTGATGAGTCTGCTGCACGGCAACTTGCACAAACTCTCTACTCCGAGCTTGATAGCCTTAATCAGCTACTACGGGAGCGGTACCCTTACGTCGCAGGACCGGAGTTTACTCCTAAGCGACCTAACAAAACACAAGGATATGTCACCGGAGCTACTTTCACTAGACTGAAAGAGTTCAATCCAACAAGCCGTGAACACATTGCTTGGGTGATGAAGGTACGTCACGGACGTAACTTTGAGAAGATGACAGCGAATGGCAAGACTGCCATTGATGAAGTTGTTCTCAAGGATCTCGGCACTGAAGAAGCCCTTCAGTTCTTCCGTTGCCTTGAATTAACAAAGCAACTTGGCATGTTATCTGAAGGCAAGAATGCCTGGCTAAAGTTGGTACGTAACAATCGTATCCACCACCATTGTTCAGTTGCCACCAATACATTTCGATGTGCTCATCGTAACCCAAACCTAGCGCAAGTACCTAGTGATCTTGAATTTAGAAAACTATTTTGTGCTAGCCCTGGCCATGTCATGGTTGGTGCTGACCTCGCAGGCATTGAGCTTAGAATGCTCGCACACTACCTTGCTCGATATGATGGAGGCAGGTACGGAGACGTACTTCTCAACGGTGATATACACCAAGAGAATGCCGACAAGATTGGAATCTCACGTCGTCTAGTAAAGACTGTAACTTATGCCTTTCTGTACGGAGCCGGTGACCAAAAGATCGGACTATCTTACGATGCGCAGTTATCGCCTAAGGATGCCAAAGCTAAAGGCGTCGAGATACGCCAAGCTTACATGGATGCAATTCCTGGACTTGAGAAACTGGTTACTGCGGTTAAGTCCAAGGCGGAATCTGGTTACATTAACCTGTGTGACGGTCGCCGCTGCGCTGTTGATGGTAGCCACAAAGCCCTTAACTACCTACTCCAAGGGAGCGCGGGTATTGTAGCAAAACAATGGATGGTTCACACTCATAATGTAATCAAACAGTGTGAAATCAATGCACATCAACTGGCATTCATTCATGATGAATTGCAGTTTGAATGTCCACCAGACAGCTCTGATACTTTATCTTCAGCTCTAACTCTTTCTGCTCTTACAGCAGGAGAACATTATAATCTCAGGATTCCTATTGAAGCAGAAGCTAAAGTAGGTAAAACCTGGGCAGATGTACACTAACCACCACTATGGCAGTAAAATCTAAAACCGCTCTTGGTCGCGTTCAGTTCGAGTCCAAAGCAAAATATAAACACACCCGTCAAGGTAATGGCACTCGTAGTCTTCCTTCGCATGGGCGAAAGCTCAAGCGAGGACAAGGTAAGTGAGTCTACTAATTGACTGTGATTACATTGTCTATAAATGCTGCGCCGCTACTGAAACCGAAATTGACTTCGGAGAAGATCTCATCGTCGTCACCTCCAGATTCAATGAAGCATATGACTACGTTGAACGAGAGCTCTACAACATCGCTACCGATCTCGGATGCTTTGATGACTCTATTCTGTTCTTTTCTGATTCTGTCAACTTTCGCAAATCTCTTGACCCAGCATATAAAGGACACCGTAATCGAAAGAAACCGTGCGGCTACAAAAGGGTCATCAATAAACTCAAAGAAGACTACCACGTTGTTGTGATGCCTACTTTAGAAGCTGATGATGCAATGGGCATCTACGCTACTAAAGAGTCTGGTCATATCATCTGCAGCCCTGACAAAGATATGCGACAGATTCCTGGTGAGTTGTATGACTTTACCCAGGAAGTGAGTACTATCACCCCAGAAATGGGTAAGCGCTGGCACCTAATTCAAACAATGGCTGGTGATCAAACTGATGGCTATGCTGGTGTACCTGGTATCGGAATCAAACGAGCTGCTGCACTTTTAGATGAACACGGTGATAACTGGAAGACAGTCGTAGATGCTTTTGCAGAGAAGGGTCTCGATGAGTCAGTTGCATTATTGAATGCACGATTGGCAAAGATCCTTCAATGTGAAGACTATGACTTTTCAACTCAGCAAATCCGACCATGGCTTCCCACCTCCGCCAGTGTTGGATCTAACAATGGAGCAACAGTTCAAGATGCGTCAGATTGAAGACGCCTTGAATAACTCCAAAAGAGAGATAGATGCCATCATTACTCTCTTCCTTGCTCTGCAACGACAGTGTTTTGTGTTGAGCAACAACGTATCCAATCTTGTTTCTAAATGGCCAACACCAACCAATCCGGACCAGAGTACTATCGACGAGGCAGTATCCAGGTTTGGGACTTTATTCGAGACCAAGGACTAAACTTCCATCTCGGTAACGCAATCAAATATATTTGTCGCGCTGGATATAAAGACAGCAAGCGTGACGACATCCGTAAAGCCATCCACTATTTGCAAAACGAACTCGAAAATGACATCCTCTACCCGTCAGCAGCAAGCCGTCGAATTCCGGAAAAATTTCCAGGTGAAGAACAGTACTACGCCGGCTTCACGGACTATGCAGAGGCGTTTGATCGTTGAAGAATTCAAAGAGTTTCTTGATGCAGAGAATCAGCTGATCATGGGTCTGACTGTTAATGCAGCGGACTGTTTGAAAGAGCTAGCTGATCTTGTTTATGTTTGCTATCAATATGCTGCTAACCTTGGCTGGGATCTTGATGAGGCACTAGACCGTGTACACAAGAGTAACCTATCTAAGCTTGGTGAGAACGGTAACCCTATTTACCGTGAAGATGGCAAGGTCTTGAAGGGACCAAACTACCAACCTCCTAACCTTACTGATCTTGTTTAATCATGTCTAAACCACCTAAAGAACTTATTGCTCGAACTGGTCGTGTACAATCATGGATTGATGATCCAACCGCTCGCTTGCCTGTCTCCTGTACCGTCTTTACGGTGGAAGACACTATGGAAGGACCGAATGGCATTGAAGCCAGTTGGCGTTTCGTTAGCCATGCGCTCCGATACGGTGCAGGCGTTGCTGTCCACCTTAGCAAGTTGCGACCCAAAGGAGCTGAGAATGGAAAAGGACTCGTAGCATCTGGTCCTGTTTCTTTTGCTAAGATCTACTCAACTCTGAATGAGATCCTCCGACGTGGAGGTGTGTATAAGAATGGCGCAGTTGTATGTCACCTTGATCTTAACCATCCTGATGTGCTGGAGTTTATTACTGCTCTCCGCTCTGATCTGCCTTGGGTTAAACGCTGCGTCAACATTAATCGCCCGTGGTGGGAAGCAGCCACTCCAGAAGTGCGAGAAGCTCTCCTGCAAGGAATCAAAAAGGGAGACATCTGGCTCAACAAAACCAAAGTAGATAAAAATGGAAATCGAATCCGGGGTAACGTTTGCCTGGAAGTCTATTTGCCCTCACGGGGTACCTGTTTACTTCAACATGTTAACCTCGGCCAATGTGAACTCGATGACATTCAAACTGCGTTTGTCAACGGAATGTCCGAACTGTGCAGTCTTCACGGAAAAACAGATGTTGGAGCTAGCGGAGAATACCTCCCTCCAGAGACAGATCGCCAAATCGGTCTCGGAATGTTGGGTCTCGCAAATCTGCTCAGACAAAACGGAGTAACGTACAAACAGTTTGGTAAAGCTCTTACTGAGATCAACAGTGGTCTTAACTATGAGTGTACACCAGCTACTATTATTGCTGAAGAACTTGCTGCAGGCATCAAAGCAGCTGCTCAGGTAGCACGATTCAACAACATGGATCGAGCCTTCGCTATTGCCCCTACAGCGTCCTGTAGCTATCGTTATAAGGATCTTGATGGGTATACTACCTGCCCTGAGATTGCACCTCCTATTGCCCGCCAGGTGGACCGTGACAGCGGTACGTTTGGTGTCCAGAGCTTCGACTATGGTCCTGTTGAGATCGCGTCTGAAGTTGGCTGGGAAGATTACAAAGCAGTGTGTGATGGTATCATTACCCTGCTTGATAAGACTGGACTGTTGCATGGTTATTCCTTCAACAGCTGGTCAGATGTGGTTACCTATGATGAGCAATTCATCGAAGATTGGTTGAATTCACCGCAAACCTCACTGTACTATTCTCTTCAGGTAATGAGTGACGTTCAAGATAAGTCTGATGCTTACGCTGCGTTAGACGAAGGAGATGTTGATGCTTACCTGGAGTCACTTTTAAATGACAACCCTGCCCCGGACTGTAATTGTGGAGAGTAAAGAGTGCAGCAAATGTAAGGAAACAAAACCATTAACTTGCTTCTGGAAAAATAAAGCCAGAAAAGATGGGTACCAACATTACTGTACTGATTGTTATAATAAAATAAGAAAACCAAGCTACCTAAAAAGGGTGTACGGTATTTCTGTGGAAGAATGGAACACATTGTTTTTAAAGCAGGGTGAGAAATGTGCTATCTGCTCTACGACCACAGATTTATGTGTAGACCACGATCACATTACAGAAAAGGTACGCGGCTTGCTTTGTCATAAATGTAACACAGCACTCGGATTGTTACAGGATAACACTCAATATTTATCAAATGCAATCGCTTACTTAAATGAACCCCTATCAAAAACTATTAGATCGTAAACGTAAGTGGTCACCAGTACAGACCACAGCTGGTAAACTTGCTGAAGGTGCGGAAGAAGCAATCTACCGTGCCTTAGCTATTCGCCATATGGAACTACCTGTTGGCGACTTTATTCAAGATGCTTTGAAAAATGAAGTTCCGGAAGTGGCAAGGGGTCTCCTTTTGTCCAATATCAAGGACGAAGAGAACCACGACCTTGCTCTCGGTTACATCGCCAACGCTATCGGCGTTGATGAAAAAGCTGAAGCCGAAGCCAAGAAACTACGTGACGCCTGGATTGCTCATCCAGATCATACACTCCTCAAGGCACTTGTTGCCGAGCGTGCAGTTTTCTTCGTGCTCCTCCCGTTCTTCAGATTTAACGGTGATGCTGGTCTCCGAACAGTAAGTGCTGACATTAGTCGTGATGAACAAGTACATGTGGCAACGAATAGTTTGGTATGTACTGAGCTTGGTCTCTCTTGGAGTCCTTCTCTCGATAAGCTCAGGAAGGCAACCATTAATTGGGTACTAGAACCACTAGGTAGAAATACTGAGAACGAAAAGCTTGACAAAAATTTTTGGCTGAAGTCAAGCGACAACTTAATGTACAAAGGAAAGGCTCCAGAACTTTCCGATACTCGTCGCGCTAGAATGCCAGCCTTCTTTGAACACGCTAACCCAAACCTTCCACAGTATGCCTAGACTTAAAGGTTCTGGAAAATATGCTGGAGAAACTAGGCGTCAAAAGCATCTACGTACAGCATATCTTTGGGACAATAGTATCTATCTGCATAATCTTTTAATGCAAGGTATGACTTGTAAGATTTGTGGAAGCGAAGACCCTGGACATAAAAAGTATGACTTCGTAGTTGACCATGATCACAATACTGGTGAACCACGAGGTCTTCTGTGTCATCAATGCAATGTTGGCATTGGCATGTTTAGGGATAATACCACCTATCTAAGTAATGCAATCAACTACCTTGAATCTGCTTGAGACCCACGGTCTACAGCTCAACATTCTCCTTCAAAAATTGGAGGAGAACTTTCCACCCACTACACCCAACCCAAGTGAATCCCTTTCACAAATAATGTACCGCTCTGGCCAACGTTCTGTGGTCGAGTGGATTCAACACCAACTCAACGAAGAGAACAATGGCTAAACAGAAAAACACAGGTGGTGGTGTAAAGGCAGCACTACGTGAACTTGCACCAGGTGGTATTACTAAAAAAGAATTTGAGCAAGTAGCTAAGCAAACAAAAGCTTCCTCACAGAACATTGTGAGGACGATGGACATCATGAATAAAGCTGGACAAGATGTTCGGCTTAATTCCGGTGCAGCTAATATGCTGATCAAACAGATGGAGAAAGCTACTCCACAAATGTTTGGTTATCAGCAACCTGACTTTGGTGGTGGTCGTATTGCTAAGACCCTTCAAGGTATGATGGGCAGTCGTGCCAGTGGCGGCTACATTAATCCTCAAAGTGGACAGCAATCGTTTACTGCTGCAGTACCTTCTCAAATGATGATTGGTGGTACGCAAATTCGTCCTGGTGGACGTGTTGCTGTACGTCCTATGGGATTTGCTCCTGCTGTCGGTGACACCACAGCTGCAACTACCGCTGCTGGTGGTACTACCGCTGCTGGTGATGGTGCTGCTACTACTGGTGATGCCTTTGATTTCCAATCAATGCTCGATGCTTTGACTGCAATGCAACAGCCAGCATTCGATATGTCTGGATTGGAGGACATGTTCCAAACACAATTCGATCAACTGAGCTCACAGTTTGACCAGATGAATCCTCTGCAACTGGCTCAACTTGGGCGTGCTTATGGTGCTGATGCTATTCGAGCGCGTCAAAACATCCGTAAGACACGTCAAGATTATCGTCGTGGTATTCCTAGCATGGCTCTTGGTCAAGCGCTTGCTAACATGGCTATCGGTGGAGGCTTGACAATCTAATGTCTGCTAAAGAACGTTATGATTTATTGTTCGGTGATCGCACTCAATATCTAAATGTTGCACAAAGAGCAGCTGAACTTACGCTGCCTTACCTGATTCGTGATGATGAGGTGTCATACAAAACAGCTAAACCTTTGCCTTCTCCTTGGCAAAGTGTTGGTGCTAAAGGTGTTGTGACACTTTCATCTAAGCTGATGCTTGCTTTGCTTCCGCCACAGACTAGCTTCTTTAAGTTGCAAGTGGATGAGACAATGCTTGGTCAGGAATACGGACCTGGTATTAAATCAGAACTTGATCTAGCATTTGCTAAGATCGAGCGTACCATCATGGAATCCATTGCTGCTAGTGATGATCGTGTCGTTGTACACCAAGCACTGAAGCATTTGGTTGTTGCTGGTAATGCTCTGATTTATATGGGCAAAGATGGTCTTCGGTTGTATCCTCTTAATCGCTACGTTGTAGACCGAGATGGTGATGGTAACGTCATTGAAATCGTAACCAAAGAACGAGTATCAAAGAAGCTTCTTGAAGGCATTCTTCCTGAACCTAAACCTAACGATGTTGCTAGAGATAAACGTGGTGATCGTGATGAAGTAGATATCTACACACACGTTCGCCGTGACAACAATCGTTATGTATGGCATCAAGAGGTTGATGATATCGTTATCCCTAAGTCCTTTGGTAAGGCACCACTTGACGCTAACCCTTGGCTAGCTCTCCGCTTCAACTCTGTTGATGGTGAGATGTATGGCCGTGGTCGTGTCGAAGAATTCATGGGAGACCTGCGCTCACTTGAGGCACTCTCTCAGGCACTCGTAGAAGGCTCTGCAGCAGCCGCCAAGGTGGTGTTCGTAGTATCACCCTCTAGTACTACTAAACCCCAGACGCTGGCCGCTGCAGGCAACGGTGCGATCGTTCAAGGACGACCTGAAGATATCGGTGTTGTCCAGGTCGGTAAGACTGCTGACTTCAGGACTGCCTATGAAATGGCACTACAGCTTGAACGTCGGTTGTCTGATGCCTTCCTTATCCTTAATGTTCGCCAGTCAGAACGTACAACTGCTGAAGAAGTACGTATGACTCAACTTGAACTTGAGCAACAACTTGGTGGTCTATTCAGTATGCTTACTGTTGACTTCCTTGTTCCCTATCTCAATCGTAAGTTGAACGTCTTCCAAAAGACTGGTGAGATCCCTCGTATTCCTAAGGGTATTGTCAAACCTACCATTGTGGCAGGTATCAATGCACTTGGTAGAGGGCAAGATCGGGAAAGCCTCAGTGCATTCCTGATGACTATTGCACAAACAATGGGTCCACAAGCCATTCAAACATTCGTTAACCCTGAAGAGGTTATCAAACGGTTGGCTGCTTCCCAAGGTATTGATGTTCTTAACCTTGTGAAGTCTATGCAGGATATACAAGCAGAGCAAGCACAAGCTATGCAACAACAGCAACAAATGGAGCTGGTTAAGCAAGCTGGTCAGCTGGCATCTGCACCTGCTAATGATCCATCTAAATATCCACAACCTAATGAGCAACCAACCCAGCCGCAATAGCCGGCGTAAACCCTCACAAGTTGAACCTGAAAGGGATGTCCGCACAGTAGAACATCCACCTACTGAAAAACCTGTACTTAAGGTAGAGACTCCTAAACCAAATAAGTACGAACCCAAGCCTAAGATTGGTGCCCCCAGTCTTGGGCGTTCACCCAACTATGTAACTAAAGTTGGTCTTGGAAACCTTGAAGTAACTACTGCACATGGCAACTCTGACGTATGATCCCAACCCTGTGGATCAACCTGAGTTCAATGAAGCTGAGCAAGAAGCTCTTGCCATCGGAGAGGCTGCTGCTAAAGAACAGCAACAGCTTCTCGCTGGTAAGTTTAAAGATGCTGAAGCACTAGAAAAAGCTTACATCGAACTCCAATCTAAACTTGGTTCCCGTCAGGAAGAATCCTCTGATGAGGATACTACTGATGTAGATGAACCGGAAGACACTGAGGAAGAAACAATCAGTGTACTTGATGCTCTTTGGGAAGATGCTCAAAATGGTGAGCTTTCTAAAGAGACAAAAGAACAACTTGCTAAGATGAACCCTGCTGAAGTTGCAGCAGAGTATCTTAAGTATCGTAAACAGATCGAAGAGAATCAACCCGTTACTGAAGACATCAGTGACTCACAAGTTGCTGAACTTCGTGGTATTGCTGGTGGTGATGAAGGTTACCAAGAGATGATTGCTTGGGCATCAGACAACCTATCACCTCAAGACATTCAGCGTTATGATAATGTCATTGCTAGTGGAAACTACGATGCTATTTCATTCGCTGTGGAAGCACTCAAATCTAAGTACACTGAAGCTATGGGCGTTGAAGGACAACTGTTTAAAGGCAAACCTGCTGCTAGCAGTAAAGATGTCTTCCGCTCTCAAGCTGAAGTAGTTGCAGCTATGTCTGATCCTCGCTATGATCGAGATCCTGCATATCGTCAAGATGTGTTTGCTAAACTTGAACGATCTGATCTTAATTACTGATGAACGACACTAACATCTGGGCAAAGGAACCACCTATGTATACTGACAAAGACTACATCGTGCCTCATAATGAACGTGCTGAATTGCTGAATGGTCGCCTTGCTATGCTTGGAGTGATTGCAGCAATCGGTGCTTATGCTGTAACTGGTCAACTGATTCCTGGTATCTTCTAATGCCTCTCAAGAAAGGTTCCTCTGATAAGACTGTCTCTGCTAACATCCGTAAGATGAAGGCAGAAGGCTATCCTCAAAAGCAAGCTGTAGCTGCCGCACTCAGTAGTGCTGGCAAATCTAAGCCCAAGAAAAAGAAGAAGATGTAGTATTGGTAGATCCGTCAATACTGCGCGTGTATTGGCGGATTAGTAGGAGTAATCAATATTAAAGTTCTTCGCTTTATTATTATGATTCCTGTTCTAACTACTCTATCGGTGATCGCTAGTTGGTATGGTCCTGGCTTTAATGGCAACCTTACTGCTAGTGGCGAACGATATAATCAAAACGCCCTTACTACAGCGCACAAGACACTACCCTTTGGAACACGCCTTCGTGTATGTTTCAAGCGGTGTGCCGTTGTTCGGGTAACAGATCGTGGTCCCTATATTTCTGG
>JACCDY011517463.1_pt1 | contig 43406 bp, 48 predicted proteins | sample 7446391 | NCBI WGS metagenome assembly JACCDY01 (sample SAMN15323451, study PRJNA562643) | freshwater metagenome | isolation source: river surface water | place: USA:Blue River Watershed | collected 2017-08-18
CAAGCGCAAGCAGCAGAACCCGCTGTTCAAGCGCAAGAAGTTCTGCCGCTTCACCGTCGCCAAGGTGGAACAGGTGGACTACAAGGACGTGGACCCCCTGAAAGACTTCGTCCAGGAAAACGGCAAGATCATGCCCGCACGCCTGACCGGCACGCGCGCGCATTACCAGCGTCAAGTGGACACCGCGATCAAGCGTGCCCGCTACCTGGCACTGCTGCCGTACACCGATCTGCACAACGCGTGATCGATACGTCCCCTACTACCTGGAGATAACAATGCAAGTCATTCTGTTGGAAAAAGTGGCGAACCTGGGTGACCTGGGCGCCGTGGTCCGCGTGAAAGATGGTTACGCACGCAACTTCCTGATCCCGCAGCGCATGGCACGCCGTGCCACCGCCGACGCGATCGCCCAGTTCGAGGCCAAGCGCGCCGAACTGGAAAAGGCGGCCGCCGAGAAGCTGGCCGCAGCCCAGGCCCAGGGCGAGAAGATGACCGGCCTGCGCGTCGAGATTTCGCAGAAGTCGGGCGTTGACGGCCGCCTGTTCGGCTCCGTCACCAACCACGACGTCGCTGAAGCGCTCGGCAAGCAAGGCTACAAGATCGACAAGGCGAATGTCCGCATGCCGCAAGGCCCGCTGAAGACCACCGGCGAGCATCCGCTGGCGGTGTCGCTGCACACTGACGTGGTGGTGGATATCACCGTCGTCGTGGTCGGCGAGCACGTCTGATCTTCCGCTTCACCGCTGCATGAAAATAGCCGGGCTTGCCCGGCTATTTTTTTGCCTGCCTTTTCGGGCAAATTCTTGCCATTCTTGCCAAGCCGGTAATTTGTGCGTAGCGGTAACAGGTATAATGCCGGCCAATGAACAATCGTTCCGATCCGCAACTTGAGTCCCTGCGCATGCCCCCGCATTCGATCGAGGCGGAGCAATCGGTGCTGGGCGGTCTGCTGCTGGACAACGCAGCCTACGACCGCATTGCGGACTTCGTCAGTGCCGATGATTTTTACCGTTTCGACCATCGGCTGATCTTCCAGCACATCGTCAAGCTGGTCAGCGCAGCGCGCCCGGCCGATGTGATTACCGTCTTTGAATCACTGACCTCGGCCGGCAAGGCGGAAGAGGTCGGCGGTTTGTCCTACCTGAACGCGCTGGCGCAAAACACGCCCTCGGCCGCGAATATCCGCCGCTATGCAGAGATCGTTCGCGACCGCGGCGTGCTGCGAAAACTGATCACGGTCTCCGATGAGATCTCGGGCAATGCCTTCAATCCGCAAGGCAGGGAAGTCAAGCAACTGCTGGACGAAGCTGAATCGAAGATTTTCGCGATCGCCGAGGAAGGGGCGCGCGGCTCGCAAGGCTTTGTCGAGATCCAGCCGCTGCTCACGCAAGTGGTCGAGCGCATCGATGAACTGTACAACCGCGACAACCAGAGCGAGATCACCGGCGTGCCAACGGGCATGGTCGATCTTGACCGCATGACCTCGGGGCTGCAGCCGGGCGACCTCGTGATCGTCGCCGGTCGCCCGTCGATGGGCAAGACCGCATTCTCGGTGAACATCGGCGAGAACGTCGCGATCGACAGCGGCCTGCCGGTCGCCTTGTTTTCGATGGAAATGGGCGGCACCCCGCTGGCCATGCGTATGCTGGGCTCGGTCGGTCGGCTGGACCAGCACCGGCTGCGTACCGGACGCCTGAATGATGAAGACTGGCCGCGGCTCACGCATGCGATCCAGAAAATGAATGAGGCGCAAATTTATATCGACGAGACGCCGGCATTGTCGTCGATCGAGTTGCGGGCCCGCTCGCGGCGCCTGGCCCGCCAGTGTGGCCGGCTGGGCCTGATCATCGTCGATTACCTGCAGCTGATGTCGGCCAATTCGCCCGGCGAGAACCGTGCGACCGAGATCTCGGAGATCTCGCGTAACCTGAAAGGCCTGGCCAAGGAACTGAATTGCCCGGTGATCGCATTGTCCCAGTTGAACCGTTCGCTGGAGCAGCGACCGAACAAGCGCCCGGTGATGTCGGATTTGCGTGAATCAGGCGCCATCGAGCAGGATGCCGATGTGATCCTGTTCATTTACCGCGACGAAGTCTATAACCCGGACACCCCCGACAAGGGCACCGCCGAGATCATTATCGGCAAGCAGCGTAACGGCCCGATCGGCAGCGTGCGCATGACCTTCCTCGGTCAGTACACGCGCTTCGAGAATTACACCGGTTCGGGCGCCGTGTACGGCAGCAACGAATAATTCAAGGTTTTCAGAAACACAATAAACCCAACGAAGGGTAAGGAGCACCGACATGTTTGGACGTTTGATGCCGACCGAAGGCAAGTTTTTCGAGTTCTTCATCCAGCACGGCGAGCTGTGCGTGAAAGGCGGCAAGGAACTGGTTGCACTGATGACCAACTTTGACGACCTCGAGCACCGCGTGCATGCGATCGAGTCGATCGAAAAACAGGCCGACAAGGTTACCTATGCAGCCTTGGACATGCTGCACAAGACCTTCATCACGCCGCTGGATCGCGATGACATCCACAAGCTGATCACCGGCATGGACGACATCCTCGACCTGATGGAAGACGTGGCCCAGACCATTTCGCTGTATGACATCAAGCAGATCACGCCGGAAGCCAAGCGCCTGGCCGAGCTGTGCCAGTCGTGCTGCGAGCGTGTGCTGGCGGCGGTGTCGCTGCTGCACAGCATGGACAATGCGCGCGAGATGCTCTCCATTTGCTCCGAGATCGACAAGTTGGAATCCGACGCCGACCATGTGATGCGCGCCGCCATGTCCAAGCTGTTCCGCGAAGAGCCGGACGTGCGCAACCTGATCAAGCTGAAAGCCATCTACGAATTGCTCGAGACCGTGACTGATCGTTGCGAGGATGTCGCGAACATCGTCGAAGGCATCATCGTCGAGAACGCCTGAGCCCGGCACCCCCCCTATAGCCTGACTCATGCAAACCCTACATATCAGTATTTATACGCTGGCGTTCCTGATCATTCTTGCGCTGCTGTTCGATTTCATGAACGGCTTCCATGATGCGGCGAACGCAATCGCGACCGTGGTCTCGACCGGCGTGCTCAAGCCGCAGTCGGCGGTGGCGCTGGCCGCTTTCTTCAACTTCATCGCCATCCTGGTGTTCCAGCTGAAAGTGGCCACCACGGTCGGCAAGGGCACCATCGATCCGCAGGTCGTCGACCATTACGTGGTCTTTGGCGCCCTGGTCGGGGCCATCTCCTGGAACTTCCTGACCTGGTACTACGGCATTCCGTCGTCGTCGTCGCATGCGCTGATCGGCGGACTGGTGGGCGCGGCCGTTGCCAAGTCGGGCACCGACTCGCTGATCGCCGCCGGCCTGCTCAAGACCATCACCTTCATCGTGCTGTCGCCGACGCTGGGTTTCCTGTTCGGCTCGCTGATGATGCTGATCGTTTCCTGGCTGTTCGTGCGCAGTCATCCGCAGCGGGTCGACAAGTGGTTCCGCCGCCTGCAGTTGCTGTCGGCCTCGATGTACAGCCTGGGCCATGGCGGCAATGATGCGCAGAAGACGATGGGCATCATCTGGATGCTGCTGATCGCCGCCGGTGTGACGACGTCCTCGGATCCGCTGCCGATTTGGGTCATCATCAGCTGCTATGTGGCCATCGGCATGGGCACCTTGTTCGGTGGCTGGCGCATCGTCAAGACCATGGGCCAGAAGATCACCAAGCTCAAGCCCGTTGGCGGCTTCTGTGCGGAAACTGGCGGCGCGATCACGCTGTTCCTGGCGACCTCAATGGGCATACCTGTATCGACCACGCACACGATCACCGGCGCCATCGTCGGCGTCGGCTCATCGCGCAAGATGTCGGCGGTGCGCTGGGGCGTGGCCGGCAATATTGTCTGGGCATGGATCTTCACGATTCCGGCCTCGGCCTTCATGGCTGCGATTGCCTGGTGGGTCGGCACGCAGATCCTGTAAGCGGCCAGGGCGCTGGCGGCGCACAGTCTTCTATCCGACGCACGAAAAAAAGCCTGCCGGTTTCGGCAGGCTTTTTTTTGCCCGGCGCCGGCAGCAGGGGCCGGGCCAGGGCAGGGCTTACAAGACGTCGCTGGCGTGGTCGGCCAGGCGCGAACGCTCGCCGCGCGCCAGCGTCACATGCCCGCTGTGCGACCAGCCCTTGAAGCGGTCGACCACATAGGTCAGGCCGCTCGAGCCTTCGGTCAGGTAAGGCGTGTCGATCTGCGCGATATTGCCGAGGCAGACGATCTTGGTGCCGGGGCCGGCACGCGTGACCAGGGTCTTGACCTGCTTGGGCGTCAGGTTCTGCGCTTCGTCGATGATCAGGTACTTGTTGACGAAGGTACGGCCGCGCATGAAGTTGAGCGACTTGATCTTGATGCGCGAACGGATCAGTTCCTGGGTGGCGGCACGGCCCCATTCGCCGGCATCGGCGTCGGACTTGTTCAGCACCTCGAGGTTGTCGTCGAAGGCGCCCATCCAGGGCGACATTTTTTCTTCTTCGGTACCGGGCAGGAAGCCGATATCTTCGCCCACCGGCACGGTCACGCGGGTGACGATGATTTCATTGTAGATCTTGGTCTCGAGCACTTGCGCCAGGCCGGCGGCCAGCGCCAGCAGGGTCTTGCCGGTACCGGCCTGGCCGAGCAGGGTGACGAAGTCGCATTCCGGATCCATCAGCAGGTTCAGCGCAAAGTTCTGCTCGCGGTTGCGCGAGGTGATGCCCCAGACATTGTTCTTGTTGTGGCTGAAGTCGCGCAGCGTGCGGATCACCGCGGTGCGGCCGTTGATCTGGGTGACCTGGCCATAGAAGGGCGCCTCGCCGTTCTTGGGCTCGGTATAGACGAACTGGTTGACCAGCATGGCCGGCACCATCGGCCCGGTCACGCGGTAGAAGGTCGTGCCCATGCCCTGGCGATTTTCCTGCCAGGACTCCATGCCCTTGCCATGCTTGACCCAGAAGTCATCCTGCAGCGGCAGGATGCCGGAGTACAGCAGGTCGGTATCCTCCAGCACATGGTCGTTGAAGTACTCTTCGGCCGGCAGACCCAGCGCACGCGCCTTGATGCGCATGTTGATGTCTTTCGACACCAGCACCACCGGACGTTCCGGATGCTGCGACTGCAGCGCGCGCACGACGCCCAGGATCTGGTTGTCGGCCTTGCCTTCGGGCAGGCCTTCGGGCAGCGTCGTATTCGACAGCTTGGTCTGGAAGTACAGGCGACCGCTGGCGTCCTTGTTGCCCAGCTTGCTGAGGGCGACGCCGCCGTCGATCGCGCCTTCGGCAATGTCGGCCACCAGCGCATCCAGCGAGCGCGATACCTGGCGCGCGTTGCGGGCGACTTCGGACATGCCTTTCTTGTGGTTGTCCAGCTCCTCGAGCGTGATCATCGGCAGGTAGACATCGTGCTCGGCAAAGCGGAACAGCGAGGTCGGGTCATGCATCAGCACATTGGTGTCGAGCACGAACAGCTTGGTCACGCCACGCTTGTCCGCCGTGCGGCTGGCGCTCGACTTGACATGGGTGTCGCTGCGCGATTTGCGCGCCGCCGGCTTGTCCGCCGGCGCTTCAGTCTTGGCGCGCGCCTCGGGGGCGGGGGACACCAGCGCTATCGCTGGTTTGACGGGCTTGCCTTTGTCTGCCTTCGGATAATCAACCGTGGATAGCAAGGTTGCGGGTTTGCTCGGCATTTTCGGCAGGGGCATCAAGGTCCTCTATCGTGTAGTGGGAAAAAAGGGATCGGGGGGATCGCTGAAAAAGCCAAAAGGCTGTTCAAGCAAACCCGCGAGGGGTTTTTGCTCGAACAGCCTTTTGACAGAATAAATGTTGAGATTCAATGGCTTACTGGTTTACACAGCGGTATCCGCGTTATCAGGCAAGACCCTCGACCAGCGCCAGGACGTCATCCACATGTCCCGGAACCTTCACTCCACGCCATTCTTTCACTATTTTGCCGGCAGCGTCAATCACAAAGGTGGAGCGCTCGACGCCGCGCACTTTTTTGCCATACATGGATTTCATGGCGATGACATCGAACATCGTGCACAGCGCTTCGTCCGTATCGGCAATGAGCTCGAAGGGCAGGCCGAGCTTGGACTTGAAGCTTTCATGCGAGCGCAGGCTGTCGCGGCTGATGCCGAAGACTTCGGCACCGGCGGCGCGGAAGCGGTCGTGCACATCGCGGAACTGCAGGCTCTCGGTGGTGCAGCCCGGGGTATTGTCCTTCGGGTAGAAGTACAGCACCAGGACCTTGCCCCGGTAGTCAGCCAGGCGGAACGGCTGGCCGCCGGTCATGTCGGCGCTGAAATCTGGCACGGCCAGGTTCAGGATGGATGGGCGGTCTCCCAATTGAGTCTCCTTGGTTTCTGATCTGCCGATGTCAGCCGGGCAGGATGACGGCCAGCGCCACCTTGCGACCTTCGGTCATCAGGATGTTATAGGTGCGGCAGGCCGCCTGGTTATCCATGCATTCCACCCCTATCCGCCGGCCCATCAGGCTGGCCAGCAGCTTCGGGGACGCGAATCGCTGCTTTTGCCCGGTGCCGAGAATCAGCAAGTCCGGCGCCAGCGCCTCGATGGGCGCGAAATCCGGGGCTTGCAAGCCTTCAAAATCCGTCACCGGCCAGCGTACGGGCGCCTGTTCGGGCAGCACGACCAGGCTGTGATCGTAGCGGATGGCATTGATCTCGACCCAGTCGGCTTCATAGCCGGTCACCGTCTGGTATTGCTGGGTCGTCGTCGTGTGGAGCTTCATGGCTTGCCAATTTTATCCTGAAGGGCTCCCGAACCGGTGCGTCGATTGGTCATCCTGCCTTTTTTGGGGCAAAATGCTTGTTTTTTCGCGGTGCAACACCCTGCGGGGTGGCGCACAACCTTTTCGGCGGGAACCGGTAGTGAAAACAATCCAGAAATCCAACAAGCTGGCCGACGTCTGCTACGACATCCGTGGCCCCGTGCTCGACAAAGCACGGCAGATGGAGGAAGAAGGCCACAAGATCATCAAACTGAACATCGGCAACCTCGCGCCGTTCGGCTTTGATGCGCCTGAAGAGATCGTGCAAGACATGATCCGCAACATGGGCAATGCGGCCGGCTATACCGACTCCAAAGGCCTGTTTGCACCGCGCAAGGCGATCATGCATTACATGCAGGAAAAGAAGGTCGCCGGGGTCACGATCGACGACATCTACCTGGGTAACGGCGCCTCCGAACTGATCGTCATGAGCATGAATGCGCTGCTCAACAGCGGCGATGAGGTGCTGGTGCCGGCCCCCGACTACCCGCTGTGGACGGCCGCGGTCAGCCTGTCCGGCGGCAAGCCGGTTCACTATGTGTGCGATGAGCAGGCCGATTGGTATCCGGATATCGAAGATATCCGAAAAAAGATCAACGCGAATACCCGTGCCATCGTTGTCATCAATCCCAACAACCCGACCGGCGCGCTGTATCCGGTCGAGCTGCTGCAGCAGATCGTGGAACTCGCGCGCCAGCATCAGCTGATCGTGTTCGCCGACGAGATCTACGACAAGGTCCTGTACGACGGCAATACCCACACCTCGCTGGCCTCGCTGGCTGACGATGTGCTGTTCATCACCCTCAACGGTCTGTCGAAGAATTACCGCTCCTGTGGCTACCGTGCCGGCTGGATGGTGGTGTCGGGCGAAAAGAAGCATGCCCGCGACTACATCGAAGGCCTGAACATGCTGGCCTCGATGCGCCTGTGCGCCAACGTGCCCGGCCAGTTCGCGATCCAGACCGCGTTGGGCGGCTACCAGAGCATCAATGACCTGGTCAGTCCCGGCGGCCGGCTGTTGAAGCAGCGCGACCTGGCGCACAAACTGCTGACCGACATCCCGGGCGTCACCTGCGTAAAGCCGAAGTCGGCGCTGTACATGTTCCCGCGCCTCGATCCGACCATGTATCCGATCGAAGATGATCAGCAGTTCGCTTATGACCTCTTGGCCGAGGAGCGCGTGCTGATCGTGCAGGGCACCGGTTTCAACTGGTCGACCCCGGATCATTTCCGCGTCGTGTTCCTGCCCAACGTGGACGACCTGACCGTGGCCTTTGGCCGCATTGCCCATTTCCTCGACGGATATCGCCGTCGCCACGCCCGCTAGGACGGGTGCGCATTTCCCAGAAACTGAAAATGAAACCTATCAAAGTCGGCCTGCTTGGCATTGGCACTGTCGGTGCCGGCACGTTCACCGTCCTGCAACGCAACCAGGAAGAGATCCGCCGCCGCGCCGGTCGCGCCATCGAGATCGTGATGGTCGCTGACCTCGATACCGAGCGTGCGAAAGCCGTTACGGGTGGCAAGGCTGAAGTCGTGAATGACGCCAACCTGGTCGTCAACCATCCCGATATCGACATCGTTGTCGAGCTGATTGGCGGCTATGGCATCGCCCGCGACATGGTGATGAAGGCCATCGCCAACGGCAAGCACGTGGTCACCGCCAACAAGGCGCTGCTGGCGCTGCACGGCACCGAGATCTTCAAGGCTGCCCAGGAGAAGGGCGTGATGGTCGCGTTCGAGGCCGCGGTCGCCGGTGGCATCCCCATCATCAAGGCGCTGCGCGAAGGCCTGACGGCAAACCGCATCCAGTGGATCGCCGGCATCATCAACGGCACCACCAATTTCATCTTGTCCGAGATGCGCGACAAGGGGCTGGACTTCGACGTGGTCCTGAAGGAGGCGCAGCGCCTGGGTTATGCCGAGGCCGACCCGACTTTCGATATCGAAGGGGTCGACGCCGCGCACAAGGCCACGATCATGTCGGCCATCGCCTTCGGGGTGCCGGTTCAGTTCGACAAGGCCTATGTGGAAGGCATTACCAAGCTGTCGGCAGTTGACATTCGCTATGCAGAACAGCTGGGCTATCGGATCAAGCTGCTGGGCATTACGCGCCGCACCGAGCAGGGCATCGAGCTGCGCGTGCATCCGACGCTGATCCCGGCCGGCCGCCTGATTGCCAATGTCGAAGGCGCGATGAATGCGGTGCTGGTGCAGGGTGATGCCGTCGGCGCCACCCTCTATTACGGCAAGGGCGCCGGCGCCGAGCCGACTGCCTCGGCCGTCATTGCCGACCTGGTCGATATCACGCGCCTGGCCACGGCCAATGCAGAGCATCGTGTGCCTTATCTGGCCTTCCAGCCGGATGAAATGGCCGACACCCCGATTTTGCCAATGGCCGAGGTCGTCTCCAGCTACTACCTGCGCATCCGTGTCGCCGACACGGTCGGCGTGCTGGCCAATGTCACCCGCATCCTCGCGGACTCGTCGATTTCTGTCGATGCGATGCTGCAGAAGGGCGCCGGCGAAGGCGAGACCGAGACCGACCTGATCATCCTGACCCACGAGACCAAAGAAAAACAGGTCGACGCGGCGATTGCTGCGATCGAGGCACTGACGACGGTAGAAGGCAAGGTCACCCGGATTCGCCTCGAGCACCTGGGCTGAACGGGCGCCGGTTCGGTCCGGATCGACCTCCCGGCTGCAGGCAAGCTGCAGCCCATCCAGCGTAATGCCTGACGGCCGGCGCCCTCGACGAGGGGCCGGCCGTTTGCTTTGGCGCGCCGCTCAGCCTATCTTGCTGGCCGTCTGCTTCAGTGCATCCGCCATTTCCTTGATGATGTTCGAGAACACTGAAGCCGTGACCGTATAGCGGGCGATTTCATACTGCAGCTTCAGCAACTGGCTGGTGGTGACCTCGCCGCCATCGGGAATATTGCCCAAGGTCGTGCGCAGGTTGGTCTCCGCTGTATTCATCGGCTGTTCGATATTGCCGTAGATTGCATTCAGGCCGGTGTTGGCTAAGGTTGCCATGTTGTCCTCCTTCGATTGTCACCCGGGTTTCGGTCTACGCCGTGCCGGCTTCGTGCAGGGCCATGGCCAGCATGCCGGCTTGTACTGCCTGTTTCGCTGCGTCGATGGCCTTGAAGGTCGTCCGCAGGTGCATTCGCTGGCCTTCGGCATCGAGCCGTAGCTGCAAGCGCTCAAGCGCAGCGACGATCTCACCAGCCAGCTCGCCACGTTCATCGGCCAGCAGGAAATCTTCCAGCGAAGCCACCATGTCGTCAGTAATCATCGTTTCCTCCTGTCGTCCTGATCGTCTGTTGCATTGGGGGCCGAGGCTTGCGGGAGCCAGTGCCTTAGCGCGGAATGCGGAAGCGCTCATTGCCGTCGAAGATGACTTCATTGTCACGCACCGAGCTCAGGGTATGGCCGTTCGCATCGCCGCCACGCCCGATATGCTGGCCGCTGTCGGTGACGACGAAAGGCATCGCGCCGCCGACGATCATTTGTACCTTCACAGGCGGTGTGCGCTGCAGGACGGTGATCGTCGCGCGTATGGGCAGTAGCGTCCCATAGTCTTCGGTAAAGCCGAGCAGCAGCCTTTCCCAGCGCGCCATGTCGGTATCGAGCAGTCGCCCGCGCAGCACGAATTCAGGTTGCCTGTCGATGACCTGCAGCTTGCCCGCCAGTCCCGCTGACGCCATACGGTCTTGCAAGACGCCACTCAGGTCTTCGGCGGTGTACAGGTTACCGCCCAGGTCGCGCACGCCGGGTACTTCGGCGCGGATCGCATCGAAGATGCTGTCCCTGACGCTGGTGGTGGCAACCGCCCCCGACAGCAGCACGTTGCCATTGCGGACTTCATCGACCGACAACACCGCGCGCGCCGACGAATTCTGTTTCGCAATGACCTTGCGCGCGGCCTCCAGCATGTCGGCATCAACATACAGGGTGACTGCCGGCGTTTTGGACAGCTTGCGGATCGCCTGCTGCATGCGTTCGGCCATGGCGCGGTCGGGCACATAGCCTTCGACCTTCGGCGTACCATCGATGCGGGTGGTGACGGTCATCATCAGGCCCGGCCCGACCTCCGCCAGCAGCTTGCGCACTTCAATCGTGGCGGTCGGCTCCGGACCGGGGCCGAACCTGACCACGGTCGGCCTGGCGGGTGCTGTCCGGTTGACCAGCCACGCGGAGACGGTGATGGCCGCCACGGCCACGCTGAGGATCACGGACAGCGCGCCCATCAGCACGAAGCGTGCGCGACGTTTCTGTGGCGATTCCGGTGGCGCTGCGCCAGCCGGGCTGTCGGCGGCGGTCGCTGTGGCGGGCGCGGCGGCAGCTGCTGGCGGCGCCAGCCCGGCCATCGCGACGATGGCCTCGGGATCGGGCCAGGCGGCCTCGGGATCATCGACCGCGATCCAGATCCCGCCCAGCTCGAAAGGCATGCCCAGCGTGAGCGGCAGGGTATCGGTCAGCTCATTGCCTTGCGAGTCGAACACATCGCCCTCGACTGGCGTAATGGTGGGCTGCTGGCCGTCGAAGGCCAGTCGTGCATGGCACTCGCGGATGCGGGGGCCGGCCAGCATGATGGCGCAGTCATCGCCGGCACCCAGCAGGAAGTCGCCCGGTGCCAGTATCAGTCGGCTACCTGACTGCGGGCCGTAAAGCACCCGCAATTCGATTTGCGGCAGAACGGATTGGAGATGCGGTTCGATTTTCATGGCTGACCTGCCTGAAAGGAGTGCTGAACCAGAAAGCGCGGAAGGTGCCCGGGCTGGGTAGTCTGCGCCAGCCGCTCGGCCTGCTTGGCGTCCGCTGGGTACAGCGCTGCAGGCCCGGCAAGCATGGCCCCTTTTTCAGCGCTGCCTGAACTTTCATCAGGTGATGGATACAATCCCAGCATCACCTGTGGACATTGCCCAACATGAGCTTGCAGATCGAAACCCGCGCACAGACCGTGATCGTCCGTCCTACCGGCAATCTCAGCAAACCGGTCGCCGGCGAGCTGGCAGAGCTGCTGTCGGCCGCCATCGACGATGGTGCACGCCATTTGGTGTTCGACTTCTCGGGGCTGACCCACATCAGCAGCGACGGCCTGAAGGTGATCCTGGGCGCCGTTCGTCGCTTGCGCGAGTGCCGCGGGCAGGTGTCTTTTGCTGCCGTCAGCGAGCAGGTCAGGGCCTTGCTCGACATCGGCGGCTTCCTTGCGCTGTTCGACGAATTCGACACCGTTGATGATGCGGTGGCCGCCGGCGGCGAATGAGCGCGGGCGGCCATGGCCGCAGCCGCGTCTGGTGGCGTGCATTGCGGGCTTGAGCGCGGCGTTCATAATTCCACCCTGGCCAGCGGCTGGATATTGATCTCGGGCGTCAGCTCCTGATACGACAGCACCGGCAATTCATACAGGTCTTGCTCGATCATCTTGCGCAGGTAGCGCCGGATATCCATGGAGGTCAGCAGCACCGGCTTGTGCATCGATCGGGTCAGGTCGCCGACGGTTGTCTTGATGTTGTCGAGCAGCTGGCGCGACGTCGCCGGGTCGAGCGCGAGGTAGGAGCCGCCCGAGGTCTGCCGTATCGCCCCCCGTACCGTGTCTTCGACCGCTGGCGCGAGCAAGTAGGCGGGCAGGATGTTCTGCCCGGCAGAATGCCGATGGCTGATGTGGCGTTTCAGCGCGACGCGCACATATTCGGTCAGCATGACTGAATCCTTCTCTTTTTGACCCCATTCGATCAGTGCTTCCATCACGGAACGCAAGTTGCGTATCGAGACGCCTTCACCGACCAGCCGCTGCAGGATTTCGGCGATCTTGTGGATAGGCATGACGCGCTGGACTTCCTTCCCCAGTTCGGGAAAACGCGTCTCCATGTCGGTGAGCAGGGCACGGGTCTCCTGTATGCCGATGAATTCGGCCGCATATTTTTTCAATACCAGCGCGATGTGATACGACAGCATCTGGGTCGGGTCCAGGAAGGGAATGCCGGCATTCGACAGCGCGCTCTTGAGCTCGGCCGGCGTCCACAGCGTCGGTATGCCCGGCAGGAAGACTTTGTCTGCTTCGAAGGGAATGGAGAGCGCGGTCAGGTTTTCCGGCGCCTCGCGCACCAGCAAATGCCTGGGGCGCATCCGTCCCTGGGAGACGGGTATTTCCGATACCAGGATAGCGTAGTCCTCGTCGTTCAACTGTTCGCTGAAACGCAGATTAATGCCCGGGAAAATGATGCCGAGGTCATCGAACAGCGCGCGCCTGACTTTTACCAGCTCATCATTGAGCATCTTGGACGAGAAGGCCTTTTCCAGCGATGAACTGACATCAACCAGCAAGGGCACGGTCGGACCGAAGCCCTCGACATCGGCGGCGCCCGCCTTATCGGCCCGACCATCGCCCCCTGCAGCGGGCGTGCTGGTCAGCTTGCCAGTCTTCGGATCCACGACTTTGTGCTCGCTGCGGAAGAAGGTGTAACCGATGGTGCCCACCACGACCGACAGGATAAGGAAGGTGACGGTCGGCATGCCCGGGATGATGGCAAAGCCGAGCATGATGGCCGAGCCAATCATGAAGGCCTTGGGCTGGGCCAGCAGCTGGGCGCCGATGTCGCTGCCGACGTTGGAGGCCGAGCCATCGCTGCTGGTGACGCGGGTGACGATCATGCCGGCGCAGATGGAAACGAAAAGCGAAGGTATCTGGGAGATCAGGCCATCGCCGATGGTCAGGATCGAGTAGATCTTCACTGATTCGCCGGCGCTGAGGCCGCGTTGCAGCGTGCCGATCAGCACGCCACCCAGCAGGTTCACGGCAACGATGATCAGGCCGGCGATGGCATCGCCTTTGACGAACTTCATCGCGCCATCCATCGCTCCGTACAGCTGGCTTTCCTTCTCGACCACGCCGCGCCGGCGGCGCGCTTCATCCATGTCGATGGTGCCGGCGCGCAGGTCGCCGTCGATCGACATCTGCTTGCCCGGCATTGCGTCCAGCGAAAAGCGGGCGGCGACCTCGGCCACGCGCTCCGCGCCCTTGGTGATGACGACGAACTGCACGATGGTCAGGATCAGGAACACGACCAGGCCAACCACGAGGTTGCCGCCGACGACGAAATTGCCGAAGGTATAAATAATGTGACCGGCATCGCCGTTCAGCAGGATCAGGCGCGTGGTCGCGATGCCGATCGCCAGCCTGAACAGTGTCGTAATCAGCAGTACCGACGGGAAGGAGGAAAACGCCAGCGGATTGGGCAGATACATCGCCACCATCAGCAGGATCGCCGAGAGGCACATATTGGTTGCGATCAGCGCATCGATCAGCCAGGTCGGCAGCGGCAGGATCATCATGAAAATGATGCAGACGATCAGCGTGGCCAGCACCAGGTCGTTGCGCCGAACGACCTTCTGCAGGAAGGACTGGAGCGCGAGTGACAAGCTGTCCATGGCCGTCAAGCCTTTGCCGTTTCAGCGTGGCGCTGCCGGATGAACATGCGCATGGCCCGCGCAGCCTCGGCGACCCTGCCCAGCCGTGACAGCGCCTGACCGCGCAGCAGCCATGCCAGGGTCAGGTGCGGGCCGGAGAATTCTTGTGTCCCTGAGGCCTCCAGCACCGCCAGCGCAGCGGCGGCCTGGCCGGAGCGTAACAGCGCACAGGCATGCGACAGGGCCAGTACCGGTTCAGACGGGCAGGTCGCCGCGAGGGCGTCGAAAATGGCAGCGGCCTTGCCGGCATTGCCATGCTGCAGCTGAAGATAGCCCAGCACGCGCAGCAGGTCGCGCTGCTCGTCGGTGAACACGGCCGGGTGGAGGCTATCCATGGCTCAGCCCTGCAGCAACGAAGAACAATACAGCTGGGCCAGCCGAATCAGCTCGTCATGCTCATCCAGCAGGCCGGCGAGCTTGCCGAGACGGCGGGCAAGGGAACGGTGCTTGCCCGCCTGGCCCAAGACCTCCTTGCGCGTCGAGGCCAGGGTGGCGCGGAACCGTCCGGGTGCCAATAGCGCCAGGCCAGCGAGATCGGGCGCGAGGCGTTGATGGATGAAGTCGTCAAGCGTCATCATCTCGAACAAGCGTTCAAGCTGCACCTGCTCGGCCAATGCCGCAGGCTGCAACTCGGCTCGTATCGGCAGGCTGACTTCCGGCACGCCTTGCCGGGAAATGTGGTCGATGCCGCTGTCCGCATGGAATGCGGAAACAAGGGAAGGGCGCAAGCTCTGCATCGATGACGGCATCCGAAGTGTCCTTGCCTGTTTGTAACTGGGCTGACCTGTGCCGACCCGTTTGTGCACCGGCCGCAACAGCCAAGCCGATTTCAGTCAGCGAAATATTGATTCAAGAGCAACAACTGAGTCCCGCAGAGCAAGGCTTTGTTCCGGGCGCGCGACACTTTCAGTTGGAACAACCCAATTGACCGAGTTACTCAGCTTCAAAGGTCAAATTTCATTGCGGAAATTTAAGCTTGTGCGTTGATCGGATTCCAATCGGGAGTAAATGATGGCCATTACTGCTGTGACACCCATCGACATCGAAACGTGGATGAACGACAGCAATACAGCCAATCCACTGAGCAATCTTGCGCGGGTCAGCGCAAAGACGGCGTCCGTGCTGGCCACGCTGGTTAACCAGCAAAAGCTGGTTGTCGAGGAAATTGCCAACAAGATCGACCGGATAGGCAGGCTCAACGCCAAGGTGAAGTCCTATACGAACAACACTGATACCAAGCCGGATGCAGCCGCTTTTCTCGGCTTCACAGCGACTGAAAGCCTGGACGTGCTGGCGCAGTTCAAGGCGCTGGGTGTCAAGGATCCCCGGATCGATACCTGGATCGCTGCTCTCAAGTTCAACCTTGCCTTGACCCCGCCGGTTACGACGCCACTACTGATCACGAATGCCGATATCTCCAACTTTTCACTGGCCTTGCAGACAATTAGCGAATCCGAGCAAAACAAGTCACAGCAAGAATCCCTGCGCTTGCAGACCCTGACCAACCGTTACACGCAATCGAATGACCAGGCATCAGCCGTGATCCAGAAGGACGGCCAGAACAAGGGTACCGTTACCAACAACCTGCGCGGCTCGGGCGGCTGAAGGATGAGCGGCATGGATAATCTCGTGACCGTCAACGACAGCGACGACATGGCGGCCATCACCGTTTTCGACAACCTGGCCAAAGGCGCCAGGCTGGGCTCCGCTTTCGGGATCGAAGACCGCCAGCTCGAAGCGGTTTATGCGCTGGGCCTGGGACAGTACCGGCAAGGGCGTTATGCCGATGCCTTGAAGCTGTTTGCATTCATCGTCTTTCATGATCCGACCTGCATGAAGGCCTTCAAGGGCATGGGCAGTTGCCTGCAAATGCTGGGGCAACACCGGGAAGCGCTGGTTTATCTGGGACTGGCCATCATCGACGACGACAGCGACTTGCAGACCGCGGTGCAGATCGCGGAAAGCCTGGTTCACGTTGGCCAGCGCGAGGATGCACAGGCGCTGCTCAAGCGTCTGTCCCGCGAATTGGCTCGTCACGGAGGAAATGACTACACGCGGCACAAGACCGACGGTTTGCTGGCCTTGCTGGCGACCAGCCATGCGTTCACAGCGGCCGATGCCGAGCCAATTCACTGAGGGATAAGCGATGGGCATGGACATCCGAACTGCCAATGCACCGACACTGCCTGCGGCAGCGCCAGCGGCCGGCGGCAGCGCACAAGCGGCTGCCGCCACCAGTTCAGCCAGCGCCACCAGCGCCACCGGCGCGGCCGCCAATGCGACGGTGGTCACCGTCACAGCTGGCGCAACCGCGCCGGTTGCCGGCTTCCCGTCGGCGGGCGCTGCGCCGCTGGCAGCGGCGACGATGGATCCGGACACAGCCAACATCCTTGTCGCTGCCATGCTGGACAAAGTCACGACCGCGGACATGAAGAACTTGATGTCTCAGCTGAAGGATGCCTCCAAGCGCCTTGATGCGGTGCACACAGAAAAACTGAAAAAATTTGCGGAGAAGGCTGCCAAGGCAGTCGAGGAAGCAAAAAAGCAGCGCGAGCAAAAGATCAGCGGCGATGTCGGCTTTGGCCTGTCGATGGCCGGTGCGGTACTTGGCATGGTCGGCGCAGTACTGCTGACGATCTTCACGCTCGGGGGCGGCGCTGCAGCGATCGCCGGCGCGGCAATCGGGCTGACCTCAGCCATTCTCGATGGTGCAGACCGGCTGGCCAAAGAAAACAAGCTGATGGACAGCGGCATCAACAAGGGCAAGGAAATGGACCTCACGCTGGGCGGACTGGTATCCCGGCTTGCTCAGGAAATCGTCGCCAGCGACCCTAAGTTCGCCAGCCTGCCGCCTGACCAGAAGGAAAAAGTGCTGGGCGACCTGAAGATGGTGGTGCAGATCGCCGTCATGGTCTCGGTCGCCGCAGGGACCATCGCCTGCGGCGGCGTGTCGATGGCTCAGATCGGCGGTTCAGCTGCGAAGGCCGGCACCGAAGCCGCGAAGGCAGGCACTGAAGCGGCGAAATTCGCCGCGCAGCAGGGTGCAAAGATCGCCTCGCAGGGAGCCGAAACCGTGCAGATCGCGACTGACCTGGTAGGCGGGGTTAACTCTATCGTCAGCGGCGCGTACGGCGTCCAGATAGCTAACATCACCTTCGACAAGAACCAGATCGACAACCAGCGGCAAAAGCTTGAATCCTTCGCCCAGGTCATCAAGAGCGAGATCGAGGCCGACCAGGACGCGCTGATGCAGCGCATGGAAAGCTTGTCCAGCCTTTATGACAACCTGGCTGCGACTAACAAGAACTATCACGAAAGCCAGTCGCGTGTGACCAGCATGACCTGAACCTGAACCTGGCCAACGGAGAAATGCCATGCCCGACATAAACAACCAGATGATTTCGCAAGGACTGGCTCATCAGCTCTCCGGTTTGTCCGAGGCTGCTGCCGACTACAAGGCCAATCCGAAGGCGAACAAGGCTGCGCTGGAAGCTGCAGCGGCCAAGACGTTGGCTGCGATCGCCGCCGAAAGTGGCAATCTGAATGTTTCCAGCGGCCAGTTTGCACAGACGATCAAGGATCTGATCAAGAGCGAGAGCTGGGCAAGGCTGCCTCCCCCGAAGCAAATGGAACAGCGAACGGAGCAGCTGATGGCCGTGAATGAGGCGATCAAGGATGTGCAAAAGACCATCATCGTCGATATCTCGTCGGTCATGGGCGTCCTGCTCGAAATGCAGCGCAAGGCCGGTGGGCTCAAGTCGGATGAGCGTATCCAGGAGCGCAAGGCGACCATCACGAGCGCCAAGGCCGAATTCGCCAAGCGTGAGCTTGCTGCGGAACAGCAGAAGATAGGCGACATGCTGTCTGCCGGCATGCAGTGCGTGACGGGCGTGATGAGTGTGGGCAGTTCTGCCTTCTCGGCCGGCAAAATCATGGGTGCCAATGTCAAGACTGGCCAGGCCTGGAGCAAGACCAATGATTTGAAGTCGAGCCAGGTTAACCTGATCGAGACCAAAAAGTTGTCATCGCATCTGGAAATGACCAAGCCGGGTGCAAAAAAAATCATTGCCGATACCGATGCCAAGCTTGCTCGGGGAGAGAAGCTTGGCGACCACGAGCAAACCGCCGCAGAGACCGCAAAACTGAAGCTCTCTGATGCAGGCGCTGCCGATCGCAGGATGATGGCGCTGGAAGATGACATCAAGCTCAAGCGTGCCGATATCGACAAGCTCAACAGCGAGGCCTATGAGACCACCCAGATGGCCCGCACCTGGCAAGATCTGTCCCAGGGCGTGACCGGTGTGCTCCGCTCGCAGGCCGAGTTTGGCGCGGCACAGCTGAAGTTCATGTCGTCGATCAGTCAGGTCGAGGCCGACAAAGAGGCGCTGGCCAAGTCCCTGGCCACCTCGGGCGAGCAGGCTGCACTCGATGCCTACCAGCAGTTGCGCGATTCGATCAAGAGCGCGCAGCAGATGGTCCAGGCCATCGAGCAGTCGATGTCCAGTTCATTGTCATCGATGGCGAGATCAATATGAACCAGCTCGCTTCCCCGCCGGAACCCAAAGTGCCGCTCGCCCCGGATTTGTATGGGGATATCGACAGTTTCCAAGAGCTGCGCGAAAAGCTGCAGGCCTTGCCCTGCGTTGCACGTTTCAATGACGAGCAGATTGAAATCGTGTACGGCATCGGCTACGCGCTGTACCAGCAAGGAAAGTTCGAGAGTGCGGTCGGCTTGTTTCAGGTGCTGATGATGTATCGGCCGCTGGATTCCCGGCTGATGATGGCTTTTGCCTTGTGTTGCAAGCGGCTATGCCGGTTTGACGCTGCCATCCCGGCATTTGCGGCGTCAATGGCACTGAACCCGGCAGAGCCTGAAGCTGCCGAGGCGGCGATTCATTTGTCGGAGTGCCTGGCGGCGCTGGGCAAGCCGGATGAATGCAAGGCTGTTCTGGATCCGCTGATCCGGTTGACTGAACTCGACACGCGATTTGACAGCATTCGCCGGCGTGCAGAAACCTTGCGATTGATGCTACACGAACAAGCGGTGAGTCAGTCATGAACGACGATACGCTGACCACCGATACGCTGATGTCGCCGGGCGAAATCCGCTTGCTGTCATCGCTCGGCTTCATGGCTGCGCGTTCAGGCCATGTGGTGCCGGCCATCCGCATCTTCGAGGGGCTTGCTGTGCTGCGCAAGGACAAGGCCTTCCCTTACGTGGGCCTGGCATTGGCCATGATCTGTGTCGGCGCCTATGGCGATGCCGTCAATGTACTGCGTGAGCGCGGACTGGCAGCCTGTCCCGACGATCCCGAGATCGAAGCTTATCTCGGGCTTGCATTGCAACTGGCCGGGCGCACCTCCGAGGCCGGTGCGATGGCACGCGAACTGGCGGAGCGCAAGGATCTGGCATCCGGACTGCAGGCCCTGGTTGCGATGGTTTCCGAGATCGCCGACGGCCACCGCAGCGGCGAGCTGCCGCGACCGGCATCTGTTGTCACCAGCATGGATACGACCGGGAATTGAAATCCCGGGGCAGCGTAGAACTGACCACGCAGAGAGGAGGGGCGAATCATGCAAGAAGCTATTGTCGCACTCGCGCAATGGGAGCTCGTCCAGGCAGATCCGATCGCCATTTCCGACAGCCTGCCAGCCGTCACCCCCGAAGTCCAGGCTGGGTCGGAACGTTTGTCCGAGTTGCTGGATGTTCCGGCCGAAGGTGTCGTCTATTCGCTGGAACCGCTGCAGCCGACATCGCTGACCGTCCAGGGCAACAAGGAGATAGGAACGATCTTCATGGCCAGGCTCGATGGCATCGGGGCGGAATTCAAGTCGAACGTCAATCGCGCCTACGACACTCTCGAGAAAGCACCGCAGGAAGTTACCCTGCAGGAGCTGATGAAGCTGCAGATGGACATGGCCGTCGTGACGCTGGGGATCGAGGTTGTCAACAAGGGTGTCCAGAAGGCGGTGCAACACGTTGAGACGATGGCCAAGATCCAATGATGACGCCTTTCCGTCCGCTGATCTCTTTCCTGATGGCCGGATCGCTGGCGTTGCTGCTTGCCGCCTGCGGCGGCCGCGTGGAATTGCTGAAGGATGTCTCCGAGGCCGAGGCGAATGAAGCACTGGCCGTGTTGCTTCAGGCCGGTATCTCGGCCGGCAAGCTGCCGGGCAAGGAGGGCGTGGTCAGCCTCGATGTCGAGCAATCCCAGGTGGCGCGCGCCATCACCATCCTCAATTCGGAAGGCCTGCCGCACGAGCGCTATGCCAAGATGGGCGATGTATTCCGCAAGGAAGGTCTGATTTCTTCGCCGCTCGAGGAGCGCGCCCGCTACCTGTGGGCGTTGTCGCAAGAGCTGTCGGCGACGGTGTCGCAGATTGACGGTGTGATCAAGGCAAGGGTGCATGTGGTCCTGCCTGAAAGAAGCAGTGGCGGCGACCCGGCCACGCCCTCATCGGCGGCGGTCTTCATCAAACACAAGGCCGGCTACAACCTCGACGATGCCATCCCTCAGGTCAAGCGACTGGTGTCGAACAGTATCCCCGGCCTGTCTGCCGAGAAGGTGACGGTGGTGATGCTGCCCGCTGGCCTGAGGCCGGCCGAGCCGGCAGCCGGGCCAGTACCGTCGGTCATGAGCACCATCACCGTCGATGGCAAGGCGGCCAACCCTTATGTTGTCTGGGGTAGCTGTGCGTTGGTCTTGTTGTTGCTGGCGATACTAGGCCTGGTCGCATGGAAGCGCTGGGGCAAGGGCGCGGAGAACCGCAAGCCAGCGCCCCCGGCTGCCCCCGCCGGAGGTGGCTGATGGAGGCACAGGCAGCCAGTCTGAGGGCAGTGCTTGATCGCGGGCCGCGTTTTGCGCCCTTGATTTACGCATTCAATTTTCGGGCGGCCGCGTATCTGCATCCTGGCCGTCGGGCGCACTTGCTGCCCGAATTGCCTGCCCGATTGTGGCAGCTGCCGCGTCTGCAGGAGAGGCTTTCGTTGCAAGTGCTCGAGCGCGCCGGCATTGTCAGTCCCCCGTGCTTCGATGTGCCTCACCCTGGTTGGGCGCTGGCCTTGCTGCCGACCGAGCGTCTGGCTCGTCTTGCCACGCATATCGGCGCACTTGCCGTTGGTGCCAGTGTGCGGACCAGCCTTTCGCGCGAGCAAGTGCTGGGGTGGAAGCAGAAACTCGGCAGCGATGCGTATCGGTTCGCGATGACCAGCGCCTCTCTGCTGACCCATGGCAAGCTGCCAGAATTGCAAGGACAAGATCCGGTCACTCTCGGCTATGCCCTGATGGCCGGGGAGGCAAGCAGGATGTTACCTGGCATGCGCGAGCGCTTCTTGCTAAAGCTGCCGCAAGGCTTGCCGCAGCCGGCGCTGGCGGAAGACATCGCTCAGCGCCTGGTGCAGACCGCCACCCATGTCATCGAGGGGGAATGGTGTTCATCCATCGCGCCGATCAGGCATTGAGCCGGCCGGAAGCCGAGGGCAAGGTGATCAAGGCCCAGGACTTCTGGACCTACCGAAAAGCCCGGCAGGCCATGGCCGATGGCGTCGCACGCCGCGATCAGATCATTGGTGCTGCGCTGTCGGCGTTTGAGGCCGAGCAGCATCGCGGCTATCGCGAAGGGCGGGAAGCGGCACGACTGGAACAGACAGCCAACATGATCGAGATCATTGGCCAGACTGTCGATTATTTTGCAAAGATCGAAGCACAGATGGTCGACCTTGTGATGGATGCGGTTCGACGAATTGCCAATGATTTCGACGACAGGGAAAAAGTCATCAAGGTCGTTCGTAATTCTCTGGCGCTCGTTCGCAATCAAAAGCACATCACGGTCAAAGTACATCCGTCACGGATCGATGACCTGAAAGCCAATGTGCGTCAGCTACAGGATGCCTATCCCGGCATCGAAAACATCGACGCGATCGCCGAGCCTGGCATGGCGGAAGATGCTTGCATCATCGAGTCGGATATCGGCCAAGTAGAAGCGAGCATGTCCAGGCAGATCGAAGCCTTGCGTTCTACCTTTGAACGTGTTTTCGGTTCTCCTTCGGTTGATATCAAGGGTGAGGTCTCTGATCACAGGCCAGGCATAGCTACTGCAGGAACCAATCAACAGGTCACGACACCCACCGCCGAATTCTCGGGAGCGTAATCATGATTCAACCATCCTGGCGTGCCAGATTCGTCGAGCTGTGCGAAGGAGTTTTCCGGGAGCTGGGCTTTCCGCCGCCGCCCATGCTGCACGAAGACAGCTTGCCGCTGGCGATGGAGCTTGAAGTCGACAAGACGGGTTTCGAGTTACTGCACTTGCCCAGTGCGATGGCTTCGCGCGTATTGATCGCATGTCGGCTGGGACAGGTGTCGCCGGATCTTGGCGTCAAGGGCATGCAGGCCATGCTCATGGCAAACCTGACCTTGGCGCGTGCTCATGAAGCGGCATTCGGCATTGCGCCCGATGGCAATGAACTTCGCTGCCTGTACTACGAAGATCTCGACCAGGCGCGTCCGCCCGCATTGCTGGAAAAAATGCGCCGGGTGGCACCTGATGCGCGTGCCTGGCACGAGCGGTTTGTCAGCGAAGCCTCAAACGGCGTGTCGCGCGATATCGCGCCGTCCATGGCGTTGCCTTGATGGCTAGCCACTCCGAACATTGAAAATTTGAACATCATGCTTGATGCCTACCAATGCCGACAACGCTTTTTAGGCGTCGTTGATGAACTGCGTGCCGCGCTTGGCTATGCAGTGCGCGAGCAGGAACCGGAGCCGGGCGAAGAACTGGCCATGGAAATGATGTATGGGAATTTTGATTTTGCTGTCGTTCATTCGATGAAAAACCAACCGGGCCGCGTACTCATCGAATGCCAGTTTGGCGAGATTCCGGAGGGGCGCTTCGAGGCAATCATCGAGCGCTTGTTGCAAATGAATTCCGCACTTGCCGAAATCGATGGAACCGTTTTTTGCATTGACGCCGATGGCAAGTCGGTCGTCTATACCTTGTCGCAATCGCTGGACGATATGAGCGGCAGCAGCTTGCTGTCGAAGATGACGGAAACCGTCTGGCATGGACGTCGTTGGCTGGAGACGCGCTTTCTGAAGCAGGAAGAAGTAATTGATGTCGAGCGGCTAGATCCTTTGCAGCTTGCCTGATCGCAAAAACATGATTTGACCAAGGAGCTCGCCATGAATCCCGTTTTACCAGCACAAGCTCAACACCTGGCCCAGCCGGGCTTGCCGCCCGCACCGAATCCCGCAGCACCCGGCCCCATGGTGCGCTTGGCAAACGGACAGCAGGTGCCAGCGTTTGGTGTCGCCAATGTGCCGCCCAATCAGCAGCCGCAGGCGAGAAAGATACAGGATGAATGGAGTCAATCTGTCGCCCAGTTGCATGCTGAAATTTGTGACTTGCGGTCCACGATGGAGACGCTGCTTCGCGAGATCAAGGCATTGATCCAGGATTACAACCTGCAAACTGACTTGCAGTCGGCATTGGGTACGGTGACTTCGGCGGTGAATGATCTCGGCAATGTTGTTCGCAGTACCGATCATGTTGCGCAGTCTTTGCGCGCTATTGATATAAGTCAATGGGATCCAACCGCAGCTCAGCGGTTTACGACAGCCATGGCGCCCTTGTTGAATCGTCCTGCGTTCTTCCAACAACCTCGCGCGGTGGCACCCCAGGCACCAGTACCGATTCAACATGGGCCGCAGCAAGCCATCGTGCCGGCTGTTCCGGCGGTGGCGGGCGCACCGGTTGTGGCCCAGGGGCAGGGCAATCCGCCGGTCGTGCAGGCTGACGACGGGTCCGATTCTGATAGCCGGACCGAGGGTGACGGCTCGGACAGCCGGACTGAAGGGGATGGCTCGGACAGCACGATCGAGGGGTCAGAATCAACCAGTACGATAGTCGGAGATGATTCTGACAGCACAATCGGCTAACCGGAAGGCTGAAGCGCCGGCACGGGATTTTGCCGGCGACTCGACTACATCTCAGCGCAATGATTCAAGAAGCTCAGCCAATCTGCTCAAGGCCTGCTCCAGTGATGACGTCGAGAACGCCCGTTCCGGTATGCGCATCGCCAGCAACATATCGCGCTGGCTGATCCCCGCCTGAACGGGCCAGGCATTTGGCTGACGGAAATCGGCAAGGCGCAGTGCCCTGCGAAAGGACGGTGCATTCAGGTATGCCAGCGGGCAGGAACGAAAGACCACGATCTCTGACGGGCCTGAATCGGGCCGATGCAGGATTCCCATGCCGGTGCCGTCTTCCAGGGCCATCCGCAGCCGCCCGTCGCCGTCCAGTGCAAGATCCGGCAGGCCGATGCGCTTGCCGAAGTCGCTCACGATCTGTGCTATCCAGTCCATGTTCTCGCCTCAGGAAGTGGTCGTCGGTGGTGGTAGCCCATCCAGTGCTGCCTCTTCACGGCTGATGGCGGCATCGATTGCTGTCTGCAGTGCATCCAGCAGTGCGCTGCGTGAGGCATCATCGGCGAAAACTTTGAATGGCAGCTCGCGGACGATCTGCATCAGGCCCGTCAGGAAATAGATGGTCGGGCCGCCATCGGGGATGTTGAAATCCCTGGCCATACGCTCGAAATTCGACGGTGAGATCCAGCCGCTCGAGATGGTCTTGAGCAAGGCCAGCAGTAATCCCTGTTCATCGAGTCGGCGCTCAGGCAGGGACATCGTAGAGTCTCTTGAGCGAGGAAATGAGGGTGCTCATTTTCTCGAGCAGGGTCGCGGAGATGTGGATATGCGCCAATTCGGTCAACAAGGCCTCAAGTTTGACCGTGTCGATCGAACGCTGGTCTTGCCCGAGGCCGAGCTCGTTGGCCAGGGTTTTTTCCATCAACGGGATGACCTTCTTGCTGAGCTCGGCGGGCGTATGACGGCTCACCAGCTTTTCCAGCGTCCGGGCGAAGCCGGACTGCTGATCGTGAACCAGTTCCGCATAGCTTTCGGCCAGGTCGGCCGTGGCCTGTTCCCCGGCATTGCGCAGTGCATTGTCAATGGCCCGCAGGTGGCTGCCGTGTTGGCGTTGCAGCTCCTGCAGTTCGTCATTGACGGCTTCCTGCAATTCCTGTCGGGTGCGGGCGTCCGGGTCCGGCAGCTGCTGCGCATCGCGCAGCTTGCGCTTGAGCTGGTCCGGCTGGAAGCGCAGGGTTTTCATCAGGGTGCCCAGTTTTTCTTGCTCATCCGGAAGCCCGTCGACATCCGACAGCAAGTCCTGGATGGCCTTGGCATCGTCACCGGCCTCGCGCAGGCGCTTGGTCAGCTCGGATAGCTTGCCCGTGCCGTCCTTGAGCGGTGTCAGGCGGGCGACGAAATCGTCGTCGCTTCCGCGAAGGGCATCGGCCAGCTTTTGCAGCGCGACGAAATGACTGGCAAGCTCGCTCGCGTTGGCCTCGCGCTTCGGACGCGCCTCCTTGCCCAGGAAGGCCTGCAGATAGGACTGGGCCATTCGGGCACTTGCCTTGTCGTTGCCGAACGCACGCGAAAAGCGAGCCGAAGCCCCCGTATCGAGCCCGGTATTGCGGTCGCCAAGGCCAAGGCGGCGCTCCGACAGTTGCTTGCGATCTAACGCACCATCGAGACCGGTTTCGCGCTTGAAGCGATCAACCAGAATTTGTTCGTCAACATCGACTTCGGGATCCAGTACCTGTACCGCAACCCCATTCATGCGGCCGGTGCGCGCCGTCTCGATGGCAGAGCCGGTGCTCTGCGCAGAACCGGGGCCGTGCTGTATGCGGGTAGCCTGAACCATGACTTTGCCTGGTTGAATGACTAAGGGGAAATGCGGATGAGGCGCGCTTTTTTCTGCAATCCTTGGGTTACTCGATTAACTGTCTTGTTCCCAATACACATTTCGTGCGGGAACTTGGGTTTAACCAAGGTTACCCACGTTCGAAGACCAAAATTCCAACACGCCAGAGGGTATCTGCATGGACGAAGACGAGTTCGAAAAGCGGTCAGCAAAGGCGATTCTTGAATCGCTGAAGGTGGTTCGCCAAGCCGAAGAGGCCTTGAAAAAGACGGAAGACTACTTCCGGGAAAAAGGCATCACGCCCGAGCAAATGAAGGAATATCTGAAGCGGCATGGGAATCCCGACATCCAGCGGGAGATTGACCTGATGGTCGAGCAGGCGATGAACCAGGTCCGGGAACAGGCCGAGCAGGCTGTTCTGGAATCGCAGCGTGCGGCTGCAACGCCTCTGCCGCGGCGCCGCTTCCGCAGCATGATCTGACCCGCGCAGGGCGGTGCGAAGGGTCTCAGGAGGGGACTTCGTGCCGGACGATTCATTTTCCAACAGGAGGCGGCCATGGCCGATGCGGTATCGAATTCGGTGACTTCCCCGATTGCCTCTTACTTCATCGGCAGCGCAGACGATGCCGTCAATGTGATGGACGCGGTGCAGGTCACGCTGACGGACAATATTCGCAATGCGATACAGCAAAACGTTTCGGCGGTATCGCGTTTGCTGGACACGCTCGGCAAGATCACCGCCGTCGGGCTGACGCTCTTCAAAGGACTGGCCACAGCCGTTACCCCGGTCACGGTGACTTCCCTCGAAAGCACGCCCAAAGCGGCGGCCGACCTGAAAGCCTTGTTCCTGGCCGATGGGCCGATGCTCGGCGCAAACTTGCAAGAGGCGAATGATACCTATCAGCTGCTGACCGACATGGGCATTCCGATCATTGCGCCGATCCAGACGCCGGTGCTGGTCGTGGTCGACAACATGGATGGTACGCCGCCGATCAAGGCATTTGCATGGTTTGGCGAGAGCCAGCTGGCCGACGTCAAAGTGCTGAGCGATGTCCGTTCGTCGCCTTATCCTGGCAGCACGACTTATGTGAAATCGACGACCAATGGTAGTGGCAAGATCACCCAGACCATCAGTTATACGACCTTTGATGACTACGCCAACCGTCGCACCACAACGACCGTGCAGTTCACCTATCTGAGCTTGCTGGTCAATCTGGCCTTGGCCATACAGGTGCAATTGGCGGCCGAACTGGCGAATGCCGCAAAACAGGCCGACAAGCTGGAAGAGATGGTCGATGACAACCGGAATGCAGTCAAGGATGAGGCGTCGACAGTCAGCCAGCGTCGCACCGCGCGCGATGAGCAATTGACCGAGGCCTTGCGTCAGCTGCGGGTGTTGAAGGCAGAGCGGGAAGAGCTGAGAGCCAGGGTGCAGAGCCGGGATGGCAATGCCGTCAGCGAACGGGAGGCAGCCGCTAACCCGAATGAAATCCAGCATGGTTTGCGTATCGGGCAGGTGGTGGCCGATGCCGTACGCGACATTCGCGAAGGCCGGCCTTTCCAATTGGGTGCCGCATTTCCGGGGCAAGGGAAATGATCGGGAAATCAAGTAACTAGCCTCGCGAGGATGGCATGACGAATTTCCAGATCATTACTGACTACAACCTGAATACGCCGTGGATCCTGACCGATGCGACGCTAACCGATATGGCCGTCGGCAAGCTTGCCTCGCTGGGGTCGGACCAGGGCAGCCAGCTTCGCGCGCAAACGCAGGTCTTGCAGCAGCAAGTCGCTGACATGGAGTTTCTGCGCAACCTGATGCCGAAATTCTCGGAAAGCGCCTTTGCACCGATTACGGTCAATGCCACTACCAACACGCTCAAGGTCGGAGCATCCTGGGACATTTCCGATCTTGCGAATGCTTTTCCCAACCGAACGCTGCCATCCGATCCGAGTGATCGGTCGATACAGCGCCTGATCGATTTTTTCAATGGCATCAACCAGCTGTATATCGATATGCGCTCGACCACGCGGCTGGATCCGAATTACTTCCGGATCACCTACAAGGACAATCCGGAAGATTTGACGACGAAGGTGATCGTCAGCACGAGGCCGCCGGGTTACGATGAGCAGCTCGGTAAATACTATGTCCTCGATAACAATAACCAGCGCCAGTATATCGTGCTGGTCAAGAACGAACCGTTTGCCGTTCCCATCAATTCAAACGAATACCAGAACTGGCTGACACTGGCCGCGCTGACCCGGGATACGGCAGTCAATCAACTGTTCAGTCAATACCAGCTGACTCCGGTGGCCGGGGAAACGATACAGTGGCAATTCGTGACAGCCGGTGGCGCGACGGGCAGCCAGTTTTTCGGCGGCCTGCCAGTGACGACCACGAACATCGAGCTGGAAACTGAAGTGGGCAAGATCGTGCAAACCGGCGATGGCAAGTATTACCGGATCAAGACGCCCTTTGTTTTTGGGCAGTCGCTTGCCACTTATGAGCAAATCACGCCAGTAACACCCCTGACCAAGCCCTTGCTCTTTGCACCGACTGCCGACACCTTGCGCGACATCCGAGGCAAATTCAGTGAGGCCGCCTTGCAGGTCACGCAGCGCAATGCGTCGCAGCAATTGCTGGTCAACAGTCTGCTGGTCAGCTACACCTACCATTTCGATGCGGCGGCCAATGTGCTGAAGGCTTTTTCCGACCTTCGGAACAGGCTGGCTGGCAACCTGTAGGTTCGCCGGACCCATCGATCTGATCCGAGACCTGGGCTAAGGCTGATATCCATCGCAAACGGAGACCGGGGAATGAATCGCCAGCCTGATGCCGACCGACCGATGCCCCTGCATCATTTCAACTACATCACCGACATGCTGCAGACAGCGCTGGCCCAGGCGCAGGTGGCGCGCATCCGGGGCAAGGTGGTCGAGGTCACGGGCACCATCATTCGCGCCGTGATTCCGTCGGTAAAAATCGGGGAGATTTGCTCCCTGCACAGCCCGGGCGAAGAATTCGACATGAAAGCCGAGGTGGTGGGCTTTTCACAGGGATCGGCGCTGCTGATGCCGATGGGCGACATGCAAGGCATTTCCGGCGATACCGAGGTGATCCCGACCGGGCACGTACACATGGTGCCAGTCGGGAATTCCCTGCTCGGCCGCGTGCTGGACGGCATGGGTGACCCGATCGACGTGGCCACTCATGGCCCCTTGCATGTCAGCCGTTATTACCCGGTGCTGACCGGTGCCCCCGACCCGCTGCGCCGGCGCATCATCAAGCAACCGCTGTCGCTGGGCATACGCGCACTCGATGGCCTGCTGACCTGCGGCGAAGGGCAGCGCATGGGGGTGTTTGCCGCAGCTGGCGGCGGCAAGTCGACGCTGATGGCCATGCTGGTCAAAGGCGCGGATGTCGATGTCACGGTGGTCGCGCTGATCGGCGAGCGGGGCCGCGAAGTCAGGGAATTCCTCGAGCATGAGCTCGGCGACGAAGGTCGTCGCAAGGCCGTGATCGTGTGCGCGACCTCGGACAAATCTTCGATGGAGCGCTCGAAGGCGGCCTATGTGGCGACCGCCATCGCCGAGTATTTCCGCGACCAGGGCAAGCGGGTACTGTTCCTGATGGACTCCGTCACGCGCTTTGCGCGCGCGCAGCGCGAGATCGGGCTCGCCGCTGGCGAGCCACCGACCCGGCGCGGTTTCCCGCCCAGTGTATTTGCCACATTGCCGCGTCTGATGGAGCGGGTTGGTATGGGCCACAAGGGCTCGATCACCGCGCTGTACACGGTGCTGGTCGAGGGGGATGACATGACCGAGCCGATCGCCGATGAAACGCGTTCCATCCTCGACGGCCACATCATCTTGTCGCGCAAGCTGGCGTCGGCCAATCACTATCCGGCAATCGATGTGCTGGCATCGGTGTCGCGGGTGATGAACATGGTCACCACACCGGAACACAAGCAGAGCGCCGGTCGTCTGCGCGAGCTGATGGCCAAATATCAGGAAGTCGAATTGCTGGTGAAGATAGGGGAATACAAGCGCGGAGCAGATGCCGTGGCCGACCAGGCCATCGATCGCATTGACCGGATTCGCAGCTTCCTGAAACAGTCGACTGATGAGCATGTGCAATTCGACGATACGCTGGCTCAGATGAACGCTGCCATTTCCTGATATCCCCGACGCGCGCCTGCGCCGCAGGCTCCTGCTGCAGATCGCTGTCCCTCCCTTTTCAGCCTCTTTTTTTCCTCCAAGAAAGAAGGAACCGCTGCCGAACCTCCGTTACAAAACGACAAGATGTATCGTTTTGGCAACTAAATGGTAGCTCAAATCTTTGATTTGCATAGCGACTTAGTGTTCGATGAGAGCGCGACATGGATGTATTGAGTGATTTGCTGAGGATAAAGATTTTTCGAGAAGAAAAGGCCGAGCGTGCGCTGTCCAAGGCCCGCGTTTTGCTGCGCGCCGCCGAGGAAGCGGTCGAGCAAGCCAAGCGGGTGCTGCGTGACTACCGCGAGGAAAGTCAGCAGCGCGAGAAGCGCCTGTTTGCCGACCTGTGCAAACGGATCGTCGTACTCAAGGACATACAGGACGTGCAGATCGACATTCAGCTGATGAAAGATCGAATCCAGAGCCTGGCCGAGGCGCTGGAGCAGGCCAGGCAGCGCCAGGAAGAGGCCGCCGAACACGAGCGGGGCGCGCGGGAGGAACACCGCTTTGCGGTCCGCATGCGCGAAAAATTCAGCGAGATGCTGCGCACGGTGACTGACGAGCGCGACTTCGAGCTGGCCCGACGCGAAGAGCTGGAAGTCGAGGAGGCTGCCGAGATTCGCCATGCCCTGGCCAGCGCCGGCCGCAAGTTGCGGGCGGAACGACAGGAGGCGGCGTGAGGGGCCGCCGCATTGACGTGGATCTCGGCCCGATGGCCTTGAGCCTGCTGGAGGGCGGCACGGCGTCCGTGGCCGCTGATGCCGGCGCACGCGAGGAGGATGCACTCAGGTTGCGATCGCTGCTGGAAGGGCGCCCGGGCCCGGCTGGCGACCGGGGGGCTCGCGCCGATGTTGATGACGCCAACAGCCCCAGCGGAGCGGCCGGCCGGGTGGCCGGCGGTCATGACGCCAGCGGATGTCCTGCGCTGGATGAAGCCAATGTCGAGTTGCTGGCCTTCGAGCTGTCGGCTGCGCTGCAGGCGATGCGGTCCGGGCATGCGGGTTCGTCGGCGGAAGTCAGGCTGTTCTTGCGGCCGACCGTGCTCCGTGATGCGCGCCTGGGAGTCGTCGAGTCCGATGGCCGGCTTGAGTTTTCATTGTGGGTGGGCCATGACGAGGATTGCCAATGGCTGGTGCGGCAGTTGCCGGGCCTGGCCGGCGCCTTGGGTGATCGGCTGCGGAAAACCCTGAGGGTGCGGGTTTTCGACGGTGCGGGCCAGCATCTCGAAGGCGAGCATGGCTGGCCGCCGGAGGCGTTTCAGTGAATGCGCCGCTCAGCTTGCGACAGGTGGGGCGGGCGACGGCGGCCAGCTGGCGCCAGCTGTCGCGGCGCAGGGACAGCTTGCCCTTCGACTGGCTCGATGCCCGCTGGCAGGTGCAATTTCAGCCACTGGATGAGCAGCGCTCCGGTCTGATGACAATCGCTGTCGATTGGGGCGGGGCGCCGGTGCTGGCCAGGGTCGATACGGCCTGGGTTACCCAGCTGGGCCGGCAGGTGCTGCAAGTCGATGACCTGCGCCAGTTGCCGCCGGCCTTGCAGCCCATGGTCATCGAGGCGGCGTTCGAGGGCCTGGCCGAACTGGTCGAGTCCGCCACACGCAAACGCTTCAGCCTGCTGGCGGTCGAGCAGGCAGGTGAACGGGTAGGCGAACTGGTCGGCGAACTGCTCGGCGAACAAGCAGGCGAACCGGCATCCAATGCGCACACGGCGTGCCGGCACGGCGTGGCATTTACGCTGGACGATGGCGGGGCAGTCACCGGCGGTGAGCTCTGGCTGGACGACACCGGGCTCGGCTATCTCGCCAGTGCCGTGCGCCAGCTGCCGCTGTCGGTCGCGGGGCAGGACTGGGGCGGCTTGCCGGTACCGATCCGGTTCTGCGCAGGCTGGACTGATTTGCCGCTGTCCAGTCTGCGGGGCCTGCAGCAGCGTGACGTGATCCTGCTCGACGAAAGCTGGATCGATGGCGAGCTGGAGCACATCGTCGTGAGCATGGGCCGGCTGGGTGCCGCGGCCTCGATCGACGGCAGACAGGTAAGGATCTTGGAGGAGCCAGGAGAGATCATGGACGAACTCGACGAGCAAGGCGTGGACGAGGGCGCGGGATTCGGCGACCTGCCGGTGCGCCTGCACTTTGACCTCGGCGAACGGCAGCTGACGCTGTCCGAGCTGATGGTGTTGGGGCCTGGTCACGTATTCGACCTCGGGCGTGAACTGAGGCGGGCAGTGATCATCCGCGCCAATGGCAAGGTGATCGGGGAGGGCGAACTGGTCGATGTCGATGGCCAGGTCGGGGTGGCAGTGCTGAGCCTGGCACCGCCGGAACGCGAGTAGGCAAGGACGCCGCAACAACGCGACAGCCGAATGCGACGCACAAAGAAGACCGCAAAAGGGGACGCTCCATGCGCAGCATCGATCCGGTAGCACTGGCTTTCGCACTCGGCCTGTTTGCTCTGCTGCCGCTGATCCTGGTGACGACCACGTCCTTCCTGAAGATTGCGGTCGTGTTGTCGCTGGTGCGCAATGCGCTGGGCGTGCAGCAGGCGCCGCCGAACATGGCGATCTATGCGCTGGCCATCCTGCTGGCCGCTTATGTGATGGCGCCGGTAGGGTATCGGATCGCCGAAGTGGTCGCCGAAGAAAAAGATCCGACCATGTCGGTGAAGACCCTGCTGACCGTCGCGCGCAAAGGCGCCGAGCCCTTGCGAGGATTCCTGGTGGCCAACAGCAAACCCGAGCAAAGGCAATTTTTCCTCGGGACGGCGCGCAAGCTCTGGCCGCCCGACATTGTCGAGGATGCGCGCGAAACCGACATCCTGATCGTGACCCCGGCCTTCGTGGTCTCCGAGCTGACGGCGGCGTTCGAGATCGGCTTCCTGCTGTTCCTGCCCTTCGTCGTGATCGACCTTGTCATCTCGAACATCCTGATGGCGATGGGCATGATGATGGTGTCGCCGATCACCATCTCATTGCCGCTCAAATTGTTCCTGTTCGTGATGGTAGATGGCTGGTCCAAGCTGATCCACGGCCTGGTCCAGACTTACATAAGGTGACCCCATGGAACTCGCCGACCTCGTCACTAGCGTCATCCAGGCCCTGCTGCTGGTACTGATCCTCTCATTGCCACCGATCGTCGTGGCCTCGGTCATCGGCATCCTGTTCAGCCTGGTGCAGGCGCTGACCCAGATCCAGGAGCAGACCTTGTCATTCGGTGTCAAGCTGGTCGCCGTCGGCCTGACGCTGTACCTGACTGCCCGCTGGATGGGGGGCGAGATCTTCAATTACACGGTGATGTTGTTCGACCGCTTCCCGGAGCTGGTGCGCTGACATGGAAGCACTGCTGCTCACCTATCCGTCGCAGTGGCTGACCGCCGTGTTTTATGCGATGCCGCGCATGCTGGCGATGTTCTCGGTGCTACCCATGTTCAATCGGCAGGCCATGCCCGGCCTGCTGCGCACGGGGACGGCCTTCGCCTTCGCAGTCTTCGTGGTGCCCTCGCTGGTCGACCAGTCGATGGTCGAGAGCATGCATGGTACCCGGGTGCTGGCCGTCGTCCTGAAGGAGGCGGCCATCGGATTCTTCCTCGGCTTCCTCGTGGCCTTGCCCTTGTGGGCGATGGACATCATGGGCGCCTATATCGACAATCAGCGCGGCGCCAGCATCGCCGCCACCATCAATCCCCTGACCGGGCATGACACCTCGCCGCTGGGCGAGCTGTTCGGCCAGGCAGCCGTGGTTTATCTGCTGCTCAGCGGTGGGCTCTTGCTGGTGCTGGAGCTGATCTACGCCAGTTATCAGGCATGGCCGGTGTACCAGATGCTGCCGGCATTGTCGGACCAGATGCCGGTCGTCTTGCTGGGCCTGATGGACCGCTTGATGTGGCTGGCCGTGCTGTTGAGCGCGCCGGTGATCTTCTCGATGTTCCTGGCCGAAGTCGGGCTCGGCATCGTCAGCCGCTTCGTGCCGCAGCTGCAAGTGTTCTTCCTCGCGATGCCGGTCAAGAGCGCGATTGCCATCTTCGTTTTCATCGTCTATGTCGGTGCGCTGTTTGGCTACTTCCGCGATGAATACATTGATTTTGTATCGCGCACATTGGAAACCATGCAGACGCTGCTGGTCCGGGAGGCGGCATGAGCGGCGAAAAGACCGAACAGCCTACCGAGCACAAAATTCGCCAGGCGCGCGAAGAAGGCCAGGTCGCCAAGAGCAAGGACTTCACGCAGGCCTTGCTGGTGGGCGCGCTGTTCGGATACATGCTGGGTAACGCTGAAAGCATCGTGCGTGACCTGGTCGAGGTCATGCAATTCCCTGCGCAACTCTACGGCCTGGAATTCAGGGATGCCGTTCGTATCGAGATTGACCAGATGTTGCTGATGACGGTGAAGTTGCTGGCGCCCTTCATCATTCTTGTCATTCTGATCGGGATCTTCGGCGAGGTGCTGCAGACCGGCATACTACTAGCCTTCAAGGCGCTGGTGCCGAAAGGCGAGCGGCTAGACCCGGCCAGCAACCTGAAGCAAATGTTTTCGACGAAGAATTTCATCGAATTCATCAAATCCATTCTGAAAGTCATTTTCCTGAGCGTGCTGATTGCGCTCGTCATCCGCGATTCGCTCAATTCGCTGATCCTGATCCCGTCCAAGGGATTGGTCAGCGCCGGCGTGGCCGTCGCCGACATGCTGCGCACGCTGGTGATCTATTCCTTCATCGGCTTCGGTGCCATTGCGCTGGCGGACCTTGTGTTCCAGCGCTATCAGCATCGCAAGCAGCTGATGATGTCGATGGACGAGATCAAGCAAGAGTACAAGCAGCTCGAAGGCGACCCGCACATGAAAAGCCATCGCAAGGGTCTGCAAAAAGAAATCGCGATGGGCGACATTGTTCTCAAGACCCGAAAGTCGTCAGTGGTCGTCACCAATCCGACCCACCTTGCCGTGGCGCTGTACTACGAGGAGCAGATCACGCCCTTGCCGGTCGTGCTCGCCAAGGGCAAGGATCAGGTCGCCTGGCAGATGGTGCGCGTAGCGCGCGAATGCGGCATCCCCGTGATGCAAAACATCCAGCTGGCGCGGGAGTTGACCGCGTCGGCCAAGATCGATCAGTACATTCCGTCCGAACTGATCGAGCCAATCGCCGAGTTGCTGATCGCGCTGCGCAAGCTGGCGGCCAATGAAGCGGGGAGGCCAAGCTGATGCTGGATCGCCTGCATGCCGGCCTGTCCGGCTTCCTTGAACGCCGGCAGCTGATGCCGGAGAGCGAGCGCCTCGATGGCGCAGTCGTGGTCACGCTGGATGATCGCTTCCGGATTTACTGCCGGCCCGCGCCCCATGGTGACCTGGTGCTCGAGAGCCGCCTGCTTGAATTGCCGCCGCGCCCAGGCGATGCGGATGAGCTGATACAGCGTTGTCTGTTCACGGCCTGGGTGAGGATGGCCGAGCATGCCGAGGTCCCGGTGCTGTCGGAGGACGAGTCGCAGATCCTGATCCAGCGCCGGGTGCCGGCCGATGCATCGATCGACGAGTTCGAGGCCGCGCTGGAAGACTTTTCGAATGCGCTGTCCGATTGGCGCAGAGTTTTTCGGGTGCTGTGACGGCGGCCGATCGCAGGGCAGGGATGGGAGCAGGATTGACGGGCAGGGGGAGGTAGACAATGAAAACGACAAGCATCCTCAAGCGCCTGCGGCCATGGCTGGTCGCCTGGCTGTGCTGGGCCGGCATGGCCGCTGCGCCGGCAGCCCCGGTGCCCTGGCCGGATGCCAGCTTCACCTTCATCGCGGACAAACAGGAACTGTCGGGCGTGCTGGCCTCGTTCTGTCGCAACTTCGGCCTCGAGATGCAGGCCTCGGCCGCAGTCATGTCCCGGACGGACCGGGTGAACGGCAAATACACCACGGCCAGCCCGACCGAATTTCTTAACCAGTTGTCCTCGGCTTATGGCCTGCAGTGGTTCTATTACGGCGGCACGCTGTATGTCAGCCGTAATTTCGAGACGGCCACGCGCGCGATTGCGCCGGCCGGCATCAGCCTGCCGGAGTTTCGCAAGGCGCTGACCGATCTGGGCATCGTCGAGCCAAAATTCGGCTGGGGCGAGCTGCCCGAGCGCGGCGTGGCCATGGTGTCGGGCCCGCCTTCCTACGTAGAACTGGTCGTGTGGGCGGTGGCGACGCTGCCGCTGCCGCAACCGCAGCAGCAGATGCGCGTGTTCCGGCTCAAGCATGCATCGGTCAATGACCGGGTGATTTCCTACCGCGATCAGCAGATCACCACGGCAGGGGTGGCCACCATCCTGCGCAATCTCGTCACCGGGCAGGGCGGTACCGGAGGCACCAGCCTGGCCAACCTGCCGCAGCTGTCCAATCTGATTACGCCGCTGCGCACTGCGCAAGTGATCTCCGAGTCGGTCGATGACAAGGGCGCCGCATCGGTACCGGCGGCACCCCAGGGCGGCAAGGAAGCGCCGGAACAGGCGCGCACCCGTACCGCCACTACGCTGGTCAGGCCGGTCATACAGGCCGATTCGCGCCTCAATGCCATCGTCATCAAGGACTTGCCGCAGCATATGTCGGCCTATGAAGACCTGATCAAATTACTGGACGTGCCCACCAAGCTGATCGAGATCGAGGCCGTGATCGTCGATGTCAATTCCAGCAGCATTGCCGAGCTGGGCATCGACTGGGGCGCGCGTGCCGGCAATGTGGCGGGCGGCTTCGGCACGCCTGGCCTGCAACCAGACCGGATGACGGGCACCCTGGTCATTGGCGAGAATGTCAGCCCGAACACCGTGATACCGAATGCGGGAAATTTCCTGATGTCGCGCGTGCGCATCCTGGAGAGCAAGGGCAACGCCCGTATCGTCTCTCGTCCGTCGGTGCTGACGGTTGATAACCTGGGTGCCCTGATCGACCTGTCCGACACCTTCTACATCCAGTCCGTCGGCGAACGGGTGGCTAATGTGGTGCCGGTCACCGTCGGTACCACGCTGAAGGTAACGCCCCACATCATCGATACCGACAAAGGCGAGTCAGTTCACCTGATTGTCGATATCGAGGACGGCGCGATCCAGGAGAGCGAAAACCAGCAGATACTGCCGCGCATACGCAAGAGCACCATAGGGACGCAGGCCGTGATGGGCGAGAAGGAAAGCCTGCTGATCGGCGGCTTCAATGCCGAATCCGACATCAAACAGGTTGATCAGGTGCCCTGGCTGGGCAGCATCCCGGTGATTGGCATCCTGTTCAAGAAGAAGTCGACGCGGCTCGAGAAGCGCGAGCGCCTGTTCCTGATCACCCCCAAGATCCTCGCGGCGACCGTGTTGCCTGCCAAACCGGCAGATCAGTGAGGTCCATCATGTCTGCGCAGCCCGTTTCCCTCAGCCCCGCCGCCGCCGCTGCTTGCCCTGCGGGGACGCCGGCCGATGGCTATCCGTTGCCGCCGGCCGCAGCGTCGGCCTGGCAGCCTGCCGGTTTCAGCACCGCGATGGCCGCTGCCGTCTCGCAGCTTGTCGTGCGCTACTGGCAGGATTGCACCGCCCATGCGGAATTTAATCCGGCGCGCCCGATCGACGTGATCGACCTGGCCCCCGGCAATGGCACCAGCGGACATCAGCTGATCCGCGCGCTGGCAGCGGCAACGCGCCACTCGGGCGGCATGCGCTTCCGTTACCTGCCGGTGGTGCCGGGCGAGGCCTGGATGCGGGCCGCATCTGCTGCGCCCGAAATGGTGGCCTGGCGTGAGCAGGGCCGCCTGCTGCCCCTGGTCGGGGAACCCGACCTGCCTGGCCGGCTGAAGGCCGATGGCAAGCCCTTTGAATGTCACAACCCGGTGGTCATCCTTGCGCATGATGGCTGGGCGCATCTGTCGCAGCGGCTGCTGGCCGTTCATTACGGAAAGCTGCTGGAGGCCGATCTCGAGCTGATCCGCGACATGGCCGCCGGCACCAGCGAGCGACCGGACTGGCGACCCGTGCAGGCCGAACTACGCTCAGGCGCCTTCGCCCCCTTGTTCGACCGCTATCTCGATGAATTCAACAGCACGCCGATTTCCTACCCCGAAGGCGCGCTGGCTGCCGTGCGCCGCTGGCGCCGGGCGGCGCGCCATGGCTACCTCCTGCTGGCATCAGGCTGCGGCATGGCCAGCGAGCTGAACATGCGCCTGCATACCTTTCCCGATCTTGTCACCCGCTTCCGGGACGATGGCAGGCTGCCCGTCAACTTCGGCTTGATCGCCCATTGGGCGCGCCTGCACGGCGCCGCGACGACCGAGTGGGACTTGCCGGGCGGCCGGGCGCTGCAGATCGTGATGGAAGCCATGGACCATGCCGGGGCGCGGCTGGCTTCCTTGGCGGCCGGCTTTGATCCGGACATCCTTGACCGGCAGGCGCTCCTGGCCGCTGCCCTGCTTTCTGTCAGTGGCGCCGCCAGGCTCGAGCATCAGCGGCAGTTGCTGCGGCTCTCGGCACACGACCCGATGCTGCTGGCCGAGATCGGCCGCGACCTGGCGCAGGGATTTTCCAAGTCCGCAGATTTTGACCGGGCCGCCTGGCGCAAGTCGCTGGACGAGACTTGGGCAAATTTCCTGCCTGAGCTGTCCCGTCTCCGGCTGCATGAGCGCCTGGCCAATGCCGCGATGCATTGCGGCCACTGGCAACTGGCGCGCCAGGCACTGCTGCGGGGCATCAGACAGCATGGCAGCAGCGCCACGGACCTGGCCAATCTCGCCTGGTGCGAAATGCGGACCGGACAGCTGCAGCGAGGCCAGGAGCTGGTCGGGCAGGCACTGGCACTGGCCGCTGACAACCCGCTGGCGCAGCAGGTGGCGGCGCGCCTGCAGGAACGGCTGTCCCAGCGCGACCATGGCTGGCTTGTCGAGCTGCGCGACGAACGCCTGCCGCTGATCCTCGAGCCGCTCGATCTCAGCCATGCCGATGCCTATTTCGTCCAGTACCGCGATCCGCAGATCGCCATCATGACGGGCCTGCCGCCGCTGAAGTCGGTCGAGGAAACCCGCGAGTGGATACGGCATGCGCCCCAGGAACGGGGGCGCGTCAGTTTTGCCGTCATGCACCAGGATCACGGCTTCGTCGCCTATGTCAACCTTGCCGTGTCCAGCCATGCAGCTTTCTTCTGCTTCTGGACCGGGGTCGATTTTCAGGGGCAGGGCTTTGCCACCGCCGCTGCCAGGCTCGTGTTCCGGCATGCATTGGCCATGGGGGTGCCCCTGGTGCTGACCTCGGCCTACAAGGACAACCGGCGCTCGGTACGGGCACTGGAAAGGCTGGGCTTCGTGCGCCTTGCCTCACAAGCCTTGCCGCCCGATCAGGATCGTATCTTTTTTGCGCTTGTCGACCCGTCACTGGGCGCGATCGATGCGCATCGCGAACTGACCGGCTACTACGAGCGCGAGGGCTTGCCCATCAAATTTGCCGGTCAGCTCGCCGACCCGTTCGCCAACCTAGCTGCCAATCCATCTGGCAACCCCTCCGCCAACCCCTCCGCCAACCCGGTCGCCGACGGCGCAAGCACACCGATTCCGCCGCCTGTTATCGACGGTGGCGTTGCCCAGGCTGCCAGCAGCGACTCCACCTTGCCCGGAGACAGGCCGACATGAAGCCAATCATCACCACCAACCTCACGGGCATCGCGCTCGGTAGCCTGCACTCCGGGGCCGAGCGCGCCGAGGATGAGGCACGGCTGAGGCGCAATGCCGAGCGCCTGAAGCTGCAGCGCATCCAGGCGGATGCGCATCGTCATGCCGATGCGGAAAGCCGGCTGGCAGAGGCCATGTCACGGGCGGCGAAACGAAGCGCGGCAGGTGCTGCGGCAAGGGCTGCGCAATCGGCAACGTCGCCAGCACAGGCAAAGAAGCTGGATCCGCTGACCGGGCAAGCTGCTGCCGGCGAACCCCTCGCACCGATCACGGACGAGCCGGCGCACGGCGGCCCTGCGGGTGCCGCAGCCGAGATCGCGCGGGACATGGCCAGGCTTCCCCTGAACCCGGCCCATGCCCTCAGAGAGCTGCTGGCTGGCGGCCAGTCGCGTGGCCTGATGCAGGATTGCAGTGCCTTGCTGGAATCGCTGGCCGGTCAACTGGCCGCGGGTTCGGTCGCCGAACTGGCACAGGACAGCGACGCCCGCGAAGCGCTGGACTGTACGCTGGAGTTCTTGCAGGGATATGCCGAATCCTCGGCAGCGCGGCTCACTGGCAGCGAACGACTGGCGCAGCGGGTGGCGGAGATCCGGCAGCACCTGCAGGCAATGGGCCTGGAAGCGTCCATGGGCGGCGCATCAGTGGCGGCGGGCGGCCCGCAGGCCCTGCTACAGGGGCTCGACAATCCCGGGGCTGACAAACAGGGAACCGGCAAGCAGGGAGCCGGCAAGCAGGGAGCCGGCAAGCAGGGAGCCGGCAAGCAGGGAGCCGGCAAGCCTGCCGAGTTGCGCAAGGCCGCTGCTCATACGGTCAAAGGCAGCGACCGCACCACGCCGCTGCGCAAGGGGTGGCATGAAAGCGATGACGGTTCTGACGCCGATGGCGAAGCGACCAATCTGGCCGTCGCGGCCGTCGCGGCAGGGACCAGGGCTGAACCGGGGAACGTGACCGGCCCCGGTGAAACCAGCCTCGATAAAGACCAGCGTAAACGGCGGGAAGATACTTTGCCGCTGGTAACCCTGCGCTCGATCTGAGGCGGCGCCGCAGAAAATTCGCCGCGCCGCGCTTAGTCGGGGCAAGGCCTGTTCAGTGAATCAGAATTGCAGCCGGATACCGGCCTGCTCGAAATTGGCCCGCAGCACGGCGCGGGCACGTGAAACACGGCTGCGAACGGTTCCCAGGGGGATATCGAGGATATCGGCCGCATCTTGATAAGAGATCTCGTCCACGGCGACCAGTCCCAGCACTTCGCTCATTTCCTCCGGTAAATCATAGAAGGCCTTTTCGGCAAGGCACAGCAGTTCTTTCTGGATCAGGCTATCGCTCGGATCCAGTTCGCAGGAAGCGATGCCAGCCAGGACCTCGTCGGTCTCGAACTTGTGCACACGATGCGGTGCGCGGCTCAGGTAATTGCGCACCATGTTCATTGCAATCCCGAACAGCCAGGTCGATAATTTCGAATCGCCACGGAAGCTTGCGATCGTGCGGGCGGCTTCGGCGAAGGCTTGTTGTGTGATATCGGCGGCATCATCCGGATGGTCGATGTACTTGATGACGAAGCGATACAGGCGGCGCTGGTGTTGCTCGATCAGGGACTTGAAGAGCTTTTCCTGGTCCAGTTGGAATGGCGGCAGGTCGTCCGGATTGTCGATGACGGAAAGCGTGCGGATAGGGACGGGCAGCCCGCCGGGGTAGTTGCCGTAGGAGCCGGTGCCACCGGCACAGCCAGTACTATCAGCACTAACAGCACTACCAGCACTACCAGCACTACCAGCACCATCAGTGCCCCCACCAGTCCCGAGACCGGTGCGGGTCGTTAACGCTGCATCGGTTCCGGATGTGCTGCTTGCCGCATCATCATCGTCGTGGCAGGTTTCGTCCTCATCGGTGAGGTCAATCGCTGCTTCGGTCTCGTAGACGTCGGTTTCGGCATCGTCGTCGTAGGACAGGGATTCAGACTCGACGAGTTCTGTGTGGGCTTCGATCATGGGCAGGCTCCTTCGCAGCATCGGCACGCTGGTTTGAATCGGATGTCATCCGACGCCGCTCCGATAACGCTGGGGGGAGCTTCGGCGTTCACTGAGTCTTGAGGGCGCCATTAATTGCCTCGGAGGAAAAGTCCTCATTGGCGGGCGTCGAAAAGTTCGTGAACTACCCAATTCGTGGGATTGACAAGCGGAGCGTAGGAGCCTCGGAATGGCATGCAAATAAACATGCAAAAAGAGCTACTTTTAATGCATAAAAATCATCATGTCTTTTAATCAATCTTGGGCAGCGTGGGTATCGTTTGTCTTTGAGAAACTTGGGCGGCCTTATAATGGCGGCCACTGAGTCAACTATTACCTGTATGCACTATCTGTCGACGCGCGGGCATGCGTCCAAGCCCTCGTTTTCCGAAATCCTGCTGGGCGGCCTGGCCCCGGATGGCGGCCTCTACCTTCCAGAGGCCTACCCGACCGTCAGTTTTGACGAACTGGAGCGTTGGCGCGGCCTGTCCTATGCGGCGCTGGCCACCGAAGTCCTGACGAAATTCGCGACCGATATCCCGCCCGCCGACATCGCCGCGCTGGCCGCCAAGACCTATACCGCCGACGTGTACCGCAATGCCCGGGCCGGCGACGATGCCGCCAGCATCACGCCGCTGCGCACGCTGGAACAGGAAGGCAGCCGCAAGCTGGTGCTGCAGGCCTTGTCGAACGGCCCGACGCTGGCCTTCAAGGACATGGCCATGCAGCTGCTGGGCAACCTGTTCGAGTACACGCTGGCCAGGCAAGGCGCCGAGCTCAACATCCTCGGTGCGACCTCGGGTGACACCGGCAGCGCGGCCGAGTACGCAATGCGCGGCAAGCGCGGCATCCGTGTCTTCATGCTCTCGCCACACCTGAAGATGAGCGCCTTCCAGACGGCGCAAATGTGCAGCCTGCATGACCCATACATTTTCAACATCGCCGTCAAGGGCGTGTTCGACGATTGCCAGGACATGGTCAAGGGCGTATCGAACGATCTCGACTTCAAGGCGCGCCAGAAGATCGGCACCGTCAATTCGATCAACTGGGCGCGTGTGGTGGCCCAGGTGGTCTATTACTTCCGCGGCTATCTGGCGGCGACGACCAGCAGCGACCAGCAAGTGTCCTTCACGGTCCCGTCCGGCAATTTCGGCAATATCTGCGCCGGCCATATCGCGCGCATGATGGGCCTGCCGATCAGCAAGCTGGTGGTGGCGACCAATGAAAACGACGTGCTGCACGAGTTCTTCCAGACCGGCATCTATCGGGTGCGCAAGTCGGCCGAGACGCTGCACACCAGCAGCCCGAGCATGGACATCAGCAAGGCGTCCAATTTCGAGCGCTTCATTTTCGACCTGCTGAAAGGCGATGCTGCGCGCGTCAAAGCGCTGTTCGGCAAAGTCGATACCCACGGCGGCTTTGATTTGTCCGGCCAGCCGGGCAGCGATGGCGACGAGTTCGCGCAGGTGCCGGCCTATGGTTTTTATTCGGGCAAATCGGTGCATGCCGA
>JACCDY010145940.1_pt1 | contig 43234 bp, 36 predicted proteins | sample 7446391 | NCBI WGS metagenome assembly JACCDY01 (sample SAMN15323451, study PRJNA562643) | freshwater metagenome | isolation source: river surface water | place: USA:Blue River Watershed | collected 2017-08-18
ATTTCAACTAAATTTGCACCTTTCTACTCATGTTCGAATCTGAGATTTCCAAACGCAAAACCTTCGCTATTATTTCGCATCCCGATGCCGGTAAAACTACCCTGACAGAGAAATTTCTGCTTTTTGGTGGACAAATTCAAACCGCAGGGGCTGTTAAGTCCAACAAAATCACAAAAACCGCCGCCTCAGATTTCATGGAAATCGAAAAACAAAGGGGTATTTCTGTGGCTACATCGGTGATGACTTTCCCATACAAAGGAAAGTGGGTCAATATTTTGGATACTCCCGGACACAAAGATTTTGCTGAAGATACTTACCGAACTTTGACCGCAGTTGACTCCGTTATTTTGGTGGTAGATTGCGTGAAAGGGGTGGAAGAGCAGACTAAACGACTCATGGAAGTTTGCAGAATGCGCAAAACTCCCGTGATTGTGTTTATCAATAAAATGGATCGCGACGGTAAAGACCCGTTCGATTTGCTCGATGAGCTCGAAGAAAATTTAGACATTCAAGTGCATCCTTTGAGCTGGCCCATCAACGGCGGACGCGATTTTAAAGGGGTTTATTTGCTTCCCTCGAAATCTTTGAACCTCTTCGAAAGCTCCAAAACCAAACTCTCTGACGATGTAATCTCAGTGCAAGGCGTTGATGACGAAAGACTTCCGCAGTTGGTTGGGGATAAAAATGCTGCAAAGCTCCGCGAAGATGTGGAACTCATTGAAGGTGTTTACGGAGACATCGATATCAATAATTATTTGAAAGCCGACGTTGCACCCGTTTTCTTCGGTTCAGCATTGAATAACTTCGGAATTCAGGAGCTCCTTGATACCTTCGTGGATATAGCTCCGAATCCGCTCGCACGTCCCACAACCGTCAGGGATGTGGAACCCACCGAAGCTAAATTTTCGGGATTTATTTTCAAGATACACGCCAATTTAGACCCTCGCCACCGCGATAGAATTGCCTTCTTGCGTGTGTGCAGCGGCAAATTTGAACGCAATAAAGCTTACAAGCATACCCGACTTGAAAAACAGGTAAAATTTGCGGCGCCATACACCTTTTTAGCTGATTCTAAGGAAGTGATGGATGCTGCTTTCCCGGGGGATGTCGTGGGATTATACGATACCGGAAACTTCAAAATTGGCGATACTCTGACCGAAGGTGAGGTATTCGCTTTCAAAGGAATCCCGTCGTTTTCGCCCGAAATATTCAAAGAATTAATCAATCTTGACCCCATGAAGAGCAAGCAGTTGGAAAAAGGCATCCAACAGCTCACCGACGAAGGATTGGCCAACTTGTTCATCCAAGAACCGGGAAGCCGAAAATTTGTTGGTACCGTGGGTGAACTGCAGTTTGAAGTACTTCAATACCGCCTAGAACACGAATACGGAGCGAAATGCCGCTTCGAAGCCCGCGGAATCCACAAAGCCTGCTGGATGACCGGTCCTGAAGCCGATCTGAAAGATTTCATGAAATACCGAGGTTCAAACATTGCCTACGACAAATCGGGCAATCCCGTATTCCTCGCCGAAACCGCCTACATCTTGCGCATGGCCATGGAAAAATACCCAGACATCCAATTCCACACAACAACGGAATTGATATCCTAAGTAGTCGGTAGTCCATGGTCTGTAGTCCATGGTCTGTAGTCCGTAGTCCGTAGTCCATAGTCTGTGGTCGCCGACACCCGTTACCCGTTACCCGTTACCTGAGACCCGTTACCTGAGACCCGTTACCTGAGACCCGTTACCTGAGACCCGGTACCTGAGACCCGGTACCTGAGACCCGGTACCCGGTACTTGGTACTATATATGAAACGCGTATCCAATGCCGAAAACCCAGGAGTTTTGCCAAGCGTTGGTGCCGGGTTTGACCAGGTCTTTGTCGAAGATGGAGATTAAGGTGTAGTTTAAGTTGAGGTATTTAGTTAGACGGGCCGAAAGGCCAATGTCTATACGCGAATCTAGAAGAGCGCGATCTGTTTGGTAGGGTAGAAAGCCCAAGTAGTTGAGCTTGGCGGTGTACATTTCTTTGGGACCAAAATTGCGCGTGCCACCCATTTGGACTTGCATACCGAATTCGTTGTCAATGTATTGTCCTTTTTGAACACGAGCAATGACCTCGGTATTACGGAGGGTGTACAAATCTTGATTGATAACGTAGGTTTGTTTGAGGGTAACGTACCCAAGACGAATGAAGGAATTTCGGTAGAATTTATTTTCAGTACCAATGGCCAACTGTGTTTGTCCCTGCGATAGGAAACTGGTGGTCATGGTTGCAAGTTCTCTTCCGATGGGGTCTTTTGTGTAGACATAACCGGGTAGAAGTTGCGTTTGAAAATTGAGTCCACCGTACATAGATAGGGTAGGGTATTCATCGAATTCCATACCTAGTTTGCTGTCTAAAAAGACGTTGTCAATGTTTTTTCTGGTGCTCCAAAAGCCATCTCCGAAAATGTCGCTCTGTCTGTTGGCAATGACACCCACGTTGATTTTGAGGGTATTATCCCAACTCATCCGCTCCTTTTTGAGATTGGCTCCGGCACTAATGAGACCAGCAAAGCTGATATTGTTGCTAGAACCGCTGCTCCAATTGGGGGATGAGTTGGCTAATGAGAAGTTAAATTTAAAATCAGCACCGTATTCCCAAATACGGCTAGCGGTTGAGTCACGACGAAAATGGTTTCCGCTGTTGTTAGGGGTAGACGATGGAACGTCCCCCGAAAACAGAAATCCCAAAAATGCCGCGGCTAAATGCATGAAAAAACTTAGGGCGGGCGGTAGATTAGGCTTCTTTTAGAACCTTTTCAACCAATTCAGCAGCCTCTTTAAGGGCAATTGCAGAGAATACCTTCAAACCGCTCTCATCAATGATGCGCTTCGCTTCTTCGGCGTTGGTACCTTGCAAACGAACAATGATGGGGATTTTTACATCACCAATTTTCTTATATGCCTCAACAACACCATTTGCAACGCGATCGCAACGAACGATACCTCCAAAAATGTTGATTAAAATGGCCTTAACGCCAGGATCACTCATGATGATTCTGAAACCAGCTTCAACGGTTTCAGCGTTAGCAGTACCCCCTACATCTAGGAAGTTTGCAGGTTCACCGCCTGACAATTTGATGATATCCATGGTAGCCATAGCAAGTCCAGCTCCGTTAACCATACAACCCACGTTTCCGTCGAGTTTTACATAGTTAAGGTTGAATTTACCAGCTTCAACTTCTGTAGGATCTTCTTCTGCAATATCGCGCAACTCGATGAAATCTTTGTGGCGGTAAAGGGCGTTGTCATCAAGATTTACTTTGGCGTCAACGGCAATTATTTTATCGTCAGAGGTTTTAAGAACAGGGTTGATTTCGAACATCGCAGAATCGGTTTCATCGTAAGCTTTGTACAAAGCGGTTACGAATCTCACCATTTCTTTGAATGCGTTGCCTTCTAATCCTAGATTGAAAGCAATTTTACGAGCTTGGAAAGGCTGTAAACCTGTAGCGGGGTGCACCCATTCTCTGTGAATTTTCTCAGGAGTGTGCTCTGCTACTTCTTCAATATCCATACCACCTTCAGTGGTGTAAATGATTACATTTTGCTTTTTTGTACGATCCAACAAAACGCTCATGTAGTATTCTTTTGGTTCGTTAGGACCTGGATAAAATACGTCTTGAGCAACATAAACTTTATTCACTACTTTACCAGCAGCGCCTGTTTGGATGGTAACCAATGTACCGCCCAACAAGTTTTTTGCAATTTCAGCTGCACCTTCTGGCGACTTAGCCACTTGAACACCGCGGTGCTCAGTACCTTGGATTTTACCTTTTCCGCGACCACCGGCATGGATTTGGGCTTTAACCACACACCATCCGCTGTTGTATTCGTCGCGCACGCGCTCAGCAGCAGCAAGTGCTTCTTCGGGAGTTTCGGCTACAAAACCATTTTGCACGGCTACTCCGTACTTTTTCAAAATTTCCTTAGCTTGATATTCGTGAATGTTCATATAGGTTGGAATTCCGACGCGAAAATAATTAACTTTGACCCCATTCCCGCAATAATTTTACAAAAAGTGATATCATGCATCGAACTTCGCAAACAATACGGACAACTAGAGGTCCTAAAAGGGGTGTCTCTCGATGTCCATGAGCGCGAAATTATCAGCATTACCGGCGAAAGTGGCGCAGGAAAAAGTACCTTATTGCATTTAATAGGCACCCTAGATCGCCCAACTTCAGGTCAGGTTTTGTTTCGTGGGGATGATATTTCGAAATTAACCGGCAAGAAATTATCGGCTTTTAGAAACCAGAATTTGGGATTTATCTTCCAATTTCACCAGCTCGTTCCAGAATTAACGGCTTTAGAAAATGCCTTTTTACCGCGTTTGATTTTTGGGGATAGCCGTTCGGCCGCAGAAAAATCAGCCAAAGAAATGCTAGACTACTTGGGACTGACTGACCGCATGAAACACCGTCCAAGCGAATTATCGGGCGGCGAGCAGCAACGTGTATCCATTGCAAGAGCTCTGAGTATGCGTCCATCATTAATCTTAGCCGATGAACCCACCGGAAACTTAGATACAAAAAACGCCAAGCTGATTCACGAGCTCTTCTTCAAGATGCGCGATGACTTCAACTTGACGTTCATTATAGTGACCCACAATCAAGAACTCGCCAAACTCTCTGACCGACAGGTAGTGATTGTGGATGGGGTGGTTGTTTAGTCTGTAGTCTATGGTCCATAGTCCGTTGTCTGTAGTCTGTAGTCTGTAGTCTGTAGTCTGTAGTCCGAAGTCCGAAGTCCGGGCCCTAGGTCGATTGCAATTATACTACAGACTAAAGACTAGCGACTACAAACTATGGACTATGGACTATCGACTATGGACTATCGACTATCGACTATCGACTAAAATCAGTTTCTCTCGTAACGATCTTTAGCGTTCCAACCCATGGAAATACCAAAGCGCCAGCCCCATTTACCGGGTACAGCAAATACGTTTACGGGAATGTTTAATTTGCCTGATTTGAAGGTTTTACCGGCGGCAAACAAGAAGCCTGTTGCAATAACTACATCCCCACGGCTGTCTGGTCTAGTTTCTAATGTTGTTCCGTCAGGTGCAGGGTTTTGATAAGAAGGAATTACGAATTTATTACTTCCATCGATGTAACCTTCAGCTGACCTTGAAATTGCAAAATTAGGTCCAAAAGCAAATTCCCATCCGTTGATGTTATTTCTCAAACCATTCAATAAGGTTATTGAAGGAATAACTCTGCTTTGATCTAATCCAGTGATCATGGGAATTACTTCAAACAGCGCTTGTAGGTTTCCTTCGTTAAGGTATTGCTTTTCAAACTGATAACCGAATTGGAACATAAACGGATACCCATCATAACCACCTTCAGCCTTTGGTGATTCCATTACTTTGGCCAGATATCCAGTCATAGCGGTCATCCCCATTCGAGGTCCGTCAGATCTTAAACGTGGAGCATAAGGATTGTTTATGGCGTTGTCAAAATCTGCACGTTTGGTTAATTTGGTTACAAGTTCATTGTCGTTTGGAACATTGAAAAGATCGTTAACACAAATACGCAACATTTGAAATTCTGTTCCTGGAATCACCAAGAATTCACGAACTTTTTGAGTTTCGAAATTTCCTTTGTTGACGTCTAATATTCTTAAAGAAATATTGAGATTATCACCCATTTGAGAGATTGATCCGCTCAGCATTTTGTCAACTTTTAGTTTTTTTCCAACTTCTTGAAGACAAATTTTTGAGTAGCAATTTAAAAGGTCTAAAGAATCACGGCGGGCAATGTACTCAATATCATATTTATCCATCACTTCAAAATAACCTACACGAATTAATTCGTTTGATAAAAATTGGATGGCCTGAATTTGGTTCATTTTGTAACCTCTTACATCGAAATCTACAACCGCAATGCTCTGTTTGGTTACTGCATCATATTGTGCAGTTAAGTTGCTGGAAATTAGTGTAATGCACACTAGAAATAAAAGTCTCATTTTTTTCATGGTCTTTATTTATTGGTTTGTGTACAAAATTGTGTAGTTGAAACTGTAAGAAATAACGGAAATTTACAAATAGTGAAAGTATTTTTAAGGCTTTTCCGTAATTTGCTATAATATTTTGAAAAATTCATCTCCTAATAGACCCGCACAACTGGCATTTGTGGAAGTTCTCAAAAGAGCTGCCCCAATGAACATTAACCTCGCTGAAGAAATAGCTGCGTTGTTTGAAATTAGCTTGGATTCAGTATACCGCAGAATGCGAGGTGAAACCGATTTCTCGCTTGAAGAAGTTGTTGCACTTTGCGACAATTTTAACATCCCCCTAGAAGATGCATTGAGCCCCAAAAGTAAGATGGTCAGTTTTAGAGCCAATGACCTTTCAAATGAATCACAATCATTTGCTGCTTATTTAAAGGTGTTGTATTCTGATTTGCGTTGGGTGAGACAATGGGATAATGCCGAAATCATTTATGCAGCAGAAGACCTTCCTGTGTTTTACCATTTTTTCTTTCCGAGGTTGGCACGATTTAAAATGGTTTATTGGAACAAGTCCATACTTGGCTCGGTTGATTTGAAGCAGTCTTTCGTTGAGGATATTCACATCCCCGACTCATGGCGGGAAGAAGTCCCCAAAATTCAACAAACCTTTTTGGAAATGCCATCTACTGAAGTTTGGCATGAAGATACTTTGAAAAGTACGTTTAGACAGCTGGAATATTATGCATCGGCAGGCTATTTTAAAGATATAAATGTAGCACTTGAAGTTGTTGACGAAATTGAAGCCTTAGTTTTGATGCTGAAGTCGCAAGCAGTTCAAGGGAAAAAGTACAATCCTATAAAAAAGGAATTCACAGAAACCCCTTATGAGTTGTATATCAGTGATGTAATGATTGGGACGAACTGCGTATTTTTAAGGTCTTCAGGACAGAATGCATCTTACTTGGGGTATAACACGTTTAATTTCATTCAAACCAAGAACGAAGCCTTTAATCGGCAGGCAATTGGCTGGTTGGAAAACTTGATGTCGAAAAGCGAAAAGGTATCAGGTGTTTCAGAAAAGAATAGAAATCGTTATTTTGCTCAAGTTGCACAAGAAATTGAGCAATTGCGCAAACGAATTTCACCATGAGTGACAGCATTACGCCCGAAGAAATATTAAAAAAACATTGGGGTTTCGATCGCTTTCGAGATGGTCAACTGAATATCATTCAATCGATTATTGCAGGAAATGATACTCTTACCTTGTTACCAACTGGCGGTGGTAAGAGCATCTGCTTTCAGGTGCCTGGACTTCTTTTAGGGGGACTTACACTCGTGGTATCGCCCTTAATTGCGTTGATGAAAGATCAAGTTGACGGACTAAAACAACGGAATATTTCGGCCAATTTCATTCACAGTGCCCTTACCTGGAAAGAAATTAAAGGCATCATGGAAAATGCCCTCAAAGGACATTACTCCTTTTTATATGTATCGCCTGAAAGATTGCTTTCTCAAAATTTTACGGAATATCTGCCCAATCTGAATATAAAATTATTGGTGGTGGATGAGGCTCATTGCATCAGTTCCTGGGGAAGTGATTTCAGGCCTTCGTTCAAAGAAATTTACAAAGTCAGAGAATTTTTATCTTCAAAAACACCCGTTGCCGCCTTTACAGCGTCTGCGCCCGATTGGATTCAAGAAGATATTATTTCGGGATTGCAATTAAAGAATCATAAAAAATTTCAAGGGGAATTTGGACGAAACAACTTGGTGTTTCAAGCACTTTATGCAGAAAATAAACGCGATTTATTGCTGCATGCATTGAAACATACCACTGGGTGTTCTATCGTGTTTGGAAGCACGCGAAAAGAAGTTCAGGATTGTGCTCAATGGCTTGCCGAAGAAGGCATTTCATCGCATTTTTATCACGGAGGACTTCCAAGCGAGGAACGATCTAAAAAGCAAACCGAATGGATGCAGAACAAAGTAAGGGTGATGGTGTGTACCAATGCTTTTGGTATGGGCGTTGACAAACCCGATGTTCGGTATGTTTTCCATTTGTCACCAAGCGCTACACCCGAAGACTATTACCAAGAGGCAGGAAGAGCGGGGCGCGATGGAAATAAGAGCTTTTGCATTTTGTTTTACAACTCGTCTGATTGGTTGAAATCAAAAGAGTTTATTGCGCAGCAACATCCCCCGATAGAAACCTTGAAACAATGTTACCACGCGGTCATGAATGCTTTGGGAATTGCGCCAGGCAACGGACAAGACAGCGTGAATGCAATAGATTGGACATTGATTGCTGAAAAGTACAAGATTTCGGTATCGCAAATGTTCTTTTCTATCAAAATTATTGAGAAATTGAAGCTCTGGCATCTCAGTGAGGGATTTAATAGCCCCTCGAAAATCAAGATGCAAATGGATTACTCAGAGGTTTATGACTTTAAAATCAGGTACGAAAAGTTCGATTCTTTGTTGGATGTTTTGATGCGCGGATTTGGGGGGATTTTTGAGCACTTCACCACTGTAATTGAAACTCAATTGGCTCGAAAAGCCCTATTGACAGAAGATGAATTGACTAATCAATTGGGTGTGCTTCAAAAAGCAGGAGTTATAGATTACATTCCTCGGAGCAATTTGCCCATGTTGACTTTGTTGGAACCTCGATCAATGTATCCAAGCTTCGATATGAAAACCGTGGAGGCACTGAAAAAAAGGAGGATAGAGGCATTGGAAAAGATGCAAGAATATTCACAGAATAAGGCATGTAGATCCAATTTTTGGGTGAATTATTTCACTGGAGAACCTTCTGGAAATTGCTTTACTTGCGATAATTGCAAAAAGAAGTTTGCAAAACCTCAACCCAGTAGAATTCAAAAAGAAATTCTCGAAAGATTGACAAAGCCGTCAGATTTTTTTGATTTCACGCAGAACTTTCCTTTGGAATTTAGAGACAACTTTTTGGAACAGTTGAATAAATTAATGGATGAAGGTAAAATTCAGAAGTCGGCCGATAATCAATTAAGTTTGCAGGCTTGAAACTGATTTTTACTGTCATAAACGATTTAACAACTGATCAGCGAATGATTCGCATTTGCAGTGCTTTGTCTGAGGCGGGTCATGAAGTTGAATTGGTGGGCAGAAATAAAAGAGATTCACAGTCCCTCGAAACTAGAAACTATAAACAAACCCGATTGAATTGCTGGTTTGAAAAAGGAAAGTTTTTTTACCTTGAATACAATCTTCGCTTGTTTTTTTATTTGCTTGGTAGGCAAGATTATTTTCTGACGGCCATTGATTTAGATACGGCTCTAACTGCTGTGGGATTAAACATTTTCCAAAAAAAGCCTTTTTATTTTGATGCTCATGAAATGTTCACCGAAGTTCCAGAAGTTATTGATAGAAAAAACGTTCAAAAAATATGGCTGAAAGTAGAAGCGAGTGTTTTTAGGCGTGCGAAAAAGATTTATACTGTTGGATTTGCCTTGAAGAAGTTTTTTGAAGAAATACATCTTAGAAGTGATGTCATGGTAGTTAGAAATGCACCCATCTTAAATCAGGTATCTGTAAAAATACCGGCAGAAATCAATTTGCCGTCAGAGCCGTTTATTTTGTATCAAGGCGCTTTGAATAAGGGTAGAGGGCTGGAGAGGCTCATACACATATTAAAGGATTACTCGTTGAATTATCCCTTAGTTTTGGTGGGGGATGGGGATGTCAGGCAAGAGCTTGAAAGCATGGTAAATTCAATGGGTTTGCAAAAACAAGTATTTTTTGTAGGTCAAGTTTCGCCCTTATACTTGCCTGAGATATCTCGAAAGGCAAGGATAGGATACAATGTGAGTGAAAATTTAGGTTTGAGTTATTTTTATTCTTTGAACAATAAGTTCTTTGATTACGTGGAAGCTGAATTGCCCTCAGTGATTAATGATTTTCCGGAATATATTGAACATTGTAAAGAATTTTCTGTGGGTATTTTGGTTTCTCATGCGAATCAGGAAATTGCAGATTCCTTAAAGAAATTGATGGAAGATGATGAGGCATATCAAAAGATCAAGAATCAGTGTTCATTGGCAAGAAATGTTTGGAATTGGGAGCGCGAAAAACAAATTTTGATAGATATTTACCATGAATTTAAGCAGTAACAAAGAGAATTGACAAATAAACATCTTCATATTGTCGCTTTTGATTTGCCCTATCCTCCAAATTACGGTGGGTCAACAGACATGTACTACAAGGTGTTGTCTATGAAGGAATTAGGGGTAAAAATCACACTGCATGTATTTTTGTATGGCGGTAAATCTCCAGCCAAAGAGTTGGAGGTAGTAGCCGATAAAGTGTATTATTATCCCCGGAAAAGAAGAAATCCATTTGCTGGTTCCTGGCCATATATAGTAAGAACTCGAAAATCTGCCCTGTTGTTGAAACGTCTGATGTCAGATGATTCACCAATATTGTTCGAAGGATTACATACAACATACTATTGCAATTCACCGCAATTAATCAATAGGGTTAGGGTAGTGAGGGCTCACAATGTAGAGCACAATTATTACGAAGCCTTGGCCTTAGCTGAGGAGAATATCGTGAAGACCTTGTTTTTCAAGCACGAAGCCAAACGATTGCGCGATTATGAAAAAATGTTAAAGCAGGTAAATGGGGTTGCTGGTATTAGCCCTATGGAAACCCGATATCTGCAAGGTGAGTACGGGAATGCTGAATATATACCGGCTTTTCATTCTAATGAAGAGATGATTTGCAAAACCGGCAAGGGCGAATATGTTTTGTATCACGGTAATTTATCAGTACCCGAAAACAATCGAGCCGCTTTGTTTTTAGTAACGGAGGTTTTTTCAAGACTGAGCATTCCTTGTTATGTTGCAGGTTCAAGACCTTCTCAAACGCTGCAGGAAACCATAAAACGCTATCCAAACATCAAGTTGGTTGCCAATGTTTCTGCCGATGAAATATTGAAATTAATACAAGATGCGCACATCAATGTGATGGTGACCTTTCAATCTACGGGCATCAAATTAAAATTGTTGAATTCTCTGTATCGCGGGCGATTTGTAGTAGCCAACAAAGAAATGGTAGACGAAACTGGATTGGATACCGTGGTGCATCTAGGCCAAACTCCCGCAGAGTTAGTACAACAAATTCAAAGAGTCATGAACTTGGAATTTACCGAGGATATGTTAGATTACAGAAAACAAGTTTTAGGTTCTACTTTCAACAATCAACTCAACGCAAAAAAATTGTTGGGTATGTTAGGGTTGTACACTGTTTATTAATCTATGCACTGATATTTACTGTGTGTAAGTGCAGTCATTTGCTTGGTTTTCTGCGGTTAAATTTGAATCATGAGGTATTGCGTTTATGCATTCTTGTTGTTCAGTGTTTCAGCATTGTGGGGACAACAACATCCGGTAAATTCTTTTCCATCAATTTATACCCAAAGGGGTATAGAATTATATGAAGAAGGTAGATTTAATGCCGCTATTGCACAATTTGAAGAAGCGTTGAAAAATCAACCCCTTGATCAACAAGACGGTGATTTGTTGTTTTATCATGCCATGTCAAAATTATATGCTGGACATGAGAACGCTGAGCCATTCTTGACCTCTTATCTTGAAAATAATCCTAATGCGGGTCGTGCACAACTAGCCAATTTGGCCTTGGGTGATTATTTTTATAACCAAGGAAAGTATGGCCCTGCACTTTCTTATTATCGTGAAGTTGATGAGAAATCTGTAGATAAAAATTTACGCAGTCGCTTTCTGTTTCGTGTTGGATTTTGCTACGTGAATCGTGGTAAGTACAAAGAAGGCAAAGAGAGTTTGGAGAAAGTAGTTAAGAATGGTGGTGAATTTCAATCCATCGCTCAATATTATTACGGTTATGCCTGTTTGATGGAGAAGGATTTTGAAAGCGCTTATTCAGCCTTTAGAACCATCACCGATAAGAACTTTGAGATGGTGCATTTTTACATGGCTCAAGTGCTTTATCAATTGTCGAGATACGAGGAGGCCATTTCTGAACTGGATAAATTAAACACCAGAAAGGTCAAGAAAAACGAAGCAAATTGGTTGAGAGCGCAGTGCTATTACCGAATGAAATCGTATGCAAAGGCTGCTGAGTTTTTTGAGGCTGTGAATCCATCCCCTAAAAGCACAAAGCCACAAGAACAGTTTGAAATTGCCTATTCATATGCCAAATGCAAACGATACAACGAGAGCATTCCGTGGTTTAGAGAAGTAGCTCAGAATAATGATAGTTTGGCTCAAATTGCGAGCTTCGAATTGGGAAATGTTCTGCTTGAAATGAAGAACTACCGCGAAGCACAATTCGCCTATTCCGAAGTTTGGAGAACCGGTTTTAACGAGGAAATTGCACGTCTTGCTTTGTACACCCAAGCAAAAATTGCCGTTCAAATGGGCGAAGCCAACTCTACCAAATTGTTAGATAAGTATACCAGGTTGTTTCCAAAATCACCCGAGGCTAAAGAAGCCAATAAGTTGAAAGCTAGATTGTTGCTGAATACCGACAAGTATCGTGAAGCGGTGGAAATATTGGAGGGAATGGATGATTTAGATGCCCAAACCGAAGAAATTTATCAGAAAGTTACCTTAGCAAGGGGCATGGAATTGTTCAAATCTCGTCGTTGGGATGATGCCAATGATCTTTTCAAGCGCTGTATGGCGAAAAAAGCCAACAGAAAGTTTGCTGCTCAAGCCGGTTATTGGTATGCTGAATCGCTCAATCAATCAGGAAAATCAACAGATGCATTGCAAGCGTATAAAGATTTCATCAACATGCCTAAGTCTGATGAAGTATCTGAATTTGCTTATGCCTATTATGCTCAAGGATATCATTTCTTCGAGAAGAAAAACTACTCAGAAGCTGCAATTTACTTTTCACAGTTTACCCAAAAATTAGGCAATCAAGGATATGACGAAGCTGTGGTTCATGATGCACACTTGCGCATGGGCGATTGTTACTTAATGACCCGCGAACTGGACAAATCGGTTAAAGCCTATGCCTATGTGTCGGGAAAACGCGGCAGAGATGCGGATTATGCGCTGTTTCACAGCGGACTTATATACGGTTTGTTAGGTAATTCAGAAGAAAAAATCAGTACGTTGAAGAGATTGGTTAGGGATTATCCTAATAGTAGATATGTCATGGATGGTTATGATGAGGTAGCAGCTGAATACATGGAACTCAGAAATTACGACCAAGCCAAGGAATTTTACAGCCAGATTTTGACAAAATTCCCAGGCACCCAAATTACGAGAAAAGCATACAGTGCTTTAGGACGTATATATTACCAGAAGAAAGACATTGATGCATCGGTAAATTCGTATTCTAAATTGTACGATGAATTCAAAGGAACGGCTGATGCTCAATCAGCGGCTGAAATGGTAAAAACCATTTTGACTGAGGAGGGAAGAGCCAAAGATTTTGTGCGTTGGGCTTCAACTCGTGGTGGAATGAGTTCAATGGCAGAAGATAGTATACTTTATGAAACAGCTATCACAGCCTATGACAGAGAAGAGTATAAAAAAGCAGCTGGAAGTTTTGAGTCATATTTATCTGAGAAGCCAGAGGGGAATTTTGTGATTTCTGCCCAGTATTATTTGGGAATGAGTTATGAGCAATTGAAGCAACCTCAAAAAGCCGTTGAGATGTACAAAAAAGTGGCAGTTGCCAATTCAGGAGAGTACAAAGAAGATGCTACATTGGCTGTCTTGAAAATATATGGACCCAATGCTGAATGCGCTGATATCATCACCTATTTGGAAATAATTGAGCAAATTACAAATTCTCGCGATATTCAAGAGAAAGCTTGGAAATCGATGATGTATTGTTACGGTAAATCAGGCAATGCTGAAGGCATGCAGAAAATTGCGAGCAAAGTAATGGGATCTAATTCTGCAGATAAAGACATGAAGTTTGAGTCGCAACTTATCTTGGTTAAGAACCAATTGAAGCAGCGAAGTGCTTCTTCTACGGCAGATGAAAATAATCAATTATTCTCACAATTAAAGACCTTATACAGCGGCAATGACAATCGTTTTGCGGCTGAAGCAAAATACTTGGAAGCAGAATTGCACTTTGGATTGGATAGTTTAAATGCAACCAAAGAGTCTTGTTACGAATTGCTTGATCAATTCAATGGATACGATGAATGGGTAGGAAAGTCACTGGTATTGCTTGGAGATGCATTCGCTAAAGAAGGTGATTTCTTCAATGCACGGGTAACTTACAATACCATTCTAGAAAACTTTACAGACAAATCAATCACGGAAACGGCTAAAGACCGAGTAAAAAGGATTGAAGGAAAATAGGTGGTTGATTATTTCAAATCAACCACTTGAGAACCCATTAAATAACCCTCGGTATATACTTCAATGCTGTATTTACCTGGGTTTAATTTTTGAGATGGTTTCCAAATACTAGAAGGAACTTGCTTAAGGTCTTTCTCAAAAACAACTGAAGTTTTGTATGAATATTTGGTTGATTTACCATTCTCTAATTCAACTACTCCTCCTTGACCGCTTTGAGAAAGTGTAATGCCTTCTGGTCCAGTGATTTTTACAAATATTTCTCTATCGCCAGCTTCCGCAACATTGTTTTCAGAAATGTTGAAGCTGATTCTCAAGGCATCAACGCTGCGAGCTCTAATGGTATTTACTTCCTTACCAGTTAGACTCTGCTTTTTTAAAGTTTCTACTCTGATATCTTGAGTGGTTAATCGCGCGGCTAAGTTTCTAAGTTTCTTGCTTTCTACTTCTAAATTTGTGTTTTTAGCATACAAAGACATATTTTGATTTTGAAGACTGTCGTTTCGATCTTTCAATTGAACATTCTCTTCTTCAAGCGCAGCCAATTTTGCGTCGAGTTCTTTGATTTTATTGGTCAGCTCGTCAACCAATAAACGACTGTTTTTGTCATTCTTCTTCAATAAGTAGGTCAAACGAGCAATTTCGCTGCTTCTAGCGGCTAATTCAGCCGACATTTTTTCACCGTTCTGAGCTAGGGTTGCAGAATCGTTTCTGTATTGTTCTATCAATGCTTCAGCTGCTGAAATGGCTTTGTTTCTTTCTTCAAGAGTGGCACTCATTTCCTCATTAACTTTTACTGCAGCATTCTTCTCACCTTTTCCGGCTTGCCAGAGGTAAAATAATCCTAAATTGAATACCAATAAGATTAGAATTATGATGTAAAGAATGGATTTGTTCTTGGATTGATTGCTCATGTTTGTTCTTAAATTAATTGGACGGATTTACGAATTTAGCGTAATTTTACTGCTTTCTTTTAATAAATGCAAGTTGAAGAGCTTTTGCCCGGTCTACTTCTTATTACTCCAAAAGTATTTCAAGACCACCGTGGGCACTTTTTTGAGAGCTTCCGAGAGGATGTTTTATCGTCTCATGGATTAGCAAATAATTTCGTTCAAGACAATCAAAGTCTTTCAAATAAGGGTATTTTAAGAGGGTTGCACTTTCAGGCTCCTCCTCATGCTCAAGGTAAGTTTGTACGTGTAATTTCTGGTGCTGTTTTGGATGTTGCTGTTGATATTCGGAAGGCCTCACCTACCTATGGAAAAGTTGCGGCAGTAGAATTGAATGAGCAGAATTTCAAAATGTTATACATTCCTCCCGGATTTGCACATGGGTTTCTAACCTTGAAAGATCAAACCATTTTTACCTACAAATGCACTGATTATTACCATCCTGAAACCGAAGGAGGTGTGAGATGGAATTCTCCTGAATTGAATATTCCTTGGGACATCGAAAATCCTGTATTGTCTGCCAAAGATGAAATTCTTCCGCTTTTCAGTGAATTTATATCCCCATTTTAAGAAAAACGATAAACAACCTAAAATACCCGTTAAGCTATGACTCAAGATTTATCACCCAAAACCCAAGAGTTGCTGCAGAAGCTTCAAGAGAAATTCGGTCAAGAGAATCAAAAACTCGATGATTATCTTGAGGGGTTGCTCTACAATAACTACGAACCTTACTGGCGTTATGTTGCTGTAGATACCTTGTTGTCATTGCAACAACCCAAAACAGATATTCCTGATGAAGTTATTTTTATAGGATATCATCAAATCACCGAGTTGTACTTCAAGCTTATTATTCACGAACTTGAACAAATGTCATTGGGAGGTCTATCTGACGAGCGTTGGAAAGATAAACTTACTCGTGTAGTGAGATATTTTAAAAACTTGATTGATAGTTTCGATATCATGATTGATGGAATGGAAATGAAACAATTTTTGGAATTTAGAATGTCGCTTTTACCAGCAAGTGGATTTCAAAGTGCTCAGTTCAGAATGATTGAAATGGCTTGCACCGATATGTTCTATCTGACTGCAGAGTCCCAAAGAGAAAATAGCCGAATTGATGATGTTCAGGGCTGCTACCAAAATATATATTGGAAGCAAGGTTCTATTGATTCCGCTACCGGTCAACGCACGTTAACTTTGAAACAGTTTGAAGATCATTACGAAAAAACCTTCATGGAGTGGGCTGATAAGTGGAAAAACATCAATTTGAATAAGCAATTGTTGAAGTTAGATGCTGAAGGCAAGTTGACAGAAGAGTTAAAAGGATTTTTTAAAACCTTAGATGTTTATTTGAACATCAATTGGAGATTATCGCACTATCGCAGCGCCGTAAGATATCTTTCCAGTAAAGGCACCGATGTATCAGCCACTGGCGGCACCAATTGGCAAAAGTTTCTACCTCCTCGTTTTCAGAGAATAATATCTTTTCCAACCTTGTGGACAGAGGAAGAGAAACAAAATTGGGGCAAAGGTTGGGTAGATGAGCAAATGCTTTTGTTGAAGAAATAACCATGAGTGCTAATGACATTTCTTTAAGCGAACTCCAACAAAAGGTTGATCATTGGATCAAAACGGTTGGAGTTAGGTATTTCTCGGAACTTACAAATACGGCCATTTTGATGGAAGAAGTGGGGGAGTTGGCTCGAATAATGTCAAGAAAATACGGAGATCAGTCTTTCAAAGCAGGAGAATCTGATGATAAATTAGCCGATGAAATGGCTGATGTGCTGTGGGTTCTGGTGTGTTTAGCCAATCAAACAGGGGTAGATTTAACCAAAGCGATTGAGTCTAACATACAAAAGAAAACCCAAAGAGACGCTGAACGACATAAAAACAACGATAAGTTGCATTGAAGCAAAACTTTCGGCCTACAATTTTTGTTACCTTTGTAAAACATTGGCGGCAAATCACCTCAACAAAAGAAAAGCAGATCACATTGATTTGACCTTCCGTTCGCAATTGAGCGAGGGCGATTCTAGATTTTATTACGAACCATTGTTCGCTGCTTCCCCTGATCAACAGACTTTAAAAGAAACTTCATTGGCAGGAAGAGTCTTGCGAGCGCCCATTTGGATTTCTAGCATGACCGGTGGTGCTGAATTGGCTGGTGAAATCAATAAAAACTTAGCCCGAGCAGCTCAAAAATATGGCTTAGGCATGGGCCTTGGTTCTTGCAGGCCTGTTTTGGAGCAAAAGGAATCAGCAACCGATTTTAAAGTGAGGAATATCATTGGCGATCAACCCCTTTTTGCGAATTTGGGCATAGCTCAACTTCAGGAACTGAAGAAAGCGAATGAAGCTCATAAAATTAAGGAACTCATTCACGGCCTAGATGCTGATGGATTGATTATACATGTTAATCCCTTGCAAGAGTGGTTTCAGCCTGAAGGTGATAAATATTCAGAGTCCCCCATAGACACCATAAAGTGGGTATTAGATTTTGCCCAGTTTCCTGTTATGGTGAAGGAAGTAGGACAAGGATTTGGTCCTAAATCACTGAAAGCGTTGCTTGAGCTTCCATTGGAAGCACTTGACTTTGGGTCTTTCGGAGGCACCAATTTTAGTTTACTTGAAAATCACCGAAGAAGTGACTTGAGAGCCGAAGAATGGAAATGTGCCACACATGTGGGGCATACTTCAGTAGAAATGATCGAATCCGTAAATGAGATTCTTTCACATATGACCGAAACAGGGAAAACATCCCCCGTGAAAACAATCATTGCCTCAGGCGGAATTAAGAATTTTTTGGATGGATATTATGCTATCGGTAAATTGAAACATGCTGCAATTTACGCTCAAGCAAGTCCGTTTTTGAAATATGCACTTCAAGGCCAAGAGCCTTTAGACCAATTTATAGAATCACAAATTGAAGGCCTCAAAATGGCTCAAGCTTACCTAACGGTTAAATAATATGAGAAAACCCGCACCTATTTCTGGCTTCAGTAAATTATCGAAAGAAGCAAAAATTGAATGGATTCTTCAGAATCACGCCAGCGAACCTGAGTCGGCATTGAACATGTTAACCGGGTATTGGCATGGACAAACAGAGGTACAAAGGCTCCACGATGAGTTTATTGAAAATACGGTATCCAATTTTTATCTTCCGTTTGGGGTAGCTCCAAACTTCTTGATTGACGGCAAAATTTTCACCATTCCATTGGCTATTGAAGAGTCTAGCGTTGTAGCTGCTGCGGCTAAGGCGGCCAATTTTTGGTTGGAACGTGGTGGATTTAAAACCGAAATCATTGGCATGACCAAAATTGGACATGTTCATTTTGTTTGGCAGGGGAAGGATTTTGAATTTCTACAAACAGCATTTGTGGATTACAAGCAACGATTGTTTGATGCGACCGAAGAAATAACCCGCAACATGCGTCAACGTGGCGGCGGAATTTTAGATATTTCCCTGATTGATAAATCAGATTTAGAAGAAGATTATTTTCAACTCCAGGTGAAATTTGATACCCGCGATTCGATGGGTGCGAATTTCATCAATTCTTGTTTGGAAGCCATTGCAAAAGAATGGGCTCAGATAGTGGGGGAGTTAAGGGCTGAGCATCCGGTGCAGATTGTGATGAGTATTTTGAGTAATTTTACTCCTGAATGTCGTGTTAAAGCGGAGGTGAGTTGTAAAATCAGCGACATCAATGAAGGTAGTGGTATCAGCAATCAAGAGTTTGCTGAAAAATTTGTTAGGGCCATCAGAATTGCTAAGGCTGAGCCTTATCGTGCAGTGACTCATAACAAAGGAATCATGAATGGAATTGATGCGGTCATTATTGCTACTGGCAATGATTTTCGTGCCACTGAAGCATGTGCTCACGCATATGCAGCCAAAGATGGAAGTTATTCTAGTTTAACCCATGCCGAAATCAATGGTGATGAGTTTAAATTTTGGATCGATTTGCCTTTGAGCATTGGCACCGTTGGCGGAATTACCTCGTTGCACCCGATGGTGAAATTTGCTCATGAACTTTTGGGATATCCGTCTGCTTCTGATTTGATGCGCATTGTCGCTGTTGCTGGATTGGCGCAGAATTTTAGTGCTGTTAGATCTTTGATTACCTCAGGAATTCAAAAAGGTCACATGAAAATGCACTTATTGAATATTTTGAATCAATTGGAAGCAACCGATGAAGAGAAAAAGCAAATTGTAGAATATTTCAAAGATAAAGTGGTTAGTTTCTCAGCAGCAGTTGAGATATTTTCGAAAGTTAGAGGGGTTTCAGTTAGCGCAATTTCCTCAGCAAAGCATTAATGCAGTCTTTTTACGCACCCGGTAAAATATTATTGAACGGTGAATATACCGTTTTGGTGGGCTTCGAGGGAATGGCCTTGCCGGTTAAATGCGGACAATGGCTTGATTCTTGGGTCTTTAATACACCCGCTGATGCGGTTGATACCTTATATTATCAAGCGTTGGATGAAAATGACCAATCCTGGTTTCAGATGAGCGTGAGTTTGGATGATTTATTGCCCAGCAGTGATATAATTTCCACAGATAAGCCTGTTGCTGAAACTTTTTTAAAATTGCTCAATTTGGTTCCCGATGGATTTTTTGAGTCAGGTAAATCCATTCGATTAGTTACTCGACTTGAATTCAATCGAAATTCTGGATTAGGCAGCAGCAGCACATTCGTTGCTTTGATGTCGCAATTTTTCGGATTGAACGCCCAGTGGGTTCAGGCCGAGCTTTTCGGGGGAAGTGGTTACGATGTAGCCATTGCACAGGTGCAAAAACCCCTGGTTTTCTGGAGAAATCAACAAGGAGTTCATTTTAGACCTTGGAAACTGTCTTCGTCATTGACTCAACAATGGCACATCGTTTTTTGGGGAGATAAAGTAAATTCACGGAACAGCAGTGCAGCAGTCAAGGAAACCTTAGATCAGTTGAGCGCAGATACAGCATATAAAATGCAGTTGGAAAAGATTTTGTCCTTGACACGAGATGCTCAAGATATTCCAACATTGGAAACTTCCTTGGAAATGATGCAAATGTTTTTGTCGCAATTATTGGGATTAGAAACGCCTTATCAATCTCTGGGTTTAAAGCCAGTATCTCAGGGACTGTGCAAATGGTTGGGAGCTTGGGGAGGGGATATGCTGTTGGTTAATAAGAAGATTTTGCAAGAATATCCATCCATATTTAAAAATAAAACCGTAGTCGCTTGGAACGACTGGGTGATTCCAAATTAGAATAAAGAATGTCTGAGTATAATTGTGTTAAATATCGTTGCCCAAGCAACATTGCCTTGGTGAAATACTGGGGTAAAAAATCGGGAGGTGTTCAACTACCCGCAAATCCTAGCATCAGTTGGACATTGACAGATCTACACGCTACAACCACTGTCACAAGGACAAAGCTGACTGATACTCATGCTTCAAGTGTGAGTTTGGAGTTTTTTTTAGCGGGAGAACCTAAGCCTTCTTTTGAACCAAAAATCAGACAGTTTTTGGAACGTATTGCTCCATTTATGCCTGAGGTTAAAGATTTTCATTGGCGAATTGAATCTGAAAATAATTTCCCTCACGGCACAGGGATAGCTAGTTCGGCCGCGGGTTTTGGTGCTTTAGCACTGTGTTTTGCAGACTTTCAACGGGCTGATTTGGCTGGAATACAGACTTGGAGCGAAGAAGAATTTCTTCAAACTGCAAGTAAATATGCTCGATTGGGTTCTGGTTCGGCTTGCAGAAGTGTTTACGGACAGCCAGGAATCTGGGGAGAAACCAAAGCATGGAGCAAAGCCACAGATGAATTTGCTGTACCCTTCACCGCTGAGGTTCATCCGTCGTTAAATAATTGGGCCGATGCCGTGCTGATTGTTGACGATGGGGAGAAATCTGTGAGTAGCACTCAAGGACATGATTTGTTAAAAGATCATCCTTATGCAACTTCCAGATATCAACAGGCCCAAATCAATTTGGAGCGCTTATTGGAAATAATGAAGAAGGGTGATCTCGAAGGATTTATCTCTCTCGTAGAATCAGAAGCCTTGCAATTACACGCTATGATGATGTCGTCAGAGCCATACTATTTGTTGATTCGCCCAAATACTGTTGCGATTATTGAAAAGATTTGGCTCAAACGCAAGGAGACTCAGTGGCCCATGGCCTTTACTTTAGATGCCGGTGCCAATGTGCATTTATTGTATGATAAATCTTACAGTCAGTCTGTAATGAACTTTATTGAAACTGAGTTGTTACCTTATTGCAAGAACAGTTTGTATCTTTGCAGCAACATTGGTGGATCCCCGCAAAAAAATTGAAATGATAAAAAGTTCCATGTTTTACGCCAAAATACTTCTCTTCGGAGAGTATGGAATCATTGAAGATTCTATGGGGTTGAGCATCCCTTTTGATAATTTTAATGGAAGATTTCGTTTTGTTGAACCTTCAGAAGCTGATGATAATCAAATTCGAAGCAACAAAAGCATTGCGAAATACGTGAAGCATTTGAAACAAATGCATTTTACAGGGCAATTGCCTTGCAAATTTGATTTTGCGCAATTGGAAGGTCATCTTGAGAAAGGGCTATATTTTGATAGCAGCATTCCTCAGGGCTTTGGTGTAGGAAGTTCTGGTGCTTTGGTTGCCGCCATTTACAGCAAGTACTCAGAAAATCCCATTACCGCTGACGATATCATGATTGAAGATCGGTTGCAGCAGTTAAAAGAAGTATTGGGACTTATGGAGAGCTTTTTCCATGGAAAGAGTTCGGGCCTAGATCCATTGATTTGTTATCTGAATTTACCCATCATCATTAAAGGGAAGGGCAATTTAGATACTGCCGAACTTCCGGCAGAGAACATCACAGGTAAAGGAGCCATTTTCCTTTTGGATTCCGGTTCCCCGGGAAAAACAAAAGGTATGGTAGAAATTTTCCTCGAACGTTTGAAAGAGGAAGGTTTCAGAAATATGGTGAAAACGGAATTGAAAAAGCACAATGACAATGCCGTAACTCACTTCTTGAAAGGAGAAGTAAAGCCTTTGTTTAAGCACGTTAAGGCCATTTCACAGCTATTCTTTAATAACTTCCAACCTATGATTCCTCAAAAGTTTGAATCGCTGTGGAAGAAAGGACTAGAAACCAATGCCTATTATTTGAAACTCTGCGGTAGCGGTGGAGGCGGTTTCGTTCTTGGTTTTACCGAAGACTTTGAACAAGCTCAAAAACTTCTTGAAGGGCACAATGTTCAAGTAATCTACAGAATGTAATATGCCCCAGGGCAATCAAAGATTTTTACGATTTTTATACTTTTTGAGTTTGGTGCGTTGGTATAACGTAGCCTTAATTTCTTTTGCTCAAATCTTTTTAGCGGCTTATATGCAGTTGATGTTGCATGCTCAGGCTTCAAAAAAGTTGGCTTTGTGGTACTTTTTGACCGATATAAATACTTATCTGATGGTAGGGGCTTCTGCATTTACCATTGCAGCGGCATACATCATCAACTCATTTTATGATAGAGATAAAGATTTGGTCAATCGTCCTTCTCATCCGTTGATGGCTTCTGCCATTGGCACCAAACATTTGGCAAATTTGTACATTATCTTCAATGTTTTGGGTTTGGTGTTTGCCGTTATGGCTTCTGTAAAAATTGCAGCTTATTTCTTGGGGATTCAAATATTGTCGTGGTTTTATTCGCATAAATTGCAAAAAATTGCCTTTTTCAGGGAACTCACATCTTCATTGTTGACTGTATCGCCCGTATTGGCTGTATGGATTCATTTAGGACTTCCATCTATCGAAATTTTAGGCTTTTTCACCGCATTGACCTTGATTATTTTGACTAAAGATGTTTTGAAAGGACTTGACGGACATCGAGGAAATTTAATCTTTGGATATAGAACAGTTGCGGTGGTGACTTCTCGAAATAATGCTCGTTTATCATTGATAGTCATTAATTTAATGGCTTTTTTAATGTTCTCTTACCTAAGGTTTTGGTTCGACTGGACCTTAACTCCCGGTTCATGGAAGTATTTTGGAGATGCAGGATTGATCTATTTGATTGGATTTTCTATTGGATTCTCATTACTTGGTTCTTTGATTGCCTATTTGTTGCCGTTGAATTCCATTAGATGGGCTGTGCGTTGGCAAAAATTATTGTTAATTGGTCACGTTGCTGGAATTGTGGCTCTTATTGTTTATAAGTACATTCTGATTTATCTTCCGCTGTAATTTGTTGGACTTGGAAGAGAGAATAACCCTTTTTGCAGAAATTCTGTTGCCGTTGCCTTTACCTAAGGTTTATACCTATCGTTTGCCGTATGAGTGGAACGAGTTGTTGGTATTGGGCATGAGGGTGGCCGTTCCATTTGGCGTCAAAAAGGTGTATTCTGGCATAGTTTGGAAAATCACCGAGCAGCCGCCTCAAGGATATCAAGCCAACTACATCATTGAGATTTTGGATGATAGACCCATAGTAACTCCCTTGCAAATGGAGTTTTGGGAATGGATCAGCAGATATTATTTGTCGAATCTGGGTGACGTCCTCAATGTAGCATTACCCGCCGGGTACAGGGTTCAGTCCCAAACAAAGATATCTTTACATTCAGAAATCAATTTGGATGATTTAGGAATTCTTGATGAAAAAGAGAATCTGGTTTTATCATTATTGATCAAAGAGAAAATCATAACCGTTGAACAGGTTCAGCAACTGCTTAACCAGAAAACCGTGATGAAAACCATCAAATCCATGTACCACAAGGGATTGATTTCCATGCATGAGGAATTGCGTGAAAATTATAAACCCAAATGGTTGGATTGGATTGAGCTTTCTTCAGATTGGAAAGACGAAGCCTTTGCAAATGAAGTTTTGAATCATACCGAGAAACGGGCCATAAAACAATTTGAAGCCTTGATGCACCTTTTGGGTCGTACCAGAGTTGCACATCCCCTGAAAACATTCATGGCAGATAGCGGAGTTTCTCGCACAATATTAAATGCTTTACAGGCGAAAGGATGGTTAAGAATTTTTCAAGAGAAAACAGATCATCTTAAATTAAGAGCCGCAGGAAATAGCCATTTGGAGTTGACATCCAAACAAAAGGATGTTTATGTAAAAATTGAGCAGGCCTTTGATCAAGGTTTGCCTGTATTGATTCAAGGGGTAACGGGCAGCGGAAAAACGTACCTTTATTTGAAGGCGGCCCTTGAAATACTCGAACAAGGTAAACAAGTGTTATTCTTGGTTCCAGAGGTGGCCTTGACCGAAAATTTAGTGGAGCGTATTTCTGAATTTGTGCCTCAGGAGATAGGCGTTTGGCATCACTATTATTCTAGTTACGAAAGAACAGAATTATATGATAAAATAGCCCGACGGGAAGTCAATTTCATTATTGGAACTCGGTCGGCATTGTTTGCCCCTTTTTGTGAATTAGGAATCATCGTCATTGATGAGGAGCATGAACCAAGTTATAAGCAATTTGAAAAACGACCCTTGTTCCATGCGCGTGATGCGGCATTTTATTTGGCCAGACAATGGGGCGCTCATCTGTTAATGGGTTCTGCAACACCCAGTTATGAGATGTTGCATTTAGCCAAGACGGGCAAAATCTCTTTGTTGAGATTGGATGTCCGATTTGATGACAGAAAAGCCACCAAGTGGGTTTGGCTAGATAGTAAGGAACTTAAACAGCAAAATAGGCAGAAAGAATTATTTTCTGATCCTATGTTGGAAGAGATGAAATTATCTTGGGAAAAAGGCAAGAAAACGATCGTTTTTCACAATAGAAAAGGATATGCTCCCTACATGCAATGTGCTTTGTGTGGACATACCACGCAGTGCATTCAATGTGATATCGCCCTGACTTATTACAAAAGTTCGCTGAATCAAAGGTGTAATTATTGCGGACATTCACAAGCAGTACCAAAGGTTTGTCCCGGTTGCGGAGGTAGTCACTTCAAAATGAAAGGTACGGGTACGGAAAAAATCGTGGAAGAGTTGGAAATTTACTTTCCTAAAGCAAGAATTGCCCGATTTGACCAGCAAAGCATCAAGAAAAGGAGTGATTTTCAGAAAATAATTCAAGATTTTAACACGGGTCAAATTGATTTTTTGGTGGGCACCCAACTTTTATCTAAAGGAATTGACTTTGAATCTGTAGAGTTGATTTGTGTTCCCGATGCCGATATGTCTTTGAATATTCCTGATTTTAGGTCGCACGAAAGAGCATTTCAACAGCTTTACCAACTTGCAGGACGAGCCGGAAGGGGCGATGCTGCAGGGAAAATCCTGATTCAGACCCACAAGAAGAATCACCCTGTTTACCAAGCGTTGAACGATTCCAATTTTGACGGATTTGCCCAAGAAGAGTTGGAGGCGCGCGAAGCATTTTCTTATCCGCCATTTGGTCGGTTGATTGAAATTTCGGTTAAGCACAAGAATGAATCAACCTGCATGACGGCGGCTATGATCATGAATAATTTATTGAGGACTCATTTAGGAGATTTTCTCTTGGGACCTGTAGTTCCTACGGTTGCGAGGGTCAAAAATATGTACATTCAGCAGTTCTTACTCAAGTTGAATTCGAAATCGCATTCTGCATCTAAAATAAAGGCATATTTACTATCGCAAAAAGATCGTTTAATGCAAAGCGACGGAATGAATGCAGTCCATGTAGAATTCAATGTAGACCCTTATTGATTTCGCATTTTTTCGTAACTTTGCACTTATGCAAAACGAAGTTTTGGAACCAGCTGCCGTTGAGACGGATTTTCTTCCCTTAAACGGAACCGATCACATTGAATTTTTCGTAGGAAACGCCAAACAAAGCGCCTATTATTATCAGGCAGCTTGGGGATATAAATTGGTTGCTTACGCTGGGCCTGAAACAGGTGTACGCGATAGAGCCAGTTATGTTTTAGAGCAAGAGAAAATTCGCTTGGTTTTAACTACAGCTATTGATCCAAACTCTGAAATCGCTCAACATCACCTCACCCACGGTGACGGTGTTAAGTTTTTAAGCATTTGGGTTGACGATGCAACTAAAAGTTTCGAAGAAACAGTTAAGCGCGGTGCAAAGCCATACATGGAGCCCACTCGTTTTGAAGATGAGAATGGCTATGTGATTGTTTCTGGTATCCATACTTACGGTGAAACCGTTCATAAGTTTGTAGAGCGTAAAAACTACAACGGTCCATTCTTGCCAGGTTATAAAAAGCCTGCTTTTGCTATGGATGTTAAACCCGTTGGACTTAGATACGTAGACCATTGCGTTGGAAATGTTGAATTAGGCAAGATGAATGAATGGGTTCGTTTTTACGAGGATGTAATGGGCTTCAAATTGTTATTGACTTTTGATGACAAAGACATCAGCACCGAATACAGCGCTCTGATGAGTAAGGTGGTGTCTAACGGAAACGGATACATCAAATTCCCGATCAACGAGCCCGCTGAAGGAAAAAAGAAATCTCAAATAGAAGAGTATATCGAGTTTTACAAAGGTGCTGGTGTGCAACACATTGCCATCGAAGTACACAACATCATTGAAACGGTAGGAGAACTTCGCAATCGCGGAATTGAGTTTTTATACGTTCCTGAAACCTATTATGATGACGTGCTTGACCGAGTAGGTGAGATTGAAGAAAATCTTGAAGATCTGAAGCGTCAGAACATCCTCGTAGATCGAGATGAATCTGGATATCTACTACAAATCTTCACCAAACCTGTAGAAGATCGCCCCACCGTATTTTTTGAAATCATTCAAAGAAAGGGTGCAAAATCTTTCGGTAAAGGCAATTTTAAAGCCCTTTTCGAAAGCATTGAGCGCGAACAGGCGGTAAGAGGGAATCTGTAGGTTAGTACCAGGTACCAGGTAGCGGGTAGCGGGTTGCGGGTGTCGGGTGCCAGGTGACGGGTGACGGGTGACGGGTGACGGGTGCCAGGTGACGGGTAGCGGTTACAGTTTACAGGACACAGGGTACCGGGCTTCAGACCACAGACCACAGACCACGGACCACGGACCATGGACTAAAGACTACAGACCACAGACCATGGACCATGGACTACAGACTACAGACTACAGACTACACCAATATCGATTGTATAAACAGAATTCCTTGGGTAACTGAGAAGACAGCCATTACTGTCAAGGCTATCCAGCGTTGAAGGGGAGTTATGTGTCGGAATAGGTAAATCCAGGCTGGGAGAAGCACGCACACGTTCCGGTAAACGGCGGTGACACTGCTGCTGCTGTATGGGAGCCACCAATACAGAAAGGTGAATATCATTAATAGGAGCCACAGCGGTTGTTGCGTGCGGATCTTGTAGAATTTAATGACGGCTAGAATTACAGCGATCCAAATGACGTAGTTTTGGAGTTCGATTGACATTTTTAAGGTGCCCCATGCATCGATTAATTCCTTGAATTTCAAGTACATCATCTCGAATGGGAGCTTCACATGGTGTCCGTATTTGCCCTGTATTAGGAATAATGCGTTCCATTTTCCGGTTGCGAAATAATCGTATGCAAACCAAGTAATGATTCCTGCTAAAGGTATCAATACGAGTTTAGAGGCGTTGGTGAGAGTTAAAACTTTATTGCGCCATTGATATAATGCATAAACGCCCAAACAAGCTATAAGAATGAATCCGATAGAGTAAGAGAGTGCGGCAAAGTAACCCATGATGCCGGACAATAAGTATTTTTGGCGTTCCAGAAAGTAAAACATCCCCAGAACGAAAAAAGCTAATAGGGACATGGGGAAAATGGCGTGAAAATAGATGTTTCCCGGTGCTATTAATAAGAGTAAAGCGCCCGCAAACGATTCATTTCTGACCCAAAAAAGGCTGCAAATCCAGAAGAAGGTACTGATGTAAATACCGGCATCTGCAAATGGAATTTGTTGGCCAGAAATTTCATGAAGAAGTCTAATGAGAGCAGGGTATAGGGGTGCCCAGCCGGCGTTTCCGCAAGACAAATTGAGATCATCAGTACAAGAATATAAGGTATGTCCATCTTTTGCAATTCCAAGATAAAGACCTGAATCCCAACGACTCCAACAAATGTCACTCCAGCCGCCCCAACAATTTCCGGCTAATGCGATGTAATGTCCAAATAAAAAATAGGAAACAATGAGCGCGAATGCGGCAATGATTTGTCTTTTGCTTAGTTCCATTGGCTCTCCACGAAATTCATCAGTGAAGATACATATTGTGGCGAGAAATCAAAGCGAACACCTGCGGCTAGGTAAATTTCTGGAATGCTCTGAGTGTAACCTAATTTCATGAAATTGGTATACCCTTGGAGGGCTTCCGCACGTGACTTTTCAACGTAGTTTTTCCAAATGCCTATGGCGCCCAATTGAGCAATGCCGTATTCAATGTAGTAGAAAGGTACTTCGAATATGTGCAATTGACGGTGCCAAGAATGATTTTTTGCAAATTCCAAATCCGTGTAGTCAACCAAACCGGTTCCAAAACGCTCTTGAATTTGGTTCCAAGAATTCAATCTTTCAGCGCGAGTGTGATTGGGATTTTCATAGATCCAGTGTTGGAAGGCATCAACGGTAGCTATCCACGGAAGGGTATTGATTACCCCTTCAATTTGTTCCATTTTGGCCCTTTGTAGGTCTTCAGATGAATCAAAATAATGTTGCCAACCTTCCATGCTCAACAATTCCATACTCATAGAAGCAAGCTCAGCTACTTCGCTAGGAGTATTTTTAAATGCATTTAAGGGCAAAGGTGCCATCAAAAAACTGTGAATGGCATGTCCGGCTTCATGAACCAAGGTTTCAACGTCTCTCAAATTGCCGGTTGCATTCATGAAAATAAAGGGCATATTGGTTTCGGCAAGAGGATAATTATATCCACCCGGAGCCTTGCCTACTCTGCTATCTAGGTCAAGCAATCCTTTTCCTTTCATAGTGGTTAAACACTGTGAAAAGAAAGGATCTAATTGGTCTAAATTCTTGATGCCTTTTTCTAAAAGGTCAGAACCGTTACTAAAAGGTTTTAAAGCGGGTCTATTGAGCGGATCAACTGAGGTATCCCAAGGTTTGAGAACCTCCAGTTTCATTTGATCTTTGCGTTTTTGAGTGACTTTTTGGGTGAGTGGAACTACATATTCTTCAATGGCCTTATGAAAATCTTTGCAATCTTGGGCTGTGTAATCGTATCTACCTAAGGCTGCAAACATGTAGTCTCGGTAATTTTCAAATCCAGCATTGATTGCCAGTTGATGTCTTTTTGCGACCATTTGGTCAAAGATATCTTCCAACTTTTCAGTATCAACGGCACGGCGTTCTTGTATTTTTCTCCATGCTTTTTCTCGAAGATCTCTATCGGGTTCAAGTAAAAAGTTGGAAGCTTTTTGAAGGGTAATTTCTTCACCGTTCCATTCAATACTCATGCTCCCTTGAACCGAGGAGTATTCTTGGGCCAAAGTGCTCAATTCAGATTGAATTTCTATGTTTTCTTCTCTGAAGATTTCGATGGCTTTTCTAACTCCGCGGAAATAAATTTGGTGAGCAGTGCTTTGAGGATTGGATTCATTTTCGAGTTCCTGAGTGAAAGAGCAATCTGCAATTTTTCGATTGAGTTGATCTTCTAGTGGAGCCAACTGTGGTTGGATTTCCTGAACAAACTGAAGATACTTCGACTCGTGATCTTTGTTTTTAGTATCGCAAGTCATGCGAATGTATCTCCAGGCCATATCTTCCGAAATATGACTTTCGAGTTCACTAGCATCTTTTAACCAATGTTCTAATTCGGTTACGCTGTTTATTGGTCTCTCTATAAGTTGATTAAAGAGTACAACGACAGATTCAGCCGAATCAATTCGGAAATTCTCAGGAATAAATGAAGCCATAGGAATTGGTATTAACTACCCATTTTACGAGGAGTTGCAGTTTTTGCTTTAACTCCTGCGGAAGTTTTTGTAGCGGTTTTAACGGCTGTCTTTGCAGCAGTTTTACTCGCATCTGGTTTGGCTTTTACTACTGGAGCATCTGAGTCACTACCTTCTGCGCCTTCAGTTTCTTCTTCATGAAGGGTAGTAAAATCTAATTTATCTTTCAATAAGTGGTACCAAGCGCACAACTTTTTCATATCGCTTGGGTATACTCTTTCGCGGTCATAATTTGGCATTATCTTCGCCATAAACGCTTTAACTTCATCGTTGTCTGCCTTGCTAGTGGGAACGATTTCACCTTTTTCTTCCAGTGCTTTTACGTTTTGAAGTACTACTGCCAATTTAACTTCGCCTTCTTCTTCAAACATGGAGATGTCAGATAGTATGCTCACGCGTTGTCTAAGGTTGGTAGAGAACTTTTTGCCATCGGCCAAAGCTTCAAGTATTAAACCAGATTTATTTTGTCCCAATATTTTGTGCAAGCCGGGCATTCCGGTTACTGAAACGATGTCTTTTAACTTCATAGAAATGCAAATTTCCACAAATAGTAGTAGATTATCAAGTACGAGAGTGTTGTTTTCGGGTATGAACTTTTTGAAATTCCCTCAGAAGCACTGCTTTTGCCATATTTTCATGGGTATCACCGCCCATTTTTTGGACGAATTTGTACTGTTTTTCGGTGAGATCAACTCTGAAAACAATCTTCATCCAGTCTGAGTTTCGTTGGGTTCTTAGGTTTTCTACGGCCAACAAAAGTTCTGGTAACAGAGAGGCTAAATCGGTGTAATTGTCCCCCGAAAAAAGAAAGCCCGCTATCCCAAAATCTTTTTCAATTTGCATCCTGATTTCCTCAAGGTATAATGGGCTACCCAACTGTAAATTTAAATCATCGGGTGGATTATTGGGGATATCTAAGGGATGTTTCACTCGCACGAATTTAATGCCTATTTTTGTTTCATGATCATTGTTACGGGTGCTTGCGGATTTATTGGCTCCGCACTTTTGGGGAAACTTCAAGAACTTGGTTACGGCGAATTGATTGCTGTAGATGATTTTAGCCACGCTTTAAAACTTCCCAACCTGGAAAACAAAAATTTAAAAGCCCGCATTGACAGGGAAGAATTTCCCGATTGGTTGGACGAACATGCTCAGAAAGTGCAATTTGTATTTCATATTGGGGCAAGAACCAGGACCAATGAATTTAATTGGGATGTGCTAAATCACTTAAACGTAGATTATTCTAAACGACTTTGGAATACATGTACCCAGTTTTCTATTCCTTTAATTTACGCCAGTTCTGCAGCCACTTATGGTAGCGGTGAATTTGGATTTGATGATAGTCCAGAGGGTAGGAGTCGTTTGAAGCCCATGAATCCTTACGGCGAGAGCAAGCAGTTGTTCGACCTTTGGGCGGAAGAAAAAGCGGCTGAAGGCCTGCATCCTCCATTTTGGGCTGGTTTTAAGTTTTTCAATGTTTTTGGTCCCAATGAATATCACAAGGGCAGAATGGCCAGTGTAGTATTTCATGCCTTCAATCAGATCAAGGAAAAAGGCGAAGTTTCCTTGTTCAAGAGCTATAGAGATGATTACCAAGATGGCGGACAACGACGAGATTTTGTTTACGTAAAAGACGTTTTGAGCGTTTTGATTCATTTTATGGAAAATAGAAAAAATTCGGGAATTTATAATTTGGGAAGCGGGGAAGCTCACACTTTTTTAGAATTGGCAACGGGTGTTTTTGAGGCGTTGAATCAAGTTCCCAATATTAAGTATGTTGAGATGCCTGAAGATATAAGAGACAATTATCAATATTTCACTGAAGCATCAATGTCAAGAGTCAGAGATGCAGGGTATACAGCTGATTTTTGGAGTTTTGACCATGCGATAAAAGATTATGTTAATGGCTATTTAGAACACCAATGCGCCGTGTATTAAGCATACTGGGTGTTTTTTTGAGAGCCATTGGATTGATTCTATTGGCTTTTGGGGTTTGGTTTAATTCAAATGAATATAGTGGCGAACCAAATTCTCAGAAAATTATTGATCAAGCACAACTAGAAATTCTGGAAGCCGATGAATTAATTTCAACGCTTAAAGACTCTTTCGGACAAGCCAAGTCGTTTATGCCTTGGTTGGATAAACTAAAAAGTAAAAATCTAGAGGCATTTTTGTTTTATCAAGGAAAGCCCATTGAGTGGACATGCCAAGATTTTCAGGTTAGTCCCCAATTGGGCAATCAGTTTGGATTTATAAATCAAAATGGGGTATATCTGGCCACCTGGAACCTTGAAATTAATAACTATACGTATGTTTTTGTTTCAAATGCATTCAAATCCAATTTTCCACAAATTCAATCTAAAACTTCCTTTGTCAATGGCATAGATGTATTTGTTTCGAACGATAAATTCTCTAAAGCCAAAGATTTAAATGTTAAGATTAAAACTCTGGGTCATTTAGGAATAGAACCACGGTCATTTGATTTTTATGTGAAAATCAATCGCGTAAATAACCCCGTTTACGGTGATTTACTAGTATTAATTGGTTGGATATTTTTAACAGCTGGGATTTATTGTTTATCTGTGTTAAAAAACAGCTTGTGGCGAAGAATTCCCATAGGTGCTCTTCTGTGGATGATCTTTGCTCTGAGTATTTCAAAAGGAATTACAGGCCAGAGTTTGTCTCAATTCCGATTATTTTCTTCTGATGTTTTTTCACCTAATCCCATTTTTAAAAATCTAGGTGTAGCCATAATTTGGGCACTGATTGGATTATGGTTGGTCCGGAATTTAAAAGTATTTCGAAATGAACTAACCAATACTGCTCCAGTATTGATATTGTTCTTGCGGTTGACCCTGTTGATATTAGCGGGTAGTATTTTATTCTACAGCGCCGATTTGTCAGCATACATCATCCATTCTACTGAGGTAACGTTTGATTTTTCTAAACTTCTTTTAATAGATTATATTTCTGTATTGTCACTTTTACTGATAGTCATCATGGTGGCCTCTGCATTGGTGATATTGGATTTTGTCATTCATTCAGGAAAGTCTAATTGGAGTTTGTTTACATCGGTTTTCGTGCTTTCGGGTATAGTTGTTTACAAAGATCCATTCACTGGTGCATTATTACTATTGTTCTTATTGATTTGGTTGGGTCATCAAACCTGGAATAATTTAGGCTTTCCGGGATTGCGTCGATGGCTTGAAATTATCTTGCCAGCCCTCTTTATCAGTGCGGTAATTAAAGGTGAATTAATAAAAAAAGAACGATTACAGCAAGAATTACTCGCGAAAAACCTTGTAGTAAAGTACGATGATTTTGTAAATGGACTTTTACTAGATATTGAGAATTCATTCAGCACCGACCTAGCGGTATTGCATTTTATTACCGGGAATTCTGAAGTTGAAAAAGCTCAATTGGTAGAGAATTTAAGGACTCAGTATTTTTCAGAATTAAACGATCAATTTGAATTTGAGGTTTTCGATTTTAACGATTCTGGCAAGAATTTTAGAATTCAGAACTCACTTGATTTGTCTGCACTTAATTCTCTCTACAACAGTGATGGTTCACTCCAAATCACCCCTCATTTTGTTCAAATAACCGAAAGAAGACTGAGAGGAGCTTTTGTTGGGAGATTTCCTGTTTATAAAGACAGCCAATTTTCTGCACTTTATTTTACCCTTTTGACACCGAAAAGTCTTGAAAATAACGGACAATTGTCTGATCAAATAAAGCCGTCCGAAGTTGAAAAATTGAGAGACGAGAATTCATTTAGTTATGCCATTTACAACCGCGATAGACTGAGTAAAAATACTGGGTCGTTTGAATACCCTCTTCAAAGTCCCTTTGGAAGTGCAAACGGTTTTATTCAAAAAGGGAAAAACAGGCATTTTATCTTGTATGATTCTTTCAACAACCAAGTAGTGGTTACCGATACTGCAAACGGATTGTTGCATGAGTCGTTTCAATTTACCCTCTTTATTCTAGGGGGATTTTTAATCTATTTCTTTATTTACTGGGTGGTTTGGATTGAGAAGTGGGTGTTTTTGAAAGCGGGACTAGCGAATGATACCATGCCTAACAGTCATTGGTTGATTTCTAAAAAGCTCCAGCTTTATATGACTTGGCTGTTGATGTTGATATTTATCATCGTTTTGACGGTGACAGTCAATTTTTTTATATCCAAAAACACGTTGGCTCAACAGCAAGATTTATTGAGGAAAACCACCAATATTGCAACCAAGATAAGTTCTCAAATCAGTTTAGATCAACTTGAAAATAAATACGAAGTGGGTTTGGTTTATGATCTATCTGAAGCGTATGGTGCAGACATAAATGTGTTTGACAGATACGGTCAATTGATTGTTTCAACCCACAATGCATTCTTCCGTGATCGATTCAGAGGAAATTTAATGAATCCAACGGTATACAGAGATTTTAATGCAGGAAAACAAAATGCAATTTTGGCCGAAGAGAAGATTTCTGATCTCCAGTATATATCTGCATATTCGGTTATTAATGATAATGATTTGAATATTCGAGGTTTTGTAAATGTTCCTTACTATTCAAATCGAAATGACTTGTATAGCGAGATATCCAATTTTGTGGTGGCCATCATCAATTTGTTCGCTTTAATTTTTGCAGCGTCATTAATTTTAACAAATCTGGTTTCCAAGAGAATTTCTGAACCTCTATTGTTGATTGGATCAAAACTAGCTAAAACAAAATTAGGTCAACGAAATCAACCCATTCAATGGGAGGGTGAAGATGAAATTGGTCAATTAGTTGCAGAATATAATCGGATGTTGGCTCAGTTAGATGAAAGTCTAAACAAACTAGCAGCTACCGAAAGGGAAGGAGCCTGGAGAGAAATGGCTAAACAAGTTGCCCATGAAATTAAAAATCCACTGACTCCCATGCGTCTGTCATTGCAACATCTGCAATATTCAATGAACCGCGGCGATGATAATCTTAAGGAAAAAATCTCTAAAACAGCAGATTTATTGATTCGTCAAATTGATTCATTAAGCAATATGGCTGAAGAATTTAGCTCATTTGCAAAGATGCCAGAACCCAAATTAGAGCCCACAAATATTACTCAAGTGCTTGCAGATGCCATTGCATTGAATGAACGTGAAATGGGATTCAGTATTGAAGCAGATTTATGCGAATCAGAAATTGAAATCTTAGCAGATGCCCACCAATTGGTTCGAGTATTCAACAATCTGCTGAAAAATGCCATTCAAGCCATCCCCGATGACAGAAAAGGTAAAATCCAAGTGGTTCAAACTCTTTCACCCAATAATGGGAAAGTCATCATCAAAGTAAAAGATAATGGTAAAGGAATTCCTCCGGAATTATTCAATAAAATTTTCTCTCCCAATTTCAGCACCAAAAATTCTGGCATGGGCTTAGGATTGGCCATTACCCGTAAAATTGTAGAGCAATTTAGTGGATCTATAGATTTTGAAACAAAATTAGACGAGGGCACCACCTTTACTCTGGTATTTCCAACCACGGCTTCGACCTGATTAACGGCGACTTTTTAAATTCCTTTTTAAGGGACGATGAGTCTGAATTCCTCCATTCTTCCTTTGTTTTATAAATAGAAGTTGATATTGCTTCAAATCGCGGTTCACTGTGTGGTTCGGAAAATCGGTTCCAAGGGCAAACATCTTGGCAGATATCACATCCAAAGAGCCAATCTTTTCGCCATTCATTTTCCTGTTCGGTGAGGTTTGTTTTTTTCTCAATGGTAAGATACGAAATGCACTTGTTGGAATCTATAACTCCATCCATTACAATGGCTTGCGTGGGACATGCGTCAATGCAAGCAGTGCAATTCCCGCAATGATCAGTAACGGGTTGGTCGGATTCTAGGTCTATATTGACGAGTATTTCAGCTAAAAAGAAAAAACTACCAGTACCTTTTCTAAGAATTAATGAGTTCTTTCCAATCCAACCAATTCCAGCAAGTTGAGCCCATTGTCTTTCCATGATGGGTGCTGAATCCACAAAACAACGGCCTTCCACTTGAGCATGAATAGACTGGATAAAATGCAAGAGTTCGGCACATTTATCTTTAACTACATAATGATAATCTTCGCCTAAGGCATATTTAGCTATTTTAAAGGCATCTGAAGTTTGTTGTTGACGGGGGAAATAGTTGTAAGCCAGGCTGATTACCGTTTTGCAGCCAGGCTCCAATAATTGCGGATCCAAACGCATTTCTTGGTTTCTTTCCATGTAAGACATTTCCCCTTGAAAGCCCTTTGAAAGCCAACTTTGAAAAGTAGGTTCGTGCTCTGCGAGCTTTCTTGCTTTGGCAAATCCACAAGCCAGAAATCCTAATTCGTGTGCTTTTGCTTTGATTTGGGATTCTAGGTCTGATACTTTTGGCTCGTGGAACATAGAGGAGCGCTCTTAGTTTAAAATAAGGAATTGCCTTGCTTTGGAATTTTACCCAAATGAGTAAATGCTTTGTGCGTTGCTTCTCGTCCTCTTGCCGTGCGTTGCAGATATCCTTCTTGGATTAAAAAGGGTTCGTAAACTTCTTCAATAGTTCCAGAGTCCTCGCCAACGGCGGTAGCAATGGTTCCTAGTCCCACAGGTCCACCCTTGAATTTATCAATGATGGTAGTGAGTATTCGATTATCCATTTCATCCAAACCATTTGCATCAACATTTAGGGCATTGAGGGCGAATTGTGATATATCCAAATCAATGGTTCCATCACCCTTAATCTGAGCAAAGTCACGGGTTCTTCTTAAAAGTGCATTGGCAATACGCGGAGTACCTCTGCTTCTGCGGGCAATTTCATAAGATGCTTCTTCGTGAATAGGTGTTTGTAAGATATTCGAACTACGGGTAACAATTTGTGTCAAGACCTCAGCAGTATAATACTGCAAGCGGCAATTGATACCAAATCGAGCCCTCAAAGGAGAAGTCAATAAACCACTTCGTGTGGTTGCACCTATCAATGTAAAAGGAGCCAATTCTATTTGTACACTTCTTGCGTTTGGCCCTGTATCAATCATGATATCAATTCGGTAATCTTCCATTGCCGAGTAAAGGTATTCCTCAACCACAGGACTTAAACGGTGAATTTCATCAATGAAAAGAACATCGCCTTTTTGCAAATTCGTGAGCAGACCTGCGAGATCACCGGGCTTTTCCAATACTGGGCCGCTAGTGATTTTCATGGAGCTCCCCATTTCATTGGCAACAATGTGCGAAAGGGTGGTTTTACCAAGTCCCGGAGGTCCGTGAAGTAAAATATGATCTAAGGCTTCACCTCTTAACTTGGCCGCTTGTACAAAGATTTTTAAATTCTCTAAAATCCCTTCTTGACCCGTGAAATCATCAAACTCAGATGGGCGCAAAACCTTTTCAATGTCGTTGTCGGACTTGCTCAGATGGTCTTTGTTGGGATTTAAATTCGGGTTCATCGTATCAACTTACGTAGTTTTTGTTCCACTTGAGGGTTAACACCGTATAACGGCGGACGAACGGTTGTTTCGCACAGCCCCATTTCGTTCAGCATGACTTTTATTCCGCCGGGACTTCCATCGGCAAAAATTTCAACGGCTGCTTCTAACAAGGGATAGTGCATATAACGTGCGGCCACTAAATTGCCGTTCAAGGCAGTTTGAACCATACCTGAAAATTCTTTTGGGAACGCGTGATTTATTACTGATATCACTCCTTGAGCGCCGGCAGCAATTAGAGGAAAAGTCAATGCATCATCACCACTAATGACCATGAAATCAGAGGTTTTACAAGCAATGATTTTCATGATTTGCTCCATATTACCAGAGGCTTCTTTCGTAGCAACAATATTTGGATGCAATCCAAGTCTCAATTGGGTGTCTGCCGTCATGTTCGATCCTGTTCTACCCGGAACGTTATAGATGATGATGGGCAATGGACTATCGTCTGCTAAAGTTTTATAATGTCTGTAAATACCCTCCTGGTTGGGTTTGTTGTAGTAGGGGCTCACCGATAAAATGGCACAAAATCCGTTCAAGTCAGTGTTTTGAAATTCATCGTGTACTCTCGCGGTATCATTTCCACCTATGCCTAAAACTAAGGGTAATCTGCCTGCATTGGCAGACTTGATGCAATCAATAACTTGACGTTTTTCGTCTTTGCTTAAAGTGGCACTTTCTCCGGTGGTTCCAAGTACTACAAAATAATTGGTGCCGTTTTCTATTTGGTGATTAACAATGGCTTCAAGTGCATTAAAATCAATGCTATAATCAGATTTAAATGGGGTGATTAAGGCTGTGCCGGTACCTATTAATTCTTTCATGGGTGTTATGTTAAATGAGAAAAGAATTCTCGAATTTGTTTTAAATATTCATTGAGGTTATCAGGAGTGCTTTTCAGCAAAATAGAATAATCGTTCTTGTAAATGGTCTGATATGGGGTAATCTTGAAATAGGCCTTGCTGAGTTTGCCTAAAGCAAGTTCATGATATCCAGGCACTGAATTCAGATTGATAAACAACTCCGATGGCAAAGATGCTGCCATTAGGGCTTTTTCTGATTTTGGATATCCGTACCCAGAAAAGTCCTTTAAAATCAGGTGGATTTCGTCTGCAGGTGTTCCTTCAGCCACTGTTTTTGGGTCTTTCGTGGGATATAAAAAAACCAAGGTGCTTTCAATTCCGAGGCTCTTTAAATAGGCTTTAAAATTCAAAATTTCCGTTTGATTTCTTTGCCATAAATGCAAGCCCAAAAAGATAACTGCTCGTTTAACATCCTTAAAAGATGACAACGGTTTGGGTTTACTCGCGTTCTTAGTCTTTAATTTCAATAAAGACAATTTAAGGGAACTCAATTTTACCTCGTTTTGTTGCATTTTTTAATTCTCTACTTTAGTCGCCTCTAGTTCTTGATATTTTGATTGTTGCCTCAATTTAGTTAATGGATGAGTCAATCATTTTAATCAATTCATCTTCCGAAATCAAAGGTACACCCAATTTTTCAGCTTTTTCGAGTTTCGAGGGACCAATGCCCGATCCTGCAATCAAATAATCTGTTTTGGAAGTTACCCCCGAAGCCATTTTTCCGCCATGACTTTCAACCATTTCTTTGAGTTCGTCACGGGAGTATTTTTCGAATACGCCAGAAATCACAAAAGATTTTCCGTTCAAAGAATGTCCCTTTTTTTCTGCAATTACCGCCTCAAAAATGAGTCCAGCATTTTTCAATTTTTGAACTTCAGCAATATGGTCTGTTTGTCTGAAATAAGCATAAACGGTTTCTGCTATTCGTTGTCCAATTTCATCAACGGCTATCAATTCCTCTACCGATGCTTGAGCCAAATTGTCAATATTCACAAAAGCTTGAGTCAGTTTTTTAGCAACGGTTTCTCCTACATACCTGATGCCCATCCCAAACAATACCCTTTCAAAAGGTTGTATTTTGCTATTTTCAATGCCTTCTACAATGTTTCGAGCACTTTTTTCACCCATTCGTTCTAGGTTTAGCAAATTTTCCATGGTCAATCTGTAAAAATCAGAAGGCTTGCGAACCAAGTTGTTGCGATAAAGTGTTTCGCACAGTTCGCTTCCTACCGATTGAATATCCATGGCCTTTCGACCTATGAAATGTTCCAATTTACCAACCACCTGAGGTGGACAATGGTCTTCATTTGGGCAGTAATGTTGTGCTTCGCTCTCTTGTCTTGTGAGTTCACTTCCGCATTCAGGGCAATGAGTGATATACGCTTGAGGTGGAATGTCTTTTGGTCTCAAAGCCAAATCAACACCCACAATTTTAGGAATGATTTCGCCCCCTTTTTCTACAAAAACAGTATCTCCAACACGAATATCCAATCGAGACATTTCATTAGCATTGTGCAAGGAAGCTCGTTTCACGGTGGTTCCCAAAAGTTGAACAGGCTGAAGCTCGGCAACAGGTGTGATAGCACCGGTTCTGCCAACCTGATAGGTGATTCCGAGCAGTTTGGTACTCGCAGTCTCCGTTTGAAACTTGTAAGCTATTGCCCAACGCGGAGTTTTTGCTGTGAAGCCCAATTCTTCCTGCAATCTTTTTGAATTGACCTTAATTACAACACCATCGGTATCGAACGACAAATCATGTCTTTTATTGTCCCATTCATGCAGAAAATCAACGACTTGATCTATTCCTATACAGGTTTTTGAAGTTCCTGGCACTGGAAGTCCCCAAGAACCAGCAGCCTCAATGCTATCTGAATGTGCTGAAAAGGTATTTTGATCTTCGTAAAGTTGATACAAAAAGATATCGAGAGGGCGTTTCGCTACTTCATTAGAATCTTTGATTTTTAGGGATCCAGAGGCCACGTTTCGCGGATTGGCATACGTGGGTTCTCCTGCTTGGATTCGCTGTTCATTGAGTCGTTCAAAGCCTTTTTTGTGCATAAAAATTTCACCGCGCACTTCAAAACTTGGCAGAAAATTCCCTTTAAGCTTTTTAGGGATGTTTCTGATGGTTTTTACGTTTTCGGTAACAATATCACCCTGAATTCCATCACCCCTGGTTACCGCTTTCACGAGTTCTCCATTTTCATAGAACACGGAAATAGCCAAGCCGTCAATTTTAAGTTCGCAAACGTATTCAATCTCATTTAAACCTGTTGAATTTCTTACCCTCTCGTCAAATTCTCTCAACTCATCTTCGTTGTAGGTATTTCCCAACGAGAGCATGGCTCGTTTGTGTTTTTCGGTTATAAACCCATCAATGGTTTGTCCACCAACTTTCTGTGTGGGAGAATCAGCCAATTTGAACTCAGGGAATTGATTTTCAAGGTATTCCAGTTCTTTCAGTAGTTGGTCAAACTCAAAATCTGAGATGCTGGGCTCAGCCAACACGTAATAACGGTAGTTGTGCAATTGCAGCTCATTTGACAGATTTTCAATGCGTTGTTTCGCTTCAGACAGATTCATTTTATGGATTCGAAACTAATCGATTTTATGCACAATTTAAGTCCTTTTGATTCACAATTTATGGATATCTCAACAGATTTTCAGTTCTTCGAATCATGGACGCTAAAATCATCGCACCCAATCGTGTTGTCAGTTTGGCATACGAACTTATGCTAAGCAACGGAGAGTTGGCTGACTCAGCCACTGCCGAGCACCCTTTGTTATTTATTCACGGTATCGGACAAACCCTCCCAGCTTTTGACGACCAATTGAACGGACTTAGCGTTGGTGCTGAGTTTTCATTTACATTGAGTGCTGAAGACGGTTATGGCGTTTCAGATCCTAATTATTTATTGGAACTCCCAAAGTCTATTTTTGCGGGTCCAGACGTTCCCGAAGATCTTCTTCAAATTGGCGCGGTACTTCCTATGCAAGACCAAGAGGGCAATCCATTAGACGGTAAAGTTGTTGAAATTGGCGATGAAACTGTTAAGATGGATTTTAATCATCCCCTAGCGGGGGAAGCTTTGAGCTTCTCAGGTGTCGTAATTGATGTACGCGAAGCCACCGAAGAAGAACTTGATCACGGTCACGTTCACGGTCCCGGCGGGCATCATCATTAATTACCGGGTGCCGGGAACCAGGTGTCGGGTGCCGGGTGTCCGGTGCCGGGTACCAGGTACCAGGTACCGAGTACGTCATTTTGTTGATTAATGCTCAAATCTACTTTTCATATTGCAAAAATGGATTGCCCCTCGGAAGAGCAATTGATTCGAATGTCTCTCGAGGGCACTCCTTGCATTCTGAAGTTGGATTTTGATATCGCCAATAGGAGGCTTGCAGTCTTTCATGATTGTCAAGAAATTAATGATGTCACTCAAAAGTTGATGAGTCTTAGTCTTGGCGCCACTTTGATTCAATCGGAAGTTATTGTAGCTTCTGATATCCCAAGAGATGATTCTACCAATTCTCAAAAAGATAGAAATCTTTTGATTAAGGTTTTGATTATCAATGCCTCTTTTTTTCTGATTGAATCTATTTGGGGATGGATTTCTAATTCTATGGGATTAATTTCTGATGGATTGGATATGTTAGCTGACGCATTGGTGTATTCATTGGCTCTTTCTGCGGTTGGAAAAGTAGCCTCATTCAAGAAAAAGGTTTCAAGATGGGCGGGTGGCTTGCAGCTGGTTTTAGCCATTTTGGGGTTGTTTGAAGTTCTCCGAAGGGCATTTTATCATGATGATTTACCTGAGTTTCAATGGATGATTTTGGTTTCCAGTTTTGCACTAATGGGTAATTTAGCTTCACTTTATTTGCTTCGAAAGAGTCAAAATTCAGAAGCTCACATCAAGGCGTCTTTGATTTTTACTTCAAACGATGTTTTGGCAAATCTAGGGGTCATTTTGGCCGGTATTTTAGTTTTACTTACAGAGTCATTATTGCCCGATTTAATTATAGGTTTCATCGTTTTTGGAATGGTTCTCAGAGGGGCGTTTCAAATTTTGAAGTTATAATCGTAACTTTAAATCCGATGAATCTTTCTGTACCAAATACCAAACGGGTAATTTATTTTGATGGTATTTGCAACCTGTGCAATTTCTGGATTCGATGGGTTCGCCGATTTGACAAAAACAAAGTTTTCCAATTTCAGTCTCTTCAATTGGCCAATCAAGAAGGAATTCTGCAGGGTGAAGTTTTGGAAATGGACTCTGTTGTTTATTCAATAGACGGAAAACTTCACTTTGAATCGGATGCGATTTTAAGAATCATCTATGACTTGGGAGGCAAATTCCGATTTTTATATTTTTTCTTGAGATTATTCCCTCGCTTTTTAAGACAAGCAACATACAAATTCATTGCTCGTAATAGATATCGATTTTTCGGGACGTGTGAGTTGGATGGTACCAGGTAGTGGGTAGCGGGTACCAGGTACCAGGTACCAGGTACCAGGTTTCGGGTTTCGGGTAGCGGGTAGCGGGTCACTCGTCTTTAGTCGCTTGCCCTTGACACTAGCCTACATACAACATACTACATACCACGGACTACGGACTACAGACTACAGACTACAGACTACAGACTACGGACTACAGACTACAGACTACAGACTAC
>JACCDY010243992.1_pt1 | contig 43232 bp, 35 predicted proteins | sample 7446391 | NCBI WGS metagenome assembly JACCDY01 (sample SAMN15323451, study PRJNA562643) | freshwater metagenome | isolation source: river surface water | place: USA:Blue River Watershed | collected 2017-08-18
CGCGCAGCTCTTCCAGTAGCCACCTGAACTCTTGCATGCGCGCATCGGTCACGCCTTTGCGCTCGGCCACCAAGCGCCAATATTTTTGGTCCAGCGGTTTGAGCTCGGCCAGTTTGGTGGCGTCACGCGCAGCATCGGCGCGCAGTTTGTCTAGGCGCAGCACCACGGCTTTAAGGTAGCGCGCAAAATGCTGCAGCTGTGTGTAGGGTGTGTCGGCGATGAAGCGTTTGCCCACCAAGCGTTGCAGCTGTTGCGCAACATCGGCCACGCTGTCGGGGGAAATTTTGGTGTCTTTCACCTTGCGGCTGGCTGCTGCAAACTCGGTCAGCACATTGCTGGCCAAGCGGGCTATTTCATTGGCGATCAGCGTCAGTCGGCCACGGCCTTCTTCAAGGCGGCGTTTGAAATCAGCCTCGCTCGTGGGCAATGGGTCGAGCAAGAAAGCGCGGTCCAAAGCCACGTCCAATATCTGCTGCTTGAGTTCATCGCTGGTTCCCAAGCTCATGTAAGCCACCGACATTTTTTGCAAGTCGGGTAAGTTCTTCTCAAGGTACTTGAGGGCGTCTTTGATTTGAATGGCAAACAATCGGCGCAAGCCAGCGCGGTGTTTGGTGGCAGCCACCTCGGGCTCGTCAAACACTTCAATGCACACCGCATCGCCCACATCGACCAACGCGGGAAAACCAATGAGGGTTTGCTTGCCTTTGGTGATTTCCATCAGCTCAGGCAGTTCACCAAAAGTCCAGCTGGTGTAGCGCTGCTCCGCAGGAACTGATGCAGCCCCACCCGAAGGCGTTGAGCGATGCGGGGCAGCGGGTGACGATTTCTGATAGGCATGAGGAGCCCGCTGTCCCGCATCGTTCGACGCCGCAGCATCGTGAACGCCAAGACCAGCGCCAGAACCCGAAAGAGTCCCCACACCTTTCAAAGCCGCCAAAGCCTGAAAAGCACCACGCGCCTGGCTCCCCAGCTCCGCCTTCAAAGCGCCAAGGTTGCGCCCATGCCCCAACTGCCGCCCGTGCTCATCCACCACACGGAAGTTCATGAACAAATGCGGCGGCAACATGTCCACCTTAAAGTCCGCACGCTTCACATCCACTTGCGTGGCGTCACGCACCAGCTTGAGCAAGGCATCCACCAAAGGGCCAGTGCCAAACACCGTGTCTGCCGACAAAGCCTCTGTCAGACGTGCCGCACTCTCAGGCAGCGTCACGAGGCGCGAGCGTGGCCGCTGGTGCAAGGTTTTGAGCAAGGCATGAATTTTTTGGTTCAGCATGCCAGGCACCAACCACTCGGCACGCTCTTCACTCACTTGGTTCAGCACAAACAGCGGCACGGTCACGGTCAAACCATCTTTTGCGTCACCTGGCTCATGCAAATAGTCTGCCGAGCAATCCACCCCGCCCATGCGCAATGTTTTGGGAAACGCTTGTGTGGTGATGCCCGCGGCTTGGTGTCGCATCAGCTCTTCGCGACTCAGGCACAAGAGCTTGGGCTGACGCTTCACTTCTTCGCGGTACCAATGCTCCAACGTGACCAAACTGCACACATCGTCGGGCAGTTGTTGGTCGTAAAACGCGTAGATGAGCGCGTCGTCTACCAACACGTCTTGGCGACGTGATTTGTGTTCTAGCTCTTCCACTTGCGCAATGAGCTTTTGGTTGGCCGCGAGGAATGGCAGTTTGGTGTCAAGCTCGCCCGCCACCAACGCTTCGCGAATGAAGATTTCGCGCGCACCCACCATGTCTACTTTGCTGTAGCTCACACGTCGGCCGCTGTAGACCACCAAGCCATAAAGCGTGGCGCGCTCTAGCGCTTTGACCTCGCCTGCTTTCTTTTCCCAATGCGGGTCGAGCAATTGTTTCTTCAGCAAATGGCCGCCCACCTGCTCGAGCCACTGCGGCTCCATCGCGGCAATGCCTCGGCCAAACAAGCGTGTGGTTTCCACCAGCTCGGCCACCACAATCCAGCGACCCGGCTTCTTGCGCAAATGCGCACCGGGGTGGCGGTAAAACTTGATGCCGCGCGCTCCCAAATACGCCTCGTCATCTTCCAGCTTGCAGCCCACGTTGCCCAACAAACCCGCCAACATCGACAAGTGAAGTTGGTCGTAACTGGCAGGCAAGGTGTTGATGCGCCATTTGTGCTCGGTCACCACCGTCAGCAGCTGAGTGTGCGTGTCGCGCCATTCGCGCACGCGGCGCACGTTGATGAAGTTTTGGCGCAACAGCGCTTCGTATTGGCGGTTGCTCAACTTGTGCTCGGTGGGTAAGCCAGTCGTTCCCACCTTCACTGCGCCCTGCTTGCTTTGCGGCTGCTTCAACGCAATTTGCTGCTTCATGCTGGCAGGCAAATGCGGCTTGCCGCCGCGAGAGTTTTCTAGCCACTTCCACAGGTTGAGATAGCCGCTGAATTCACTGCGGTCGTCGTCAAACTTGGCGTGTGCTTGGTCGGCCTGGGCTTGCGCTTCCATCGGGCGGTCGCGCACGTCTTGCACGCTCAAGGCGCTGGTAATGATTATCACTTCGTCCAAAGCGTTGCGGTCACGCGCTTCCAAAATCATGCGGCCCACGCGGGGGTCCAGCGGCAACTTAGACAACTCACGGCCAATCGGCGTGAGTTCGTTGTCGTCATCCACCGCGCCAAGCTCGCTCAGCAGTTGGTAGCCATCGGCAATGGCTTTAGGGCGTGGCGCTTCGAGAAACGGAAACTGCTCCACGTTGCCCAAGTGCAGCGACTTCATGCGCAAGATCACGCCTGCGAGTGAGCTGCGCAAAATTTCGGGGTCAGTAAATTTCGTTCTGCCGTTGAAATCCACCTCGTCATACAAGCGAATGCAAATGCCGTTAGCCACACGGCCGCAACGGCCTGCACGTTGGTTGGCTGCGGCTTGGCTGATGGGCTCGATCATGAGCTGCTCCACCTTGCTGCGCCAGCTGTAGCGCTTGACGCGCGCCGTGCCTGCATCAATCACATAGCGAATACCAGGCACAGTGAGCGAGGTTTCGGCCACGTTCGTGGCCAGCACAATGCGGCGGCCACTGTGACTGTCAAACACGCGGTCTTGCTCGGCTTGCGAGAGGCGCGCAAACAAGGGCAGTACATCGGCTCCGCGCAACACGGGGCTGTGGCTGAGGTGGGCACGCAAGTGGTCTGCCGCTTCGCGAATTTCGCGCTCGCCGGGCAAGAACACCAAGATGTCGCCCTGCTGGCTCGGGTTGCTCCACAGCTCGTCCACGCCATCGGCAATGGCGTTGTTGAGGTCGTAATCGCGCTTTTCTTCAAACGGGCGATAGCGCATTTCCACGGGGAAGGTGCGGCCCGACACCATGAGCACGGGCGCGGGCCCTTTGGCTGACGCAAAGTGCTGTGCAAAGCGGTCCGCATCAATCGTGGCGGAGGTGACGATGATTTTGAGGTCGGGCCGACGCGGCAAGATCTCGCGCAAGTAACCCAGCAAGAAGTCGATGTTCAGGCTGCGCTCGTGCGCCTCGTCAATGATGATCGTGTCATACGCTTTGAGCAGTGGGTCGGTTTGCGTCTCGGCCAACAAAATACCGTCGGTCATCAGCTTGACCGAGGCGTCTTTGCTCAAGCGGTCTTGAAAGCGCACCTTGTAGCCCACCACCTCGCCCAGCGGGGTTTTGAGTTCCTCCGCAATGCGCTTGGCCACCGAGCTGGCTGCAATGCGGCGGGGCTGGGTGTGACCGATGATTTGTTTGCGAGGGAATTTGGGGGCAGAGCCCGAATTAGCTCGCCCCTGTCCGCGACCAAGGGCCAATGCCATTTTGGGCAGCTGCGTGGTTTTGCCAGAGCCTGTTTCGCCGCACACAATGACCACTTGGTGGGCCTGCATGGCAGCCATAATTTCCTCGCGTCTGGCCGAGACGGGCAACGATTCTGGAAATTCAATCTGGAAGGGAACGGGCGTGGACAAAACGGGCACTAACTTGATAGACAATCCGCAATTATCCCCGTCCGGCTCTCACCGAGAACGCTCACCCACTTACCCGACACAGACCAGCCCACATGTCCGCCGTTTTTGACTTCACCTTTGTGCCTTGGTTTCGTTCGGTCGCGCCCTATATTCACATGCATCGCGGCAAGACCTTTGTGGTCGGTATCGCCGGCGAGGCCATTGCCGCTGGCAAGCTGCCTAACTTGGCGCAAGACTTGGCGCTGATCCAAAGCATGGGCGTGCGCATTGTGTTGGTCCACGGTTTTCGCCCACAGGTGAATGAGCAACTGGCCGCCAAAGGCCATGTGCCCCACTACTCACACGGCATGCGCATCACCGATGGCGTGGCCCTCGACTGCGCGCAAGAAGCCGCAGGCCAACTGCGCTTTGAAATTGAGGCTGCCTTCAGCCAAGCCCTGCCCAACACACCCATGGCTGGTGCCACGGTGCGCGTGATTTCGGGCAACTTCATCACCGCACGCCCCGTGGGCATTTTGGACGGCGTGGATTTTCAGCACTCTGGCCTTGTGCGCAAGGTGGACGTGGCAGGCATCACCCAAACGCTTGCAGCGGGTTCGATGGTGTTGATCTCCCCCTTCGGCTTCTCCCCCACGGGCGAAGCCTTCAACCTCACCATGGAAGAAGTGGCCACCTCAGTGGCCACGGCCTTGCAAGCAGACAAGCTGATTTTTGTCACAGAGACACCTGGTATTCGCATTCGTCCCATGGAGCCTGCCAGTGAGGACAACCCCATCGACACCGAGCTGCCGTTAGACGCCGCCAAAAAACTGCTGGCCACCCTACCCCACACCACCAACCCATCCGACATTGCGTTTTACCTACAGCACTGCGTGAAGGCGTGCGAAACGGGTGTGGAACGAAGCCACATCTTGCCGTTTGCGGTGGATGGTTCGCTGCTGCTTGAGGTGTACATGCACGACGGCATTGGCACCATGGTGGTAGACGAGAAACTGGAAGAGCTGCGCGAAGCCACCCACGAAGACGTGGGCGGGATCTTGCAACTGATTGAACCTTTTGAGAACGATGGCACGTTGGTCAAGCGTGACCGCAACGAAATTGAACGCGATGTGGGGCAATACACGGTCATCGAACATGACGGCGTGATCTTTGCCTGCGCGGCACTCTACCCCTACCCTGAAGCGCAAACGGCCGAGATGGCGGCACTCACCGTGTCGCCCCAATCACAAGGCCAAGGCGATGGCGAGAAGGTCTTGAAGCGCATCGAGCAACGCGCACGCAACAAAGGCCTCAAGAGCATCTTTGTGCTCACCACACGCACCAAGCACTGGTTCTTGAAACGCGGCTTTGTGCAAGTTGACCCCGATTGGTTGCCCGAAGCGCGCAAACGCAAGTACAACTGGGACCGCAAGAGCTTGGTCTTGGTGAAGAAGCTGTAACGACAAACGGGGCCATGAAGCCCCGTTTTTTATGTCGAAGTGTTTTAGACCGCGCTGTCGGCCTGAACCGCCATTGACTGCGGGCGCAACACCCGCAAAGTGGTCACCAAAGCCACCGTACCCAACACCAAGAAAGCCACGAACGACCAGTTGGCAATCGAGCCACCCAAAAACGTCCAATCCACCTTCGAGCAATCGCCACTGCCTTTGAAAATCATGGGGATGGCTTGCTTGAGCGGGAAGGTTTCAATCATTCCGTAAAAATCACGGCCACACGAGACGGCCTCAGGCGGGTTCCACTGCAACCAGCTTTGACGTGCCGCCACATAAGCGCCACCCTCCGCCAGCAGCACCAGACTGCCGCCGACCAGCAAAGTGGGCACGCGACCCGACACCAGCGAACCCATCAACGCCACCAGCAACATCAAAATCATGGCATAGCGCTGCACGATGCACATGGGGCAAGGCTCTAACCCCACCACGTGCTGCAAATACATACCAAACGACAACAGCCCTATACAGGCCAGTGAAATACAAAGCCAAACACGGCGGGGGCTATTCAAAAGTTTTACGCTCACAACTGTCTCCAAAGGGGCTGAGTCCAATTGTCGCTGTGAAACAATAGAGCGATTGGCCCTCAAGCCAAAAAATCAAAGACCCGCCATGACTTTACGTACACCACCACTCGCCGATACGCCCCGTTTACACAACTTCGTCACCCAACTCGATGCTTTGCTCAAAAGCGCGACGAATGAAGCAGCTATTTTGGCAAGTGGCAAAAAATTATTGGCTGAACTGGTGGCCCAAGACGATTGGTTGCCCGACGAATACGCCCAGCCCAACCCAGAGCGTTACCAACAGTTTTTGCTCTATGCCGACCCTGATGACCGTTTTTCAGTGGTGAGCTTTGTGTGGGGTCCTGGCCAAGCCACGCCCATTCACGACCACACCGTGTGGGGCATGATTGGCATGCTGCGCGGCGCCGAGCTGTGCCAACCCTTTGACAAAAACGCCCAAGGCCAATGGAAGCCCAGTGGCGAACAAACCCGACTCGACCCTGGCCATGTGGAAGCCGTGTCACCCACCATTGGCGATGTGCACCGCGTGTGGAACGCGCTGAGCGACCAAGCCTCGATCAGCATCCATGTGTACGGCGCCAACATTGGCAAAGTCAGTCGCCATGTGTTCCATGAAGACGGCACGGTGAAAGAATTTATTTCAGGCTACAGCAATGCCAAGCTTGAAGCGCCGCTTGAATTTCCCCTCGCGTCTTATGCCCGCATCCGCGAAACCCTCTTGCAGCGCCAAGAAATCGCCATTCTCGACGTGCGCGAGGAAGACCCGTTTGCGCAGTGCCACCCACTGTTTGCAGCCAACCTGCCTCTGGGCCGTATCGAAGCCGATGCATGGACACGCATCCCGCGACTCGACACCTTCATCGTGGTGTACGGCAATGCGTTCAACGGCGACGACTTGGCACTGCCCGCCGCGCGCACCTTGAAGCGCATGGGCTACACCAACGTGCATCTTCTCGCGGGTGGCCTCAAAGGGTGGCAAGACGCAGGGGGTGAAGTGTTCCGCGATGTCAACGTGCCCAGCAAGTCATTTGGTGAATTGGTCGAGTCCAAACGCCACACACCGTCGCTCTCAGCCCAAGAAGTCAAAGCCCTCATCGACTCAAAAGCCGATGTGGTGGTGATGGACGCACGCCGTTTTGACGAGTACCAAACCATGAGCATTCCCACGGGTATCAGTGTGCCTGGCGCGGAGCTGGTGCTGCGTGCACGTGCCTTGGCCCCTAAGCCCACCACGCGCATCATCGTCAACTGTGCGGGACGCACACGCAGCATCATTGGCACGCAGTCGCTCATCAACTCGGGCATTCCCAACCCTGTGAGCGCGCTGCGCAACGGCACGATTGGCTGGACACTCGCAGGCCAAGAACTGGTCAAAGGCGCAAATGACCGCTTCCCCGAAGTGGACGATGCCACACGCGCCAAGGCCGCTGCCAGCGCGTTTGCGGTGGCCCTGCGTGCGGGCGCAAAACGTTTGCGCTTGGACGAGTTGCATGCCATGCAAGCCGATGCCAGCCGCACCACCTACTTCTTTGATGTGCGCACCCCCGAAGAATATGCCGCAGGGCATGTGGCGGGCGCACGCAATGCCCCTGGCGGCCAACTGGTGCAAGAGACCGACCACCAAGCTGCTGTGCGCGGCGCACGTTTGGTGCTGTGCGACACCGATGGTGCACGCGCCAACATGAGCGCCTCGTGGCTGGCCCAAATGGGCTGGGAGGTCTATGTGTTGACTGGCCTCAGCGCCGACGATTTCAAACACACCGAAGTGCCGCCTTTGCGTCTGCCCGCGCCGCAAGGCAAAGTCACCGCCGTTGATGTAACCCAAGTCAAAGCTTGGCTGGCCGATCGCAACAGCCACACCGTGGTGCTCGATTTCAGCACCAGCGCTCAATACATACAAGGCCACATCCACAGCGCGTGGTGGGTGCTGCGCACGCAGCTCAAAGACTCACTCACTGCCGCCCACAAAGGCCACCGCTATGTGCTGACCTGCCAAAACGGCAGCGTGTCGCGCTTTGCTGTGGCCGAGGTGCAAGCCGCTGTGAAAGCGGGCATCGAAGTCGTGTGGCTCGAAGGCGGCAACGCCGCATGGCTGGCGGCAGGCGGCAAGCTGCAAAGCGGCGACCACCAAATGGCCGTCGAACGCGTTGACCGTTACCGTCGCCCCTATGAAGGCACCAACAACCCCGTTGAAGCCATGCAGGGCTATTTGGACTGGGAGTTTGGTTTGGTGGCGCAGCTGGAGCGCGATGGCACGCACCATTTCAAGGTCATCTAAACATTGCTACAGTCTCGGCTGTTGTTTTCAACCTTCATCACAGAAAAGTAGTTCACCATGTCACGCACCGTTCAATGCATCAAACTCGGCACCGAAGCAGAGGGCCTCGATTTGCCACCTTACCCAGGCGAGTTGGGCAAGCGCATTTATGAAAGCGTCAGCAAACAAGCGTGGGCTGACTGGATCAAGCAACAAACCATGTTGGTCAATGAAAACCGTTTGAACTTGGCCGACCAGCGCGCTCGCGAGTACCTCAAGCGCCAAATGGAAAAACACTTCTTCGGCGACGGCGCTGACGCCGTGCAAGGCTACGTTCCCCCCAGCGCATAAACCTGCGTGACGGGTCAGCACGCATGGCACGGCTGTAGCAGCTGGTGCCACACCCAAGCCAGCTTTGATGAGCTGGCTTTTCTACGTCTGTGGCACGACTGGATGTCTGATGCTGCACGCCCAACGCACTTGCATGTGGTGGCGCACACCACGCAAGCGTTGCAAGCAGAGGCACTGCTGAATAGAGTGGCCACCAAGGCATCAGAGCTGTTACCCCTAGCTCAACAACTGGCAGCGCAATGTTGGGGCTTGTTGCCAGGCATACACCGCTTGCGGTTTGCGCCAAGCGCAAACACAAACGACCGCTTGGTACTCACCCTGTGTGTGGGCGCACATGACGCATGGCCCGAGTTTGCACAGGTGCTACGTGCACACCCCACAGGCCCATGCACCCCGCCGCGTGATACACCCGCTTTGGATGAACGCACGGTCACGATCATCGGCTCTGGCATTGCAGGCGCAGGCACTGCACGCGCATTGGCCGAGCGCGGCTGGCAAGTGACGGTGCTTGAGGCTTGCCACGAACCCGCATCTGGTGCATCAGGCTTGCCTGTGGGCGTAGTCGCGCCGCATACCTCGCACGATGACAGTGGTGTGTCGCGCCTCTCACGCGCAGGCTTGCGGCTGATGGAGCAAACCATGCGCTTGCTACTGACCGAAGGCATGGATTGGGGTTGCACTGGCGTGCGCGAACGACGCCTGCCTGGCAAAACGCGACGCGGCGGCGTGCCGCTGAGCTGGCTGGGCGCAGACGCGAAGACGGCCAACGACTGGACACACAAGGCACCGCCCCCCGCACCCGATGACGCGTATTGGCATCCACGCGGTGCGTGGCTGAGGCCTGTGCAATTGGTACGCGCATTGCTTGACCACCCGAATATTCACTGGCGAGGCCATGTGAAAGCAGATGCATTGAAATGCGTCACGCCACTTGACAACACCCACGCGCCCAAATGGCAAGTGCTTCAAGACGGCAAGGTGCTGGCCGAAGCATCGCGCGTGGTGTTGGCCGCAGGTCCTGGCTCTGCGGCACTCATCGCCACCGCCACACGCGATGGCAGTGTGCCTCGCATCAACCCACTGCGCGGGCAAATTTCTTGGGGCTTGATGGCTGATGTGCCAGCGGGGTCCAGCATGCCCGCCACGCCAGTGAATGGCAATGGCAGCTTTGTGCACAACATCACCTCCCCCCGTGGCTCCGCTTGGTACACGGGCGCCACCTATGACCGCATCCATGGCGATGACCGCTTGCTTGATGCTGACCATGCTGAGAACTTAGCGCGTTTGAAAGCCTTAGAGCCCAACACGGCAGAGGCACTTGCCCCGCTGTTTGCCACGGTAGGCACAGACGCACCCCGCGTACATGGCTGGGCTGGGGTGCGCTGTGGCGTGCACGACCGCTTGCCCATGACGGGCCGCGTGCCTAACGCGCCCGAGGGTTTGTACATGAACGCGGCCATGGGATCGCGTGGCTTGACGCTGGGGTTACTCTGCGGTGAATTGCTCGCCGCACAATGGCATGGCGAGCCTTTGCCCATTGAGGCACGATTGGCTAAATTTGTAGATGCCACACGGTTCCAATCGAAAGCTTGAACTGACGCATGGCACATGCCCACAACAACACCCCATGACTCAAGCTTCACACAACACCGCTGTGCCAGATGAGGCAACGCCACAAGTTGCACCTTCTTGCGTCAGCATGACCGAGGCTTTTTGGTTTTGGCTCAAGCTTGGCTTCATCAGCTTTGGTGGGCCTGCGGGTCAAATTGCCATCCTGCATCAAGAGCTGGTGGAGCGCCGCCGCTGGTTGTCTGAGCGACGCTTTTTGCATGCGCTCAACTACTGCATGGTGTTGCCAGGCCCTGAAGCCCAACAGCTGGTGACCTACATCGGCTGGCTCATGCACAAGCGTTGGGGCGGCGTGGTGGCTGGGGCCTTGTTTGTGTTGCCTTCGCTGTTGATTCTCATTGCACTGTCATGGGTATACATCGCGCTCGGTGATGTGCCTTGGATTGCAGGTTTGTTTTTTGGCATCAAGCCTGCGGTCACGGCCATCGTGGTGCAAGCGGCGCATCGCATGGGTTCGCGTGCGTTGAAGAACCACGCCTTGTGGGCCATCGCCGCTGCCTCGTTTGTAGCCATTTTTGCGGTGGATGTTCCCTTCCCGCTCATCGTCGCCCTGGCGGCTGCCGTGGGCTATGTAGGTGGCCGTGTGTCACCGCATACCTTTCAAACAGGCGGTGGCCATGGTGCATCAAATGCCTCATATGGCCCTGCTTTGATTGACGACCACACGCCACCACCCGATCACGCGCATTTCAGCCTTGCAGGACTGGGACAAGTGCTGTTGGCAGGCGCTGTGTTGTGGGCTGTGCCTATGGGTGTGTTGTGTGCGGTATATGGCTGGGAACACAGCTTCACGCAAATGGGATGGTTCTTCACCAAAGCGGCGTTGCTCACCTTTGGTGGCGCGTACGCCGTGTTGCCGTATGTGTACCAAGGTGCGGTCAGTCAGTTTGGCTGGGTCACACCCACACAAATGATGGACGGTTTGGCCTTGGGTGAAACCACGCCTGGCCCACTCATCATGGTGGTGGCGTTTGTGGCGTTCATCGGCGGCTATGTCAAAGCGCTGCTCGGGCCTGAAAGCTTGTTTGCTGCAGGTGCGTTAGCTGCCTGCTTGGTGACGTGGTTCACATTTTTGCCGTCGTTCATCTTCATCTTGGCTGGGGGCCCACTGGTTGAGAGCACGCACCGCAACCTCAAGTTCACTGCCCCGCTCACCGCGATCACCGCCGCAGTGGTGGGTGTGGTGCTCAACCTTGCCCTGTTCTTTGGCTACCACTTGTTGTGGCCTGAAGGTTTTGCAGGTGCGCTCGATGTTCGTTCAGCACTCATTGCAGTTGGTGCCACCGTGGCGTTGTTCAAATACAAACGCAACGTGATGGAAGTCATCGCCTTGTGTGCGTTGGTGGGCTTGGCCGTCAAGCTAATCCCACTCTAAGTAAGACAGCGCTTTATGCGCCCACGACACCCCCATCGCGACGCGAAACGGCAATGATGGATGAACGTGGCACGGCATCACCCCCATGCGGAAAATGTGAGGGGGCTAGTTTTTCACCTGGATGCTGAATGCCCACAAACATTGTCTTTTGATCGGGCGTGAACGCGATGCCTGTGATTTCACAAGCCACAGGGCCGACTAAGAAACGTTTGATCTCACCCGTCATTGGGTTAGCACACAGCATTTGGTTGTTGCCCATGCCTGCAAAGTCTTTGGCATTGCTGTAGTCACCGTCGGTCTGAATCCACAAACGGCCATCGCGGTCAAACGACAAACCATCAGGGCTATTGAACATGTTGTCAGGCGTGATGTTGCTTGAACCTGCATAGGCGTCTTCGTGCACCGTGGGGTTGCCTGCCAACGCAAAAATGTCCCACATGAATTGGGTTGATGTGTGGTCCTTGTCCTTGGGCACCCAACGCACAATTTGCCCGTACACGTTTTTGGCTCGTGGGTTGGGACCGTTCACGGCTTGGTTGGCCTTGACAGCACGATCGCTGTTGTTGGTCAAGGTGACATACACCTGCGCTTGTGTGGGGTGAGCCGCTATCCACTCAGGGCGATCCATCGTGGTAGCCCCCACCACCGTAGCAGCCAATCGGGCATGCACCAACACATCGGCTTGATCTTTGAAGCCTGCTTCGACGGTTAAACCATTTTTGCCATGGGTCAGTTCTAGCCATTCACCATCGCCTTGTGCCTTGCCATCTACCGTGGCGAAACGCGCCACATACAAAGTCCCCTCGTCCAACAAGTCGCGGTTCGCTTTTGGATGCTTGGCATCGAACTTCTTGGAAGACACAAACTTGTAAATGTGTTCGCCTTTTTCATCGTCGCCCATATAGACCACCACATGACCATCGGCATTCACCACGACTTCGGCGTTTTCATGTTTGAAGCGCCCCAAAGCCGTGCGCTTGATGGGGGTGCTGGCAGGGTCCATTGGGTCAATCTCAACCACCCAGCCAAAACGATTGGGCTCGTTGGGATTCTTGGCTAAATCGAATCGACCATCAAATGGGTACCAGTTCAAGCCCGCCCCTTTGGCACTGATGCCATAGCGCTTGAAGGCCGCGTTGTCGGGCAAGCTCTCGGCACTGCCAAAGTAGCCATTAAAGTTTTCTTCACAAGTCAGATAGGTGCCCCAAGGCGTGCGGCCATTGGCACAGTTGTTAAAGGTTCCCAAGGCCAATGTCCCCGTAGCGTCGGCCTGTGTTTTCAGTAAAGCGTTCCCCGCAGCAGGACCGCTCAAACGCATTTCTGTATTCGCCGTGATGCGACGGTTCAAACGTGCATTGGGCTGCAGTTTCCATACCCCCGCTGAGCGACGCACTTCAAACACACTCACACCATGCGCTGCTTGCGCTTTGCGCGTGTCCTCTAGGCTGCTGCAACGACCATTCACAAACAGGTATTCGTAATTGGCGTATTCGTTGTTTACGACAACCACCCCATGGTCTGCACCGAGACTGAAAAAGCTCATGCCATCGTTGTTGTCGCCGATCGACAAGCTTTGACTGTTGGCTGTGCCGCGCGTCACTGGGTCAAACGCAGAACCACCTGGCAAGATGGCATCGCCCCACGACGCCAGCACGCGCCACTGGTAACCGTTTGGCACCGTCACCGTGTCCAAAGCATTGGCCGCGATCGGTGAAAACCCAATGCGTGGTCCCGCCTCAGTGCTTGTTGCCGCGCTTTTTTGAGCAGCTTGCGCCAAACCATGGCCACCCAAGAACAAGCCCATCCCCGCCCCTGCTGCGCCCAGCCACTGACGACGGCTTAGCACGGCATTCACCATTTGACTGAAGTCGGACGCATCAGGACGTGGGTGATGGCGCTGATCGTTTTCATCAAAGGTATTCATATCAAACTCACTGAAAAGAGATGAAGAAAACTTTACGCCCCGTTCATGACAGTGTTGTGACATATTTTCGTCACAAATAAACGGTAATATTATTTTCATGAAACACGGCACACTCCTAGCAGCGATTGATTTGGGCTCCAACAGCTTTCGCCTTGAAATCGGTCGCTACGACCACGGTCAAATCCAGCGCGTGGCCTACCTCAAAGAAACGGTTCGTCAGGGCAATGGCTTGGATGCAGACCGCAACCTCACCGAAGAAGCCATGCAACGCGGCTGGGATTGTCTGGCGCGATTTGCAGAACGTTTGTCAGGTTTTAAAAAATCTCAGGTACGCGCTGTAGCGACACAAACACTGCGTGAAGCCAAAAACCGTGATGCATTTTTAAAGCGTGGCTGCGAGATTCTGGGCTTCCCAATTGAAGTGATTGCAGGAACTGAAGAAGCCCGCTTGATTTACCAAGGCGTGGCCCACATGCTGCCCAGCAATAATGACCATCGACTGGTGATTGACATCGGCGGTCGATCAACAGAACTGGTTCTCGGCCAAGGCCTTGAATCCCGTGAAACAGCTTCATTTCGCGTGGGCAGCGTGGCATGGTCCATGAAGTATTTCCCCACCAATGAGTTCAGCAAATCCGCATTCGAACGCGCCGAGATAGCGGCTCAGGCCGTTTTAGAAGAAGCGCTCTCGACCTACCCTCGGCACGCATGGAGCAAAGCCTATGGTGCGTCTGGCACAGTAGGTGCTGTGGCAGACATCTTGACTTTGTCAGGCTTCCCTGAAGGACAAATCACTCTTGACGGTTTGGATTGGTTGGTCAAGTGTTTGGTACGCGCTGGGCACGCCAGCAAAGTACAACTTGAAGGATTAAAGGAAGACCGACGTGCCGTGATTGGCGGCGGCGTCAGCGTGCTACGAGCATTGATGACCTTGCTGAAAATTGAGACCTTGCATGTTGCGCAAGGTGCCTTGCGCCACGGCGTTCTGTTTGACATGGTGGATCGTGAAGACCACAGCAGTGATACGCGCGATTTATCCATTCAACGCCTAGCCTTGAAATTTGGCATCGATACTGCCCAGGGCCAACGCGTCGGTCGTGTAGCAGTGCACCTTTTGCAGCAAATGTGCATTAACCTCAAAGAGGTCGAGACAGATTCACTGGATCGACTCTCTCGCAAACTCAGCTGGGCAGCGCAATTGCACGAGGTAGGTGTCGCTATTTCACACAGCGATTACCACAAGCATGGCGCCTATATTCTGGATAACGCCGACTTACTTGGTTTTGGCATGCCCGAATTGCATCGCTTAGGACTTTTGGTGCTTGGGCAACGCGGTAAATTGAAGAAACTCGAAGATGAGCTTCAAGACGATGCGTTCGCCAAGATGCTCATGGCCTTGCGCATTAGTTTGATCTTGTGCCATGCTCGCAAAGACCCCGCATATAAAGATTTAGAGTTGTCATGCGACGATGCCAAACAATGCATCTACTTGCAAGCGCCCGAAAATTGGGCGCATGAGTTTCCCCAATCTGCACACTTGCTTAAGCAGGAAACAACGGCATGGTCAAAGACACCGTGGGCGCTAGATTTTGTGACAAAACCATGACATATATGACACTAGGTGTTTTAATTTAAACCATATAAACTGTTTACTCTTTTTCAATTTATAGGAATCAACAGTGAGTACTACCGCTCAAAAAACCATTGTTCAAGCTGCCGTAAAAACTGCCACAGCCAAAAGACCTGCGACCAAGAAAGCTGCGGTCAAAAAAGTTGCAGCAAAACCCGTGCGCAAAACAACCACAGCAAAATCTCCTATCAAAGCCGCGCCTGTAAAAGCTGCACCTGCCAAGCCAGCCAAACCCGTAAAGACAGCTAAGCCAGTCAAGGCCAAAAAGCCAAAGCTGGTGCGAGACAGCTTTACCATCCCTAAAGACGAATACGTAGTCATCGACAGTTTAAAAATTCGCGCTGGCAAGCTCGGTCAAGCCGTGAAGAAAAGCGAGTTGTTACGCGCTGGCGTAAAAGCCCTCGCAGCCATGAGCGACATTCAATTCAAAGCCGCGTTGAGCAACGTGCCGACCATCAAGACCGGTCGTCCCAAGAGCTCGAAGTAAGCTCTGGACATGCGACGGTCAGCAACACAGTTTGTGGTTGACCGTCGCGTATACGGGTTCGCAACCACCACACGCCGCCCTTGCGCACCGGGCAATGGTGCTCTTGCATGCCCAGTAACTTGGCAACCAGTTGACCTAAATAGGGCTGATGTCCGACCAGCAATACCGATCCCTTGATTTGAGGGCCCGTGGCTTCTTGCCATTTCAATAAACCCAGCACATCATCCACCGATGTCTCTGGCACCAATTCATCTCTGAGCTTGAATTTGCGCCCCAAGGGCGCGACTGTTTGCTGCGTGCGAACTGCGGGGCTCACCAACACACGTGTACCCTCAGGCAAGTGACGATCTAACCATGCGGCCATACGCGCAGCTTGCCGCTCACCTTTTTTAGTCAGGGCGCGCGACAAATCATCCTTGCCCTCTTGCGCCACTTCAGCCTCTGCATGACGCCACAAAATTAAGTCCATGGGCTGGCCTTTCAAGGTTTCGCAACGCAAAGCGCCATCAAGGCAGCTTGAGCGCTGAGAGGTGTCGCAGGCGATTGCGCCTGCAAAGCCTTGCGGGATGTGCGTCTTGGTTTGACTGCCTGTACGCGGGTGTAATGCCCCTCAGCATCCATCTGCCAAGCATCCACGTTGTCATGCAAGTACGCCACTAAACATTCGTCAATCACGCGCTGGCGGATGACCGCATCTTCGACGGGCCAAGCCACTTCCACGCGGCGCAACATATTTCGGTTCATCCAATCCGCACTCGACAAATACAAAGATTCGTCATTACCCGTACGGAAATAAAACACGCGCGAATGCTCTAAGAATCGTCCAATGATGGATCTCACATGGATGTTGTCTGTGAAACCCAGACGCTGCGCAGGCAGCATGCACGCGCCGCGAATGATCAAATCAATTTGCACACCTGCCTGTCCTGCACGCACCAAGGCCTCCATCAGTTTTTCATCGGTGAGCGTGTTCATCTTCAAGATGATGCGACTCTCGACCCCTTGCTTGGCCTTCTCTGCTGTTCGCTCTACTTTATCGATCAAATTGCGCTGCAGATGGAAAGGCGCAATCATGAGCTTATTCAAGCGAGGAATCTTGCTTTGGTTAGCCAGCAGGTTAAACACACTCTCGACATCTTGTGTCAGCTTGGGGTCACAGGTGATATGACTGAGATCGGTATATAGCTTGGCTGTGCGTGGGTTGTAGTTGCCCGTAGAAAAATGTGCGTAGCGACGAATGCTTCGGCCTTCACGACGCGTCACCAAGAGCATCTTGGCGTGCGTTTTTAAGCCCACCACGCCATACACCACTTGCGCGCCAATATATTCCAGCTTTTCAGCCCAGTTGATGTTGGCTTCCTCGTCAAAGCGTGCCTTCAACTCCACCACCACTGTCACCTCTTTGCCGCGTTGCACCGCCTCACGCAACAACTCCATCAGCACCGAATCCGCACCCGTACGATAAATAGTTTGCTTGATCGCCAACACATCAGGGTCGCGCACGGCTTCGCGCAAAAATGCCAATACACCGTCAAAACTCTCATAGGGCTGATGAATCAGCACATCACCCTGCTGTAAACGATCAAAGATAGAACCGTTCGTCACCATCTGCTCTGGATAGCTGGCGGTATAGCGCGGGAATAGCCATTTGGGGTTATCGACCAAATCAATCAGTTGGTTCAAGCGTACCAAGTTCACGGGCCCGTGCACACGGTACAACGCCGAATACGGTAACTCGAACTGTTGGAGCAAAAACTCAGATAAGTATTCAGAACACCCTGACGACACTTCTAAGCGAACTGCCTGGCCGTAGTTACGGTGCACTAAGCCTTGACGCAAGGCTGTGCGAAGGTTTTTCACATCCTCTTCATCTACCGATAAATCAGAGTGACGTGTGACACGAAACTGCGAGAACTGCTGGACATCACGTCCTGGAAACAAATCTTTTAAATGCGAACGCACCACACTCGAAATAGATACAAACAACTTGCGCTTACCACAAAGTTTTTCGGGTAACTCAATCAATCGCGGCAAACTGCGTGGGACTTTGACAATCGCAATTTCATTGTCACGACCAAACGCATCTTTTCCAGAAAGGCGCACGATGAAGTTGAGTGACTTATTGGCTACTTGTGGGAACGGATGTGCAGGATCAAGCCCAACAGGCAATAGCATGGGGCGCACTTCTCGTTCAAAAAAAGATTTGACCCATTGCTGCTGAGCCAGTGTGCGTTCACCGTGTGATAACAATCGCACCCCCTCTTTTGCAAATGCAGGCATGAGCACATCGTTGAAAAGTGCATATTGCTCATCGACCAACCGATGAACGGCCTCACTCAACGACTGCTGTGCTTGCGCATCTACAGCGCCAAGTGGCGCTAATGGACTTTCTAGGCTTGTATAAAGCGCGGCACGCACTTCAAAAAACTCATCTAGGTTTGAAGAAACAATGCACAAATAGCGTAAGCGCTCTAACAAAGGCACATCATCACGTTTGGCCCAGTCCAGTACACGGATATTGAATGCAATCAAGCTCAAATCGCGGTCAAGCCAACTTGGCTTGGTTACCATTTTTTCTTTTATTTGCTTAATTACCGTCATGCGCGTCACCTGTCTACTTAGACGCTCAGTGTGTCAAAAAAATATGACAATCCTGTGACGCAACGAAAAGGCTTGCCAGTTGCAAGTCAGCAAGGCGCCCTTATTTCAACTGAATGCTCGAAAAATCCAAGGTACTTTCAGGTGAAGTCAGCTTCATGGTCTCAAGGGTTTGAACAAGCACCTGCCCAATCAACACATCACGATGTGGCTTAGAGTCTGCTGGAATGACATACCAAGGAGAACTTTCAGTATCTGTATGCGTCAGCGCACTTTGATAGGCATGCAGGTAATCCTCCCAGAGTTTGCGATCCTCAAAGTCAGATGCTTGCAACTTCCAACGCTTATGTGGGTCATCCAGCCTCGCTTGCAAGCGCAGCCGCTGCTCTTCGTTCGATATGTTCAGAAAAAATTTAACGATTTGAATGCCTTCATCGCTCAACAATTTTTCAAAGTTTTCAATATGCGTGTAGCGCGTTTTACACGTCTTCTCATCAATCCACTTGCGAACGCGGGTCACCAGCACCTCTTCGTAGTGACTACGATTGAAAATGACCATTTCCCCACGGCTGGGCGCTTTTTGATGCACACGCCATAAAAAGTCATGCTTTTTTTCAAGATCAGAAGGTGCGCCAAATGCTTCAGCCCGAACGCCCAGAGGACTGACATGCTGAAACACGTGACGAATCACGCCGTCTTTGCCAGCTGTATCCATCCCTTGCAAAACAACAAGCAAACCCTTCTTGCCACTGGCATGCATCAAGTTTTGTAACTTGTTCAATCGCTCACCCAGCTCAGTCCCCAATTTCAAGCAATCCTTTGCCGAGAGATGCATCAACGCATTGGGCACAGTGGGCAATTGATCCAATCGTTGGTGCGGTTGAAATCGTAAATTTTTCAAAGCATCTTTATGCATGATGGCCTTAAATCGTCGGAAGTGGGTCTATTCTCCGTCGAATCAACAATGCCTCACCCATTCGAAGGTGTCGACCACTTTCGACTCCATCAGCCAAGGCGACCCCAGGCGGGACAAACATCAAAATGGTTGACCCATGTTCGAACCACCCCATCTCTTGACCCTTGATGTAACGGGCATCACATGGGATTTCATTCGCCCCGCGATAGCGAAGGTTGAGCAAGACATCGAGCGCGTGAAAACGCATACTAGCGACCAAAACAGCAGCCACTGGCACGATTAAAAAGGGCATCCCCTCTGTGGTTTGCATTTGCAAAACAGCCCTCTCGTTTTTGCAAAACAATTCTTTAACCCGCGCCAAAGCAATCGGATTGACATTCCAGGTGTCGCCAGAGATGTATGTCACATGATTCAAATGGGCATTCGATGGCGCATGAAACCGATGGTACATGCTACTGGTCAGGCGCATGGTGACAAAAGTCCCCCCCTCCAAGAGCAAAGGCCAACGCTGCGTCAAATCAGGCGAGTTCAATAGTGTTTTTAAGGTGTAGGGGAACCCTTTGGCCTGGTAAACAATGCCATCACGAATTTCTCCACACGCACCGACGATGCAGTCGCATGGAGAGGTCATGACATCTTGCCGAGGGTCTACTGGGCGCAAACCTGGTTTGAGCTCTCGTGTGAAACATGCATGAAGCGAATCAAAGCTTTTCTCCTTGGCTTCACTCAAATCTAGCTCGGTAAACCAGCGCCAAACAGCAATTGAGCCTTTCACGATCCAAGGGTGGCGCAATTGACTCCACCACCCCATGAATCGCGTCAACGCAATACGTGGAATTCGGTTGGTCAATAAAAAGTTAAGGTCTTCCTGCAAGATTAATTTATGAAATTTATTTTCAACCTTCATCGTCTTGTCACTTAATTTGAATAAAAAGAATGCTCTGCTAAACAAGGAAAAACTGTGGATACAACTTGGATGAGCTTAGGCGTTTTGGCATCACTGGCCCCTTCTGTCTATCGACGAATTCAACTTTCTCGTGCAAAGCACCGCTCACTGGCTGGCCATTCGCGTATGGCAAAACGATTAGCGCGCCTGCTACCTGGCTACCATTTTGACGAGCAAGTGTTCTTTAAATGTGACAACGCACCGATTGAGATTGAAAATTTACGGCGCGAAGCCTTTTACAAAATTTCACAAGTGCTGAAAGCTCGCCACCCATTGAGCATTCAAGCCACAGCTGCTGCACGCGAGAACATTTCTGATATGCAATTCATTGCTGCGTATCGTGTACCTTTTCAATTCAGTCCCTTGGTTCAAGAACACCTCAAAGTAGGCTCTTTTCTTCAATCTGCCTCAGGCGTCCATGTGACTGACTTAGACGGGCAATCGCTTTACGACTTGACTGGGTCTTATGGCGTGAACGTCTTCGGCGCGGACTTTTACAAGCAAACCATGATGCAAGGCTTGGAAAAAACCCAAAGTTTGGGGCCTGTTCTCGGCTCATATCACCCATGCGTAGCAAGCAACGCAGAACGTTTGAAAAAAATCTCGGGCATGGATGAGGTTTCTTTTCACATGTCAGGGACTGAGGCCGTGATGCAGGCAGTGCGCTTAGCCCGCTACCATACCAAGCGCAAAAACTTGGTACGTTTTTGTGGTGCGTATCACGGTTGGTGGGAAGATGTGCAGCCTGGCCCAGGCAACCCCATGCCTCCGCGTGAAACCTACACACTCAGCGATATGAGCGAACGCAGCTTAGAAGTAATTCGCACGCGCAAAGACATTGCCTGCGTTTTGGTGAATCCTCTTCAAGCCTTACACCCCAACGTCAACGCGCCTGGCGACTCCACTTTGGTCGACAGCAGCCGAAAAGCAGCCTATGACCGCCAAGCCTATACCGAGTGGTTACACAAGCTACGTCAAGCCTGCACAGAAAATGGTGTGGTGCTGATCTTTGATGAAGTCTTTCTGGGATTTCGCTTAGCGCCTGGGGGCGCACAAGAATACTTCGGTGTCCAGGCAGACATGGTGACCTATGGCAAGACCTTAGGCGGAGGATTCCCCGTCGGCGTCGTTTGTGGCAAAAAACAATGGATGCATCGCTTTCACACCAATCGCCCCGCCGACATCTGCTTTGCACGCGGCACATTCAATGCGCATCCCGCTGTGATGGGAGCCATGTCAGCATTCTTAGACAAGCTTGAAACACCAGAAGTAAATAGTGTGTACGAAGGACTAGACGAGCTTTGGAATTCACGCCTCCAATACTTCAATGGTGCGATGCACACCCATGGCATTCCACTACAAGCTGCCAACATGTCGAGTGTCTGGACTTTGTTTTACACGCAACCCAGCCGCTACAACTGGATGCTCCAGTACTACTTGCGCATTCATGGTTTAGCCCTAAGCTGGGTAGGAACAGGCCGTTTGATTTTCAGCTTGAACTACAGCGACGACGACTTTGAGGCTGTTGTTCAACGATTCATCCTTGCAGCCACCCAAATGAAAAATGATGGTTGGTGGTGGCATTCGCCAGACAACAGCAACAAAAAAATCAGGCGTAGCATTCTGAAAGAAACACTGTTTCGCTCATAAAAAAGCGTTCAGGCATAAGTGCCTGAACGCTTGTGGATCAAAAATACTGTTTAGTGCGAGGCACTGGCGTTGATGAACTCTTCATCAAAACGTTCACCTCGCAACAGCTGCAAGGGCGCTTTGTGATAGAGATACACATCGTGAAATGGATCAGTCAGGATCTTCGTCATCCACACCAAACCTGTTTGCACATCTTTGATGATGCACAGGTAAATAGTCCTGAACAACAAGCCACCAACTCCTAGGGCCAACCAAGAGTAGCCTACCGCCTCCGAGAACTCAACCCATGTTTCGTGTGTCGGAACCACATCCAGCATGCCTGGGAAATAGTAAATCACCAGCGGCAACAAGACCCAAAGACTCAAAAGAACCACCTTACGGCGCAAGTTGTAGCCAACCTTGATCTCTTCTTTCAACTCATTAGTGGCTTGATTCACATGGTCATAGCCCAAAGGCTCAAAGAAGAAATGGCCAGACTGCCTCGCAACCATCGACACCAACCAAGCCAGCAGCGCTGCCCAAGCGGGATTCACAAACAGCAAGGCATACGAAATCAAAAAGCAAATTGCACTGAGCAAGTGCAAGGATTGATTGATGCGGCAATGGTGGTAATAACGGTGATCATCCCATCGCTGAATTCGCAAAGCTTCCAAAAAGTTTTTCACGTCTGATGTTCCTCATGAGTTGTTAAACCATGACATCATGAGCTTGTCATGTGAAAAATGAATGACAAATGTGCGAAGTATTTGTTTTGAAATAAATATTTCAACTCGCTGTCATGTCATCAAGTTGTTAAATTCATCAGTAAACATGAATGCATGAAACTTGCACATGACCTCCCTATCACGGTTGAGCACATCGAACCGTTGCAACGGTATTTAAGAATTGCTGTGGTCACGGAAACATGGCCACCAGAAATCAACGGCGTAGCAGTCACGCTGTCAAAACTAATTCAACAATTAGGCAGCAGACATCACACCATACAACTCATCCGACCTCGCCAAGATAAGTTTGATTCGGGCAGAGAAAACGACGGTTGGTCAGAGCTTCTTCTCAAGGGCTTACCGATCCCCAAATACCCCCAACTCAAGCTCGGATTGCCGAGCAAAAAAGCGCTTTTAAAAGCATGGAGCATCAAACGCCCAGACTTGGTTCACATTGCCACCGAGGGGCCACTGGGCTGGTCAGCGCTTCAAGCAGCCAAAATTTTGCGCCTGCCTGTGACTTCCGATTTCCGAACCAATTTTCACAGCTACTGTCAACATTACGGCGTCGGTTGGTTGACCAAACCCATCGTGGCTTACTTGCGCAAATTTCATAACCGCACAGACTGCACCATGGTTCCAACCCTCAGCATGAAGCATCAGCTTGAGGCGTATGGATTTAAAAACTTAAAGGTGGTTGCACGCGGCATTGACACCACTCTTTTTCATCCTCATAAACGCAGCGAACTCATGCGTGAAAGCTGGGGGGCCACATCAAACACCATCGTTTTACTCTCGGTAGGTCGATTGGCAGCCGAAAAAAACCTTAGCCTGACCATCGACACCTACCAAGCCCTCAAGTCAGCGGGTCGAGATGTCAAGATGGTGTTCGCAGGTGATGGCCCTATGCGAAACGCCACACAAATCAAGTGTCCCGAAGCTATTTTCATGGGCATGTGCAGTCATGAGCAATTGGCCATTCTTTATGCCAGTGCCGATTTGCTACTCTTTCCTAGTCTGACTGAAACCTTTGGCAACGTCACTTTAGAAGCCATGTCAAGCGCAACACCTGTGTTGGCATTCGATTGCGCGGCAGCAAGCGACTTCATCAACAACCATCAAAACGGTTGGCTCATTGACAGCACACAACCAAAAACTTATATCCAACGCGCCCTAGAAATCACCAGCGCGCACACGACACTTGCACATGCGCGAACGCAAACACGCGCGAGCATCGCGCATCTTGGATGGTCTGAGATCGCCCAACAAGTTGAAACCATTTTTGAAATGGCCATTCAAAACAATTGATTCAGGAACGTCGCCAAACCAGCAGACATAAAGGCACGATGCCTGCCACTAGCACCGTCGCAAGCAAGACCATGATCCATGCCAATGAAACGCCCGTGGCTAACAAGGCACTGTAAACCGCCAACATGAGCAATACGCTCAAGTTTTCATTAAATCCCTGTACGGCAATTGATCGACCTGAACTCAACACCTGCATGCCACGGTGTTGCAGCAGTGCATTCATAGGCACAAGCAACAGCCCCCCAGCCATGCCGATGCAAAGCAAGAGCGGTACGGCCCATCGAACATCTGTCACCAACACTATGACAGGCAATAGCAGCGCCAACACAATTCCCCAAGGTAGCGCTTGACGCGCGGCATGAAGCTTGAACAAACGCCCAGCCAGATACGCGCCTGCAATCACACCAATCGCAACCAAAGCCTGCAAATATGAACCGCCTTTGAGCGTCAGCCCCAACGTTTGCTGCGCCCAAAGTAGAACGGCAAATTGCATCACAGCGCCAACGCCCCAATACAAGGTTGTGACGTACAAAGACACACTACCTAAGGGGTCGTGCCAGAGCCTTTGATTGGACTTCCAAAATGCACGCAAGCTGATGGCTTTTACTGTCAAGGGAACATAGACCTCAGTTCGTTTCATAGGCCTCAAACCCATATTGAGCAAAGCTGCCACCCAATAAATGAAAACAACAACACCAATGGCTGGCAAGGTTTGGGTATGAACGCCAATATCTAACCAAGGACTCATTTCAGACACACCGCTCAAAGCCCCGCCCATCGCAATGCCGAGGATGACCGACAACACCACCGACACTTCAAGCCATGCATTGGCACGCACCAATAATCTGGGTGGCACAGACTCCGTCACCAGTCCATATTTGGAAGGTGCATACACAGATGCTGCCAAGCCAATGAGCGCAAATGCCATCATTGGATGAGCCCCCATCACAAGCATTGCCACCCCCACCACCTTGAGGGCATTCATCCAGGCCATCAACTGATTTTTGGCAAATGCATCAGATACTGGTCCAACCAATGATGCCAAAAATACGTATGACAGCGTGAGAGAAAACTTCAGAAGCGGCGCCCACCAAGCTGGATACCCCTGCTCATTGAGGAAATAAATACCAAGAATTAGCAAGGCATTGTCAGCAAGGCCCGAAGCAAACTGAGCGCCGATCAGAAAATAAAAGCCCTTAGGCATTCAAAACCATGCTCTCCAGATGAATCGAATTCACGGGCAAGTTCACCAGATCATTGCGCCGCCCAATACCTTGATAGGCGATGCCTAAGTCTGCCAACGCATCTGGGTTGTAGAGATTTCGACCATCCAAAATATAAGGTGTGCGCATGACACGCTTCATGGCTTGGAAGTCGGGATTGTGGAAGTTTTTCCACTCAGTCAAAACCAGCAATGCATCGACGCCATGCAATGCATCCATGTCATGCGTCACCAATGTGAAGCGATTCAAGAGTTCAGCTTGATTTTCGCAATCCACCTTTAATGCAGCCATGGCTTCATGTCCAGCCACGGGGTCGTAAGCCACCACATGCGCACCACGCACGAGCAAACTTTTAATCACGACACGGCTTGGTGCCTCGCGCATGTCATCCGTATTGGGCTTGAACGCCAAACCCCAAACCGCAATCCTTCGACCTGATAAGTCCTCACCCAATCGATTAACCAATCGGTCGACCAGTAGATTTTTTTGACGTTCGTTCACCAGCTCGGTGGCTCCTACAACACTCATGGTTTGTCCATACGCTTGTGCAGTGCGAACCAAGGCTTGGGTATCTTTTGGAAAACAACTGCCACCATAGCCACAACCTGCATATAGAAAGCTGTAACCAATTCTGTTATCTGCGCCAATACCACGGCGAATTTGATCGACATCAGCGCCCAAAGCATCCGCCAAATTGGCAATTTCATTCATGAAAGAAATACGCGTGGCCAACATGGCATTGGCTGCGTATTTAGTCAGCTCTGCACTTTTCACATCCATCCACACCGTACGCGAATGATGGCGGTTAAAGCTGGCATAAAGATCGCCCATCATCCGCTGGCTCTTTTCATGATGAATGCCATCATCAACCCCCACCACGATACGATCAGGCCTCATGAAATCATCAATCGCAGCACCCTCTTTTAAAAATTCGGGATTGGATACCACGTCGAACAACTCCGTGGACACACCACGCTGTATGAGCCTCTGCTTGACAGCATCACGCACACGGTCTGCCGTTCCAACGGGTACGGTTGATTTATTCACAATCAACTTGAAATCTTTGATATGGTCACCGATCATGGATGCCACCGATAAAACATGTCCAAGATCTGCAGAGCCATCCTCTTGCGCTGGCGTTCCAACGGCGATAAACAATATATCGCCATGTTCGATAGCTTCGACTGCATCGTTTGTAAATCGAATACGACCCTCCGCATGATTTCGAATCAATAACTCCTTGAGTCCAGGCTCATAAATGGGAACCTCACCGCTCTGGAGTAATTCAACTTTCTCAATGTCTTTATCGAGACAGACAACACGAAAACCGAGATCAGATAAACAAGCACCTGTAACCAGACCCACATAACCCGAGCCAATGACTGTGACACGCATGCGATTTCTCCTAAATAAAAGAAATGGTCACAAAAATTGGTGAAACTATTAAGAAGAAAAAACGTCAAATCAATGACAAACGATGGGTGCACTTAAATGCCACACTCTTTATTTAAGCTGCCAATGCGCCAAACCCATGAACAGGATGACACGTAAATGGTGTGTGAGATTGTCAAAGCCTTGCAGCTTGAATTCTTGCCCCGACTGCTTCACACAAAAAGACTCTGTCTGAACTAAAAATTCAATTGCGATCACATCTGGGACAAAACCGACTGGGCACTGAATGTGCAAGGTTGGATAACGTTCTGCAAACCGATTGCTGCAAGAAAAACGATAGTGGTGAGCGTCTAGGAATTGTTCAATCGATTCAAACAACCTCGGCAATAAAAAATCTTTGACGATTTGATAATCCGAATAGCGTCGAATATCTCGCAGATAGCTTTCAAACGCTGGGTCGCTGGTGCTATTCGGCAAGAAATACAGAGGACTCATGGATGAACCTCAAGTCCTTCCACAGGTATTGTTCTTTCGATTGGAACCAAATGTTGTTCAAACAATCTTGTTGACTCATCCCAGCTAAAAGTGAGTGACTGATTTCTTGCCTCTGAACGCGAAATTTTTAAGGCCTCTAGGCTTGCATAAGCCAAGTCCTCATGCAAGACCCCACCCTTGTGTTGATGCGCAATGGTTGAATCGTTACGTAAAACTTCCAAAGGACCATCTACAGGATAGGCTGCCACCGGAGTCCCACAAGCCATGGCTTCGAGCATCACCAATCCAAACGTTTCGTTGCGACTCGGAAAAGTAAACACATCAGCACTGGCATACACACGTGCCAACTCATCTCGGGGCAATACGCCTAGCCAGCGTACATGATGGAATTTTTCTTTGAGCTCTCTCTCTAAAGGACCAACGCCGCACACCACTTTGCTGCCATGCCAAGGCATCGAGAGAAAGCTATCGATATTTTTTTCATACGACACACGCCCTACATAAAGCGCAATCGGCCTAGGCAAATCTACCAAGTCTGGATGACTTTCAACTTTTTCGGCATAGCTGAACAAGCGCATATCGACGCCATGTGTCCAACTGCGTAGATTTTTAAAACCCCAACCATCGAGCAAGCGCATGACACCTTGGGTGGGAACCAAAACACCAAATGAAGGTTTATGAAAATGCCGAAAAATGGCATAACCAATCCAAAGCGGGATGTGTAGCGCGGCTTTCAACACCTCCGGGAAGCGTGTGTGAAATGCAGTGGTGAAAGGCAAATCATGCTTTAAACAATACTTACGCGCTGCCCAACCTAAAGGCCCCTCGGTGGCAACATGAATCACATCAGGCCGAAAAGCGTCTAACTGGTGGGCCAATTGTTGATAGGGTCTAACAGCCAAGTCAATGCCAGCATAACCAGGACACGGTCTTGTTTTAAACAGATCTGGGTGAATTACCTCAACGGTATGTCCTTTGGCGTTGAGTTGTTCGACTAGCTCCACCAATGTAGTGACCACACCGTTGATTTGTGGGCGCCATGCGTCTGTGATCAATGCTATTTTCATGCGACTCTGACCAAATGAGGTTTCTCGGCAACGTGCGGTTCTGTCTTCCAATACAACAATGACAACTCGCCTTGTTCGTTCTCCACCAAGGCACTTCGACTTTCTACCCAGTCGCCATCGTTGCAATAAAGAACACCATTCACATCGCGAATTTCTGCACGATGGATATGACCGCAAACGACGCCTTGGTAACCGTGCTTGGCTGCTTCATGTGCCACTGCATTTTCAAAATCAGTCACATAGTTAAGTGCTTTTTTGACTTTATGCTTGAGGTAAGCAGACAAAGACCAATACGGCAAACCCAAGCGCCCGCGCATATTGTTGAGATAGCGATTGAGCTTGAGCGTAAATTCGTACAAGTAATCTCCCACATAGGCCAACCACTTCGCTTGTTGCACCACTGCATCAAAGTAGTCACCATGGATCACCCACAACTTACGACCGTCGGCAGTTTGGTGTACAGCTTCTTCCACGACTTCTATCCCACCAAAATGATGATCTAAAAAATGCCGTGCGAACTCGTCGTGGTTACCTGGCACGTAAATTACACGGCAACCTTTACGTGCTTTACGCAGTAACTTTTGAATCACATCGTTGTGTGCTTGTGGCCAATACCAACGTCGGCGTAATTGCCAGCCGTCAATGATGTCCCCCACGAGGTAAAGGTAATCACTGGTGTTCTCTTTGAGAAAATCCAACAACGCCTCGGCTTGACAACCAGGTGTACCCAAGTGCAGGTCGGAAATGAAGATGGCTCTGTAGTGCATTAAGCGCCCAGGAAATGTTTGCGATAGCGAGGCGGCATGTCGTTGATCTTCATCAACATGGGCAAGTCAGCCGTGTTGAAATCTGGATCCCATGCAGGTGCTCCTAACACCTTGGCGCCCAAGCGCAAATACCCTTTGATGAGAGCGGGCGGCTCGAATGCTGGGTTAACTTCCCATTGCTCTACAGGCAGCGCCAAGCGGGGGGTCACACGGTTTTCAATATCCGCCAAATGCGTCTGCTTTAACTGATGCCAAATGCTGGCTGCAACCTCTCCGCTCACGACACCTTGGTGGAGCATGGGGATACTGGCGCATCCAATCATCACATCGAGTTTGTTACGCACCATGAACTCAGCCAGCGCCCCCCACAAGGCCATGATGACGCCACCATGGCGATGCTCGGGATGCACACAGCTTCGGCCCAACTCAACCATGCGTTCACGGTATGGACGCAAGCGTGTCAAATCAAATTCAAGATCAGAATAGGTGCTACCAATACGCTTGGCTTGCGCGGGAGTCAAAACACGGTAAGTACCAATCACCTGTTCAGTCGCATCGTCGCGAATGATGAGGTGCTCACAAAAATCATCAAACAAGTCGATATCGTGACCAGGAATGCTGTCTTTCAGGCGTGCCCCCATTTCCGTAGCAAACACGTCGTAGCGAAGGCGTTGGGCCTCTCTCACCTCATCTTGATGTTTGGCCCATTCAACGATCAGGGCTGGGCGCGCTTCAACTTTTTGGGTCGAGACAGAAACTTTTTGATGTTCAAGATCGTTTCGATGAAGTGACCCCCGTGGCACATCGATGAATGACAGTGGCATAGTGGGGTTTGGCAGTTCTTTCATAGCACCTCCTGTGTGAATCAATGGCACTGATTCTTGTCGGGGGATGTGAATAAACCGCGAAGGTTGCATGAAATATTCATGACAAAACAAAGTCATTTCTTCATCGTTTTGTCACACAGCAAACCTATGCTCTGCCATCAATCATGTTGATCAAATATATTCGTCTCATTCGAGCATTCGCCCATGCGTTTTGGATTTTGTGGATCAAGTTCCCGCACCTAAGTCGCGATCAAAAACTCAAAGCCATACAAAGCTGGTCATCGACCACACTAGGAATCTTAGGCATACAAGTCATTCATGAAACATCTACCGCACAAAATAGCCAAACAGCCAACGCCCCGCTGATGCTGGTTGCCAACCATATTTCATGGATTGATGCATTGATCATTCAATCGATTCAGCCGAGCGTTTTTGTGGCCAAGTCAGAAATACGAAATTGGCCAATTGTTGGCAGCATTGCCAAGGCTTGCGGCGTTGTCTTTGTTGACCGTGGCTCACCCAGCTCGGCACGTCGCATGGTTGACGATGTTTCCAGTGCATTGCATCACGGTTATTGCGTCGCAGGTTTCCCAGAAGGCACGAGCAGCGAAGGCAGTTCCGTCAGTTTGTTTCATGCCAATCTGTTTGAAGCTGCGATCAACCACCATGTTCAAGTTCAGCCCTTGGCCATTCGCTACACCAACCCACATACAGGCTTGCTTTGCAAGCGAGCCGCATTCATTGGCGATATTGGTTTTGTTCAATCTTTGCATCAAGTCATGACCAGCAAAGCCATACACGCCAAAGTTCATGTCGGCGAACTCATTTCACCGCAAGGCCACTCACGCAGAACTTTGGCACATCTTTCACACCGCTCCGTGTGTAGCCAACTTGAACTCCTTAGCGCATGATGGATGCCACATAGGTCGGCAACCCCATCGCCAGAAGTGGCAACCAAGAAATGAGCAAAGTTCCTGTGAAGATGGCAGCCAATGCAGGCGCAACTGAAATTGCGACTGAACGAATTGGTTGCTTGAACACTGCAGATGCAAAGTAAATATTCATCCCAGCGGGTGGACACAAGAATCCCATTTCCATATTGGCCAAAAAAATGATGCCGAAGTGAACAGGATCAATCCCGTAGCTGATCGCCAAAGGCAGCAACAGAGGAACCAGCACCACGATGGCCGCATAAATTTCCATCAATGCACCAGCAGCGAACAAGAATACGTTCAACGCAAGCAAGAAAAGCCACTTGCTTTGCGTCACGCTTTGAACCCACTCGGTTGCAAGATCTGGAATTCCAGCATCCACCAAGTAATTGGTCAGCCCAAGTGCCATTCCCAAAATTAGCATCACACCACCAATGATTTGTGTTGCCTGCGACAAGCACTCGCCTAACTTTTTGCTATCCAACTCTCGATGCGCAAAACGCTGAGTCAGCACCGCATAAATTGCTGTCAGCGCGGCACTTTCTGTGGGCGTTGCAAACCCACTTGCCAGAGATCCAATGGCCACCGCAGGTGCCAACAATTCCCATTTGGCATGCCAGGCAGAAGACTTCAATCGCACAAAGCTGAATTGAGCTGAAGCTGTATTAGCAGCAGCCTGACCACCGCGCAGGTAACCACCAAAGATCAATAAACAGCCCACCATCACAATGGCTGGTACCAATCCAGCCAAAAACATGGTGTTGATCGGAACGCGCGCAATGATGGCATACATGATGAGCGGTACAGACGGCGCTAATAAAACACCCAAGGCACTCGCACTGGTGATTAAGCTAATGCTTCGTCCTTGGGTATAGCCAACGCCCTGCAACAACGGCAAAAGCAAACCGCCCAAAGCCAAAATAGTCACACCGCTCCCACCTGTGAATGCGGTGAAACAGGAGCACAAGACTGTGGCGGCTATGATTGTTCCCGCCTGCCCTCCGCCAAAGAGATCTACAAACACTGCGCCCAAACGTTGCGCGGCTCCCGTTGCCGCAAAAATCAAACCTGCCAGCGTAAACAATGGCAATGCAGGCAATGAAGGATTGACTGTGATTTGGTAATGCGACAGAGCAATGGATGCCAGTGGCAAGCCATCTTGCCAAAACAACGCCAGGGCCAAGCCACCTAAGATGGTGAAAATCGGTGCGCCAAACGCCAGCAATACAGCCAGTAAAAATAACCAAGGCCACAATGGCAAAGCCTCACCATCCCAATGGACAGCCAACATAGCCCCCACCAACGGCGCTGTAACAGCGCACAGCCATTTCAAAAACCAAGTTTGTCCACAACGCACACCCAGCTTCATTGACAAAATTGCAAAACCCACGGGCATGGCCGCTTGCAACCACCACACAGGAACGCCGTAGGCCAAAATTTGCTCTGCCGACATCTCACTGAGGACCAACTGCGCACTGGCCCATGTCAAAACGCCGCCAACAGCAGCAGCCCCAAACTGCCCGACTGCATAAAGACGAGGCACAACAACACCTAAGCTGGTGAGATGCCCAAAGCGTTCGGCGGCAATCGCACCCGCCATGGCCATCAATAAACCCAAATGCTGAACGACCACAGTCGCGTTGTCGATGCCTTTGCCCATCATGGGTCGAGACAAAATTTCGACCAATGGGATCAAGGCCATCAAGGCCAATGCGGTCGATGCAAGCCATGCATCGGCCTGAGTCAATCCACGCAGCAAGCGTCCCATCATTTGGTTTTACCTGCGCGGTATGCCTTCAAATGACGAAACACCTCATCGAATGTTTCTGCTGGAACCAATGTGCCTCGAATGCGCGGATACAACTTGTCTGCCAACTCTTGCCATGCACGCATTTGCTCTGCATTAGGTTTGTTCACAACCAATCCGCGTTTTTTCATCGCCTCTACTGCTTCCTCGACTTCTTGTCGCGCTTTCATGCGAATCTGCGCGCCTGCTTTATCACTGACAGCTCTCACAGCGGTTTGTGCGTCAGGAGACATGTCATCCCAAGACTTCTTGGTGACAACCAATGCGCCAACAATGGGCGCCCAATTGATTTCCAACATGTTTGGCGCCATCGTGTAAACCTGACTCGCGAGGGCAAAATAAGGGGTGGAAGGCACCACATTGATCATGCCAGTTTGCACAGAAGGCAAGATATCGCTGGTCTCAAGGGGAACAGGCGTATATCCCATGCTCTTCATGATTTCTTGCTGATCGGCCTCGCCACCCCAAGCGAAAAATTTCATCTTTTGGTAGTCGTCAGGTTTGAACGCTGGCTCTTTTGAAAAAAAACGCACCCATCCCGCATCGCCCCAGGCTAAGACAACAAAGCCTTTGTCTAAAAATTTCTTTTCCATGGCGGGCCGCATTTTTTCGCGAACGTAGTCCACCTCCTCCCACGACTTGAACAGCAAAGGCATCGATTGCAAAGCTGCAATTGATGGTTCAATTTCGCGCAAACCCACCACAGACAAAAGTGCACCTTGTAACTGGCCAATTCGCATTCGACGTGCAAGCTCAGTTTCGCCTCCCTGGCTCCCATCTGGATAAACGACAAATTTGGCGCTTCCTCCCTGCGCTGTGCGCCATGCTTCACCAATCTCAATGAGCTGGCGGTGATACAAAGAGTTTTTGGGGGCCAATGTTCCCAAACGCAATTGCTTATCTGGCGCAGCCCATGACACAGCTTGCACCAATACCAGACAAATGGTGATAGAAAACTTCATACAGATACAGTTCAACTTAGACATTCATTGCTTTCAAAATAAATCATCCATCGAGGCAAGCAACCACTGCGCCCGCTCCTTCATCACTTCGTTTTGCAAACTGCGGTGTTGCTGGCTGATTGCGATCGCTTGCTGCAACAGTTGTGCAAACTGCTTTTGATCTTGTGCGGGCAATGCAAGCCCCTCAGCTTTGACGACATAGGGGCCTGCCTCTTTGCTACGGCCAAATGCAATCGCTTGATCAAAGTAGGCTTGCGCTTTGCGTGGTGAACCACCGACCTTGGCAGCTTCTAAAGTGCCCATCAAACTTGCCAAAGCCCCGTGTCCAAAATCGGGGCGAGTGTTCCAAGCAAACTCTGCCAAGCGGATGCAAACAGGCAAATCCGCGACTAAATCTGGATCATCTTTGGACATAGAAATCCAGCCACCCAAAGACGCTGCAGCCCAATAAACCAATGGCACTTGCTCAGCTGTCAACTTTTGCTGTGTAACTAAATTCGTCTGCTTCAAAGAAGCAATCAAGCTTGGATTGTTTTTCTCTAATGCTCTTATCGCATGCCGATGGGCGCGCGCATACAAATGAGCTGCACGCGTACGCATGGCCGCCGCTTCTTTGGGATGTTTGGCATCAAGCCGCTCTGCATCAAAAGCCACGAATGCATAAGCGTATTGTGTGAATCCAGCAGACACTGACTCTGCAAGCTTCATATGTCCTGGTGTTTCGCTCAAGACGGACTCAGAAAATTTCAGATAAAAAGCACTGGCTTCTCGTGCCAATTGCAAGTCCTCTTCATCAGATAAGCCCTGCCCTGACAGCGTGGTTGCGGCTTGGTCAACCACCAAAGGCCGAACAGCACAACCTGACAAGACAAGTACAAGCGTCACATAGCAAATGAAACGATAAGTAATAAAACACCTCATACAACTCAAGAAATCTCAAAAAATGTAAAGGGTCTGTGTGAATCTTCAGTGACAACCGTCATCAATTTGAAACAGTCACTAGGCATGATGAAGAAAAGGAAACATCATGAGCAAGCAACACCAACTTGATGAAGATCAGATCCAAAGTCTTCGTGATGACATCTTGGACTCGTTAGACGAAGAACTGGAAATGTCGATTGATGAGGAGGGCCTTCACAGCGAACGCGTGAAGTACTTTCGTGAGTTGCTCCGACTTCAAGGTGAGCTTGTCAAATTACAAGACTGGGTAGTCGCCACAAAGCAAAAAGTTGTGATCCTCTTTGAAGGCAGAGATGCAGCAGGCAAAGGTGGGGTAATCAAACGCATCACACAACGACTCAACCCCCGTGTATGCCGCGTAGCTGCCTTACCCGCACCAAACGACCGTGAGCGAACCCAGTGGTACTTTCAACGCTACGTCGCACATCTACCTGCTGCAGGTGAAATTGTTTTGTTTGACCGCAGTTGGTACAACCGCGCGGGTGTAGAGCGTGTCATGGGCTTTTGCAACGATGACGAATACGAAGAATTCTTTCGCACCGTTCCAGAATTTGAAAAAATGCTCGCGCGCAGCGGCATCACACTCATCAAATATTGGTTTTCCATCACGGATGATGAACAGCACGCCCGATTCTTAGGCCGAATCCATGACCCACTTAAGCAGTGGAAACTCAGCCCGATGGATTTGGAAAGCCGCAGACGTTGGGAAGACTACACCGTGGCCAAAGAAACCATGATTGAGCGCACGCACATCCCTGAGGCCCCTTGGTGGATTGTTCAGGCTGTTAATAAAAAGAGTGCGCGTCTCAACTGCATCGACCACTTGCTTGGCCATTTTCCTTACCACGAGATTGAGCATCCTGAGGTTGAACTTCCAGCGCGTGTTCGCAACCCTGACTACATCAGGCATCCCGTGCCGAGCAACATGATGGTTCCAGAGAAATATTGATCATGGACCCCATTCACGAAAATTTACAAAAGCAAAGACGCGGACTAGATCGCGTCATTCATGCTTTTGGGTACTCCGTGCAAGGCCTTAAAGCTGGTATGCATGAACCCGCTTTTAAGCAAGAATTTTATCTTGCTGTTGTCTTAATTCCCTTGGCATTTCATCTAGGAGACACCTGGGTTGAAACTGCACTCTTGGCAGGATCGGTGGTTTTTGTGTTGATTGTTGAGCTTTTAAATACAGGTCTTGAGTCTGCCATTGATCGTGTCGGACCACAGTGGCATGACTTATCTAAACGCTGCAAAGATCTTGGCAGTGCAGCTGTTTTACTCAGTATTTTGCTGTGCATGGGTGTGTGGCTTGCAGCACTGGTGATTAGGTTGGCTGAAATTAGCTGAAGCCGTTTAATGTATTAATGTCCTTTCAAGATTTGACCGACATGCTGAACAAGCAAAAACTTGTCGATGGCATGGTTCACAGCCAAAACATGCCTAAACAAGAAGTTGTGACTACGCTTCTACAAAAACAACACAACGCGGAACTCCTGAAATTCATAGACAAGCAAAGTGCTACAGATCTCAGCGGCTATCTTGAAGAACTACCACTTGATGAAGCTCAAAAGGTCTGGCACATGATTCCTCAAGATCGAGAGAATGATGTTTTATGGGAACTTTCCAACGATCGTCGATCTGCGCTGGCTGGTGATCGACAGCCTGACTTTGAAGACAGCAAAGTACATATTTATGCGCTTGTGGATGGTCGACTGAAAAGCTTACCCATCTCTAAGCGTCAGGATTTGGGGGGTATCAAACCAATTTGGGTTGATTTGATCAACTCGAGCAAAGCAGAACGGCTTTTTATTGGCGCGCATTTCGGCTTGGAGTTACCTGATTCGATTGATGCCACCGACCTTGAGGTCAGTGCAAGATTTCATATCGAAGAAAACGACGATATCCATCTGCACTCCAACTTTCTGTCTGACCAAGACGGTGCATCCAAGAGCGTACCCGTTGCGTTCATCTTGCATGATGGCATCTTGTTCTCACTCCGCAGTGAAGAATTGTCTGTATTCCGTCTACAACGACGTCGAGCACTCACGCAGCCAAACTATGTGACGGACAGCATTGACTTACTGCTAGATCTGTATGGTGCTGACGTCGAGGTCTCGGCTGATTCACTGGAAAACATTTATGCCAAGCTGGGCGTCGTAGGTCGACACGTTCTGAGCGAGGCCATCACCGATCAAGAAGCTGCTGGCATCTTGGCTGACATTGCGGAAGAAGAAGATCAAAACGGACGCATTCGCAGCAATATTTTGGACACGCAACGAGGCTTGAATTTTTTGATGCGTGGTCGCTTGCTAACCGCTGAGCAAATTTCAGATGCCAAACAAATCTTAAGAAACATCGACTCACTCAATAGCCATACCGCTTTTTTGTTCGACAAAATCAACTTTTTGATGGATGCCACGATTGGCTTCATCAACATTAACCAGAACAAGCGTGTGAACCAATTGACAGTATTCAGTGTGGTGTTCATGCCCATCAACATCTTGGCTGGCGTTGGCGGCATGTCTGAATTTTCAATGATGACCGAAGGTACGCCTTGGCCATTGGCTTATGGTGGTTTCTTCGTTGGTTCATCATTGATTGGCTTGGTCACTTACGTACTTCTCAAGAAATTTGAAAAGCGTCGATTGAAAAGACCCACTTGATTTCATATGTCCCACTACAAACACGAAACATCAGAAATAAAAAGTGACGGCTTACGCTATGCACGCAAAAAAAACGGATCCCCATTCGAGGGAGCCAGTAGAACGGGAGAAATGATGAGTTGTATCAAATGCGGTCAACACAGCCCCCGCACCACTGGATCATTTCGAAAATTTTTAAATGCCAACCATTTTTTCTGCGGCGAATGTCGCAGCGTCAAGTCTTAGACCGCTTGACGCCATCTCTTGCTAGGAAATATCAACTTAAAACATGATCCTTGTCCTAACTCACTCGTGATGGACAACGAGCCACCATGTCGCTGCATCACATGTTTGACGATGGCCAGCCCTAGGCCCGTGCCACCTGACTCACGCGAACGACTTCGATCGACGCGATAAAACCGCTCGGTCAATCTCGGCAAATGCTCCGCCGCAATTCCTGCGCCAGAATCACGGACTTGAATGATCAAACTGCCGTCAACTCCTTGATCGACAGACACATGCACATCACCGCCTGCTGGCGTGTAGCGCACAGCATTGCTGACCAAATTTGACAAAGCGCTTTGAAGCTCTCGCGCTTCACCTAACAACACACAATCCGTCAAAAGAGGCTCAATCACAAAATGAATGTGGTGCGCAACATTACCTTGGGCCAGTGAAGCAGACAAACCATTCGCCTCTTGCTCGCACACATCCATCAAATGCGACAAAGGAAGCGACTGAAGCGCTGAGGGAGCTGGGCTTCCCTCCAAACGCGACAAGGTCAGCAAATCCTCCACCAAGACTTGCATGCGATGCGCCTGTGTGGCCATCAAGGAGAGATAGTGTTTTTGCTCGTCCTCGCTGAGCGACAAAGTTTGAATCGTCTCAACGAAGCCAGACAAAACAGTCAAAGGCGTACGGATTTCATGGGACACATTGGCCACGAAATCACGGCGCATTGCTTCGGCCTGCTCTAGCATCGTGACATCACGCGTCAATAACAACTGCTTCCCCTCACCATAACGATGACGCTGCACAGAGATGTGAACAGGCCTCTCAATGCGATGACGGTGACCCAGCATCACCACTGGATCAACGGGCTGTTCAACGGCCATGTAGGCAGTGAACACTGGATCGCGCAACAAATTACCAATACGCTGCATGACATCTCTATCTGGATGTATGCCCAGATGCGTAGCAGCCGTGTGGTTGCACCACTCAATTTGGGCATTGGCATCGAGCATGACCACGCCATTTGGCGAGTTTTGTATAGCCAGCAAGAAATCTTTCAAGCGTTGTTCGCCTGCGTCAATGCTGCGTTCACGTTCACGTAAGAGTTTTCTTGCACGGTCAAGCAACACCCCCCACCAGCCAGAGATCGGTGGTGCAATGGCTAAATCACCGTGCCGCAACCAAGAGCGAACACGATAGCCTCTCCAAGCATCCATTAGCATCCACGCTAAACCACCTAGCAGCGCACCGCTGAGCATGTAAAACGAGGCGGGCAGAAGGTCGCGCATCATGGCCCACGAAAAGCCGCAAGCACCACCAAACGCAAGCAGTGAAAAAAATGAAAGAAAACGACTAATCACGCGAACCTAACATTTATTCATGACTGATGGGTAATTCTGTATCCTACGCCACGCACAGTTTCAACCATATTTCCAGCCTCACCGAGGGCTTCACGCAACCGTTTGACGTGAACATCGACCGTGCGCTCTTCAATGAACACATGGTCACCCCACACGCGATCTAGCAGCTGGCTGCGGCTGTGTACGCGCTCGGCGTGGTGCATGAGGTAATTGAGCAACTTAAATTCGGTGGGCCCGAGCTTGATAGCTTGCTCATTAAAGCTGACGCGATGCGTAGAACCGTCTAACTTCAGGCCCCCAATCGATACCACATCACTTGCTTGTTCAGGCGCACGGCGACGAAGCACTGCACGAATGCGTGCCAACAGCTCTTGGGTTGAAAAGGGCTTGGTGATGTAGTCGTCTGCACCAGCATCTAAACCTGCAATTTTGTCTGGCTCATCGCCACGGGCCGTGAGCATGAGAATCGGTGTGGTTTTGGTACGCGGATCGGCACGCCAACGACGGGCCAGCTCAATACCACTTTGGCCAGGAAGCATCCAGTCGAGCAAGATGACATCGGGCAACACCTCGTCAATGTGCTTTTGCGCGGCAGCTCCGTCAGCAGCTAGCATCGGCATCATGCCGTTATGTCGCAAATTGATGGCAATCAGTTCGGCAATCGCAGACTCATCTTCGACCACCAAAACACGGGCAATTTTCATTTTCAAATGCCCTCTATCAACTCATCGATGATTCAACGTCTGCAAGCGGTGTATGACGCACGTCTTCACCCTTGACGATGTAGATGATGAATTCAGCAATATTTTTGGAATGATCGCCAATGCGCTCTATCGCTTTGGCGATGAACAACAAATCCAAGCTAGCTGAAATGGTGCGCGGATCTTCCATCATGTAGGTGATGAGCTTGCGCACAAAACCATCGAATTCTTTGTCAATTTCGTTGTCTTCACGCAAGATGCTCACAGCCATGGGCACATCCAAACGTGCAAATGCATCCAGTGCTTTGCGCAACAAACCAGAAGCCAAATCGGCAGATACACGCAAATCTGTGGATGGGAGCGTACGAGGAGCTGAGCTGTCGATGATGGACTTGACCATACGTGCAATCTTGGCTGCTTCGTCACCCACGCGCTCTAAGTTGGCTGTGGTTTTGGACATGGCCATGAGCAAACGCAAATCGCGTGCAGTCGGCTGGCGACGACCAATGACAGAGGCGATCTCACGATCAATTTCAACTTCGAGATGATTGACCTTGTTTTCGGTCACTAACACGTCTTCTGCAGCCTCAGGACTGAACTGAGACAGGGCCAAAATAGCTTGACGAATTTGAGACTCCACCAAGCCCCCCAACTCCATCACATGTGAAGAGATGTTGTTGAGGTCAGAATCAAATTGTGAGGACAGGTGTTTATCTGGCATGGTGTTCTCCTATTAGCCAAAGCGGCCAGTGATGTAGTCTTCGGTCGCGGTTTTGTTGGGCTTGAAGAAGATTTGCTCGGTCTCACCAAACTCCACCAATTCACCCAAATACATGTAGGCGGTGTAGTCGCTACAACGCGCGGCTTGCTGCATGTTGTGGGTCACGATGGCAATGGTGTAGTCGGCCTTAAGCTCGTGCACCAACTCTTCCACCTTGCCTGTGGAAATGGGGTCGAGTGCCGAGGTGGGCTCGTCCAACAACAGCACCGAAGGCTTAACAGCCACACTGCGCGCGATGCACAAACGTTGTTGTTGGCCACCAGAGAGTGACAACCCGTTTTGACCGAGCTTGTCTTTGACTTCGGTCCACAAGGCGGCTTTGGTCAAGGCCCACTCGACGCGCTCATCCATTTCGGTGCGGCTGAGGTCTTCGTACAAACGCACACCAAACGCAATGTTTTCGTAAATCGTCATGGGAAATGGCGTTGGCTTTTGAAACACCATGCCAATGCGGGCACGCAACAAGTTCAAGTCTTGCTTGGGGTCCAAAATGTTTTGGCCATAAAAATTGATTTCACCCTCAGCACGTTGACCTGGGTAGAGGCTGTACATGCGGTTCAAGGTACGCAACAAGGTAGACTTGCCACAACCCGATGGGCCAATGAAGGCGGTGACTTTGCGCTCGGCAATGTCCATGGTGACATTGCGTAAGCCTTGGAACTTACCATAGAAAAAGTTCAAGTCGCGAACTTCGATGGCGTTTTTAGGTGCTGGTTTGGTATCAGGCATTTTTAAATCCAAATGAAATTAGGAGCGAACTTTTTCGCGGAAGAAGACACGGGCCAAAATGTTGAGCAACAAAACTGCCAAAGTGATCAAGAGAGCACCCGCCCAAGCCAAACGCACCCAGTTGTCATAGGGACTCATGGCAAACTGGAAAATCACCACCGGCAAATTGGCCATTGGAGCGCCCATATTGGTGCTGAAAAATTGGTTGTTCAATGCGGTGAACAACAAGGGCGCTGTCTCGCCACTGATGCGCGCCACGGCCAACAACAAACCCGTCATCACGCCGCTCTTGGCTGCACGCAAGGTAATGAAGGTAGACACCTTCCAACGTGGGGCACCCAAGGCAAATGCGGCTTCGCGCAAGCTGCCGGGCACCAAGCGCAACATGTTTTCAGTGGTGCGCATGACAACAGGCACCGCAATGAGCGACAAAGCCAAGCTACCCGCATAGCCTGAAAAGTTGCCCACGGTGGCCACTGCAATGGCGTACACAAACAGGCCCAACACGATGGAGGGTGCGGACAGCATGATGTCGGTCACAAAACGGGTGAGCTCGGCGGTTTTGCTTTCATCACCGTACTCAGTCAGATAGATACCTGCCAAGATACCCACTGGTGTAGAGACCAACACAGTCAATCCCACAATCATCAAGCTGCCCACGATGGCGTTGCGCAAGCCGCCGCCTTCTGTGCCTGGTGCAGGTGTGTCGCTGGTGAGCAAATTGCTATCTAAAGCGGACAAGCCGTTAGAAAACAACACATACAAAATCCACAACAACACAGCCAGTCCCACGGCCATGGCGGTCATTGAAAAGGCCAATCCCAGCAAACTTGTGATTCGGCGTTTTGCATAAAGTCGATTATTCATATCCATAGCAAACCTCTTAATTGCCCTTGGCTTTTTCAGCGCGAAGAATCATGACCTTCGCCATGGCCAGCACCACAAAGGTGATGACAAACAGCAAAAAGCCCAGCGCAAACAAGGTGGAGAAATGCAAAGCCTCTGCCTCGCCAAACTCATTGGCCAACACGGATGCGATCGAGGTGCCAGGCGAGAACAATGAAGTGGGCATGCGGTTGGCGTTGCCAATCACAAAGGTCACCGCCATGGTTTCACCCAACGCACGGCCCAAGCCAAGCATGATGCCCCCAATCACACCTTTTTGCGTGTATGGCAACACAACTTTTCGCACCACTTCCCATGTAGTGCAACCTAAACCATAGGCTGACTCACGCAGAATGGGCGGCGTGATTTCAAACACATCACGCATCACAGCGGCCACAAACGGCAACACCATGAAGGCCAACACAATGCCTGCCGCCAAGATGCCCATGCCGTTGGTCGCCCCGCCAAACAAAAAGCCCACCACTGGCATCCCCCCCAACATGCTTTGCAAAGGCACTTGCAGATAGTCAGCAAACAAAGGGGCAAACACAAACAAGCCAAACATGCCGTAAATGATGGAGGGCACGGCGGCCAATAACTCAATCGCTGTCCCCAAGGGGCGACGCAGCCACACAGGGCAGGTTTCCGTGAGAAACACGGCCACACCAAAAGCCAAGGGCACGGCGATCAATAACGCAATACTCGCACTGGCCACGGTCCCCACAATGGCAATAGCCGCACCAAAATCTTCATTGATGATGTCCCACTCAATATGCCACAAAAAGTGAAAACCAAACCGCTCAAATGTGGGCAAAGCGTTCACGAACAAAGAAATGATGATGCCCAACAAAGCCACCAACACGAGCAATGAAAACGCTTGCGTGATTCGATGAAAAAAGAAATCTTGCACACGTTGTGTTTTGGCGATGGCAATCATCTCGTCACTAACGAGAGAACCACCTTCTGGCTGGTATGACGGCTGTGAGCTCATGACAGACCCTTGACTTATAGAAACTTACCATTAAACCAAAGTCCGTCGGTGCTGATAGAACCAACGGACTTCACACACTTCGTTCAAATTACTTTTGAATTTGTGTCCACACTTTGGCACGAATAGCCGTGGTCAAAGCGTCAGGCAACGGCACGTAGTCCAAGTCTTGTGCCATTTTTTTACCGTTCAAGAATGCCCAGTCAAAAAACTTCAAGGCCTCAGCCGCGGCCACCTTGTCAGAAGGCTGCTTGTACATCAAGATAAACGAAGCAGTGCTGATGGGCCAGCTGTTAGCACCCTTCGCATTGACCATTGACACACCCATACCAGGCACGCTGAACCAATCAGCGCCAGACGCAGCAGCCGCGAATGTCAAATCATCAGGAGCCACATACTTGCCATCCGCGTTTTGCAACTGCATGAAGGTCATGTTGTTTTTCTTGACGTAGGCGTATTCGACATAGCCCACAGAACCTTTGACGCGGTTCACGTTAGCGGCCACGCCTTCATTACCTTTACCACCGACCGATGTAGGTGCTGGCCACTTCACAGCTGCACCCTTGCCCACCTTGTCTGACCAATCTTTGCTCACAGCTGTCAGGTAGTCGGTGAAGTTGAAGGTAGTGCCTGAACCATCGGCGCGGTGCACCACGGTGATGGCTTGGTCAGGCAATTTTTTACCTGGGTTCAAAGCGGCAATCTTGGGGTCGTTCCAGTTGGCAATCTTGCCCAAAAACATGTCAGCCAACA
>JACCDY010338645.1_pt1 | contig 42960 bp, 39 predicted proteins | sample 7446391 | NCBI WGS metagenome assembly JACCDY01 (sample SAMN15323451, study PRJNA562643) | freshwater metagenome | isolation source: river surface water | place: USA:Blue River Watershed | collected 2017-08-18
CGGCCCGACTTCGAGAATTCGGTCTTGATCACGACCCAGGGCTTGCCTTCGATCATGAACACGTTGCCGGCGCGGAGTTCTTGTGCGGTTTTCATAGTGAGATAGCCAAAAAGTTCGGAATGCGTGCTCGCCTGCGCGGGCCAGGCCCTGTTGGCGGTGAAGACGATCATGATCCTCAAACAACGCGAACATCGCGCAGCGATGCGGACGCTGGCACGGCGTTCAGACGCGGCAAGCGGCTTGTTGTCAAAGGCTCCGGGATTGTTGTCTGAATTACCAGCACGCGGGAGTCAAAGCGCAGGCATTCTAACCGATTTTGCCCGCGAACTCGATCAGCCCTGCTGCCAGCTCAGTCTGTGCGCCCAGTCGTGCCGCCCAATGGCCGGCATGCAAACGCCAGGCAGGCAGCGCCGCCAGCAAGGCCGGCCAGCCGGGGGCATGGCTGCCCGCGCCCGCGCGCAAGTCGCTGCCATCCTCCGGCGCCCCGTTCCAGCGTCTCATCGCGCCTGTGACCAGGCCCGCCAGTTCCGGTGCCATGCCGGACGTGTACAGCGCGAGGAAGGCATCGAGCTTGACGCGGTGGGCGTCATCGTCCTGTGGGTAAAACTGCCACAGCAGCGGACACTCCGCCCATTGCGCTCGCACTGCGCTGTCCTCGCCGCGCACGAAGTTCAGGTCGCAACTCCACAGCAGCTGATCGTAATCGTCCGGCTCGACGAAGGGCATGCCATGCAAGGTCAGCGAACCCGTCGTGCGCGACTTCCCGACCGGCGGCGCCAGCGGCGTCACGCCTTCGGGTATCACGCAATGTACCGTCGGCCCCGACGCCATGGCCGCGAACAACCCTTCCACATCGGCGCCCGGATAGCAGAACAAGGAAACCAGCGGCGCGCCTTCTGGCACATGCACGTCGAGATGCCGGAGGAAAGCTTGCCTGTGGCCGCCATCGAAGGCGCGCCGCCGGGCGTCATACCCGGCTTCCTTCAGCAATCCGCCGGTACCGGCGCGGAAGCCGGGGAAATAGAAGTGTTCGGTCAGTTTCAGGCGCGGGTGCGGTGACGGCAGCCCATGGCTGCCCGCCACCCAGTCCTCGGCCGACAAGTATTCCAGGTTGAGCCAGGCCGGCGACTCAGCGCGCGCCGCCATCGCCGACAGATAGTCCTCCGGCAGCCGGCAGCCAAAGGCCGCCACGACAAGGTCGGCCGCTTGCACCGCCGGGCTCACCAGGGCCCCGCCCTTGCGCCAATGCCGCAGCCGGAATCCGTCGAGCGTCTGCTCCGGCAAGTCCGGATCCATCGCCGGGCGCAGCCGCCGGAGCCGCTGCAGGTCGTCGATCCACAGCGTGACCGCCAATCCCCGCGCCGCCAGCGCGCGCGCCAGCCGCCAGCAGACGCCGGCATCACCGAAATTGTCGATGACCTCGCAAAACACATCGGCCGAACGCAGGGTGCGCATGGATTCAATAGGGGCGCCGGGGCGCCGTCATCAGGGAGACCGAAGCCTACGCAGGCCGGCGCAGCCGCGCAAGCCCTCCCGGTTTCGTTGGTTTCTCGGGTGAAATTTGGCAAAAAAATTAACTTATGACAAAGTTGCACAAAATCACGATTGGTAACGTACTGCATCAAGGATTCGATCATCATCCCATTTCTTTGACACCGGGAAACTCGCATGTATCAGCTAAAGGAAACACCTGAGCGCCAGCGCGAGCCCGAAGCGGGCCTCTCCGTCGTCGAACTGCCTTCGCGCGAATCCGATCGCTATGACCAGCGCTCACGCTGGTATGTGCCGATACGCATCAAATTCGCGATTGCGATCAGCGCCGCCACGGCCTGGATGCTGGCGTCCGTCGCGTTGGCAAGTCCCTGGGCACATGAACTCGGCTCCTGGGTCACGATGCCCGTGGCCTGGGCCATCGTCGCCGGCATTGCGCTGATACCCGGTTTCATGAATGCCTTCCTGCTGATCAGCCTGGCGATGGACCGCCGGCCTTCCCATGCGCCGCTGGAGAATTATCCGGGCCTGACCGTGCTGGTCGCGGCGTACAACGAAGAGGCGACCATCGTCGAGACCATCGAGAGCATCGCGCGCCAGCAGTATCCGGGGCCGCTGCAGGTTATCGTCGCGAATGACGGCTCGAAGGACCGCACGGCCGAACTGGTGCGCGAACAACTGCCCAACTACCCATGGCTGCAATTGCTGGACCTGAAGCAGAACGTCGGCAAGGCCAATGCGTTGAACGAGGCGCTCAAACTTGTGTCGTATACGCTCACCGCCACCGTCGATGCCGATTCCTGGCTGTTCCATGATGCGCTGACCAGTATCGTCGAGCGCTATTTCCACGACCCGAAGAACACCCGTGCCGTGGCCGGTGCCGTCCTGGTGCGCAACTCGCGCGAGAGCTGGATGACGCGTGCGCAGGAATGGGATTATTTCCAGGGCATTGCCGCCATCAAGCGGGTGCAGTCGATGTACCAGGGCACGATGGTCGCGCAAGGCGCGTTCTCGCTGTACGACACTGCCACGCTGAAGAAGGTCGGTGGCTGGCCTGATTGCGTGGGCGAGGACATCGTGCTGTCATGGAGCATCCTCAAAGAGGGCTACCGTATCGGCCATTGTGAGGATGCACTGCTGTTCACCAATGCACCGGCCACGCTGATGCAGTTCGCGCGCCAGCGCAAGCGCTGGGCGCGCGGCATGGTCGAGGCTTTCAAGAAACATCCGGGCATCCTGCTGATGCCGTCACTGCCAACGACCTTCGTCTACTGGAACCTGTTCTTCCCGTTCCTTGACCTGATCTTCACCACGGTCTTCATCCCGGGCATCGTGCTGGCAATGTTCGGCTATTACTGGATTGCCGGCCCGATCACACTGGCCCTGGTACCGATGGCGATGGCGATGAACTACTTCATGTATCGTATCGGCCGTGAGCTGTTCATCGAGAAAGGGCTGAAGGTGCGGTTCAACCCATCGGGCTTCTTCATTTACACCCTTTTCTACAGCATGATCATGCAGCCGGTATCGCTGATGGGCTACCTCGCCGAAGTTCTCAACCTGCGCAAGACCTGGGGCACCAAGTAAAACAAGAACGCCATGACTGACACTGCCATGAACATCTTCGTCCCGCATCGACCTGCCCGCCGCCGAAAACCGCAGACACCCCTGCTGGCTGTCTCCCTGCCGGCTCTGGTACTGGCTGCAACCCTGCCGGCAACCGCAGCCGCCGAAGGCTTGCGCGCCGCTGGTGGCGGCGGACTTTATTATTCGACCGATAGCGAAGGCTTCAGCAGCCGTCGCTGGTCGATCGACGGCATGGCCCGGTACCAGCACCTTGATGACAAGCTTGGCGTCCGTTACACCAATTACGAGTTCTCGAAACCGGGCTGGAGCCGCAGCGGACAGCAACTGCGCCTCGTCGCCAACCAGTTCGATCGCAAGACGCTCGAAGGCTGGTCGGTCGAGTCGGGGATGTTCCAGGCGGCGAGCAAAGATTTGTTCACGCTGGATGCCACCTGGCGCAAGGCGCTGGCACCGGGACGCTCGTATGAGCTGTTCCTGAACCGCGATTTCGTCGAGACGGCCACCGCCATCGACAATGGCGTGTCGTATGACTTCGCCGGCGCTGCCATCGATTATCAATGGGCGCCGAAATGGACGACGGTGGGCCTGGCCGGCGTACAAAACTTCTCGGACGGGAACCAGCGCCGCCACCTGCGCGGTCGCCTGATCTACCAACCATCGCTGGATATCGGACTCACCACGCAGCTGCGCTATCGCTGGTATGACAGCAGCAAAACCGATGTCGGTGGTGCCTACTTCAATCCGTCTCGATATGACGAGATCATGCTGGCGGTCGGCTGGCGACAGCGCATCAACAACTGGCGCACCGCGGTGACTGCAGGGGTGGGCCAACAGCGCATTGACGCCGGCTCAGCCACCACGACCCGTCTCGCGGAAGCGTCGGCCGAACGACAGATGGATGGCTATGCGCTACGCCTGCGCGCCGGCTACACGCACGCGGCGAGCCTGGCAGCGTCGGACCCGAACTACTGGTATCGCTTTGCCGCGATCGACCTGCTGATTCCCTTCTGACGCCGCTGCGGCAGGAAACTAGCCTCATTCCCACTCCATCTGCAGGTACAGCAGTTCGGCATTGCGCGGATTGGCACTGTCGAACAGTAGCCACTGCGAACGCTCAGCTTCCGCCGCACGCGCTGTCACCTGCTGCAGCTTGAGGCCTTCATCCAGGCCGCGGCGCACATCATCCTGCAGCGATTGCAGGTAGCGCCGTTGCTTGTCGAAATAAGGGCGCGCATCGGCCACCACCGGTCCATGCCCCGGCACCGTCCGTACCGCACCCGATGCGGCCAACACCTTCATCGCTTCCAGCCAGCCCTTCAGGTCGCCGTCGAGCGTCGGCGTGCGCTCCAAAAACAGCAAGTCGCCCGCCCACAATGTGGCCGTCTTCTCGTCCATCACCGTCAGGTCGTGGTCGGTATGCGCGGACGGCCATGCACGCAGCAGCAGCCTGCGCCCGCCGAGGTCGATCGCCAGCGCATCCTGCACGGTGCGGGTCGGCAGCACAATATGGCTGCCTTGCGCCGCCTCACCCAACATGCGCGCAAGGTTCTCCTCGTACAAGGGCCCGCGCGAGCGCATCGCGGCCGGCAGCTTGTGGTGGCCAATGAATGCGGGCTGGTCTTGCGCGAATGCGGCATTGCCGAAAATATGGTCGGAATGCACATGGGTGTTGATCACATAGCGGATGGGCAGCGACGAACGGACCCGGATAGATTCGCGCAAGGCACTGCCGACGCGGAAGCTGCCACCGGTATCGATCACGGCGATCGCTTCCTCGCCGATCACGAAGCCAATGCTGGCGATGTCGCCGTGGTAGCCATCGCCGAATTCTTCATGCACGCCCTGGTGCACAAAGACGCCGGGCGCGATTTCACTGACTTCCAGCGGCGCTGCGGACAATGCGGATGTCATCGACCAGGCCAGTGCAGCGATCACCGCTGCAAGGCCGTGCCGCCAGCGATCGTGCGCCACCTGCCTGCCTTCCGTGGAACGACAGAAGATTTTTGCAAACCGGGACACGGGCGAAATCATGCCGGCGCGCACCTTCACGCACCGGCGCCGGTGTCGGCCGCGCGCTCCGCCGCAATCTGGCGCAGTGCCTGTTCGAATACGTCGGCCGGTTGCCCGCCCTGAATCAGATAGCGCCCGTTGACGATCACGGAAGGCACCGAGTGGATGCCCTGCTCCTGATAGAACTGCTCACGCGCCCGCACTGCTTGCGCATACTCGGTGCCGGCGATGATGGCGTCCGCCTGCTGACCATCGAGCCCGGCGGCCAGAGCCGCATCACGCAGCACGCCGGGGTCGGAAGGATCGCGTCCGTCGGTGAAATACGCGGCCAGCAAAGCCCGCTTCAGGCGACGCTGTGCCTCGGCGCCTGCCGCCTCGCCCGCCCAGTGCAGCAGGCGGTGGGCATCGAAGGTGTTGTAAATGCGCTTGCGCGCGCCGGGCGTGAACTGAAAGCCTGCGTCGGCGCCGCGCTGGTACAGGTGCTGCTGGTTCTGCTCGACCTGCGCCGGCGTGATCTGGTACTTGCGCGTGAGATGTTCGATGATGTCCTCACCACCGGGCGGCATGCCGGGGTTCAGTTCAAAGGGCTGGAAGTGCAGTGCGACGTCAAGTTCGTCGCGTACACTGTCGATCGCTTTTTCCAGCGCGGCGAGCCCGACGGCACACCATGGACAAGCCACATCGGAAACAAAGTCTAGGGTCAGGGGAGTGTTGGCAGTCGTGGCGGTCATGGTGTTGGTGTCGTGGGTTAGCGGGCGTCGCCGCGGGCAGCAAGGGTTGCGCCGGCCGGCGATGCAAAGATGCTAGCACGGCACCCTCGCCTCGCGCCGCGCCTGCCCCTGGGGGCCATTGCCTGCGACGGGACACGCTGCTAGCCTCGTCCATCGGGCGCGGCATTAGCTGCAAATAATGAAACTTCTTATCCTCTTCGGGAATATCCGCTGATGCCGCTGCATACGCAGACTGCGATCTTCATGATCTGCCTGGTGTACTTGCTGCTGCATGCATCGGTCTGGTTCGCGCTGTCGGAGCAGCAGAACAACCAGCTGCGCCTGTGGTGCGGGTCAGGCATTCTGTCGGGCATTGCCATCGTCTTCCTGTCGCTACGCGAGCAGGTCGGCGACCTGCTGTTCATCCACGCCGGCCAGTTGCTGATGGTGCTGGGCAATGCCGGCCGCTTGATCGCACTGCGCTGGTACCTGCCCTATTCAATCAGGACCGCGACTGTCGTGCACCTGGCAGCGGGCCTCGGTTTCTATTTTTGGATCGCTTACTCGTTTTTTTCGGGCGTGTCCGAACAAACGCTTGAAATCGCGTATCACGGTTTCTACGCCGTCGTCTGCATCGAGTATTTCCTGGTCGGCTGGCAAATGCGCCGCAATGTGCAGCCCGGCTCACTGGGTCCGCGCGTGCTGATGCTGGGTGGCCTGGTCCTGTGGTCGTCGCTCAGCTTCAAGGCAGTCATGGTCGCGGCCGGGCTGGGCGCGCCGAATATCTATGCGCCCGGCATCGACCAGTATGTGCTGATCACGGGCCAGTTCATCGCGATCCCCCTGATCAATATCGGCTTCCTGCGGATCTTCCTCGATCGTCGCGAACAACAAAACTTGCAGACCCAGCGTAGCCTGGCCGCTGCGGAAGAACGTGCCAGCCTGCTGTCGCAGCACAAGGCCGAGTTGCAGGATTTGCTGATCGAGCGTGAGGAAATCATCCGCCAACTGACACTGTCGAACAAAACGGCAGGCATGGGCGCGCTGGTGGCCAGCCTCGCCCACGAACTCAACCAGCCACTGTGCGCGATTGGCCTCAATACCCAGCTGGTGGAACGCAAGCTCAGCTCGTCGGATTTCGACCTGCAGGAAGCGCACCGTTTTCTCGAATCCATCAATGCCGACAATCGCCGGGCCGCGAACATCATCACCAAGCTACGCAACCTGTTCGAGAACCGCAAGGAAGGCAACGAACCTGTCGATTTCGATGCGCTGGTGCGCGACACGCTGGCCTTGGTGGAATCTCGTGCGTGCTCGGAGAATGTCGCCCTGCGACCGGCATTGGGCGCCGACGTGATTCTGAATGGCGACCACACCCAACTGCAGCAGGTGCTGCTCAACCTGTTCAACAATGCATTCGACGCGCTGGGCAGTGTCGCGCAGGCCGACAAGCACATCGACGTGCAGACCAGCCTGCGCGGCGGTCGATTGCAGTTGATCGTCCAGGACAACGGGCCCGGCATTCCCGTGCCAATGCAGTCTTCGGTGTTCGAGCTGTTCAAGACCACCAAGGCCGAGGGCATGGGCGTGGGCCTGTGGCTGTCCAAGACCGTGGTCAATGCGCACCGCGGCGACATCCGCTTTGTCAGCCAGCCGGGCATCGGTTCCCGTTTTGAAGTCGACCTGCCGGCCAGCTGAACAAGCCGCGCCCTGGTTTATACTCGGCAGACCTTTTACAGCCGACACGACCGGATGCCGTGATGACTGCTCCCATGCCCCTGCTGCAACAACGCCTGTTGGCGCCCCTGATCGCTGCCATGCTGGCGACGCTGGCGATACCGGCCCATGCCGCGACCTATACCTGCGTCACCAAGGCCTTTCGAGGCAACAAGTGGATCTGCAAGGACGACGTCAATGTCTGCTCTTTCATCTTCACCGTCAATGAACGCGCCCGGACCATGACGCGTCATGCCAGCGACGACGAACCCAGTGTGCCGGTGGTGATCGACAAGTGGGAAGACAACAAGATCATCGCGCACGAAGACCGCAACCGCGTCGACAGCCGGTTCATCGAGCAGTATTACTACAAGATCGAACTGGAAACGGGTGACTTCCTGATGGCCAATGAATACATGACCAACAGCGGACGCTACCTGACCCAGGAAGAATTGAACGCAGCCGACCCGAAGAAGTACGCGCGCTGGTTCAAGCCGCGCCTGTTTTCAGAAACCGGCAGCTGCCGATTCAAGGGTCGCAACTGATGACCGCTGGCTGACAAGGGCAGCGAACCGCCCGCGCAGCGCCTGCGTTCAGCGCGGCCTGACGCGCTTGTCGTTGAGCTTGGCACCGGCCGTCTCGAACGAACGATCGAGATAAACCGAGAAGAACTGGTGGTCGCCGCCCACTAGCGGTTCGGTCAGTATTTCACCGGCGGCGTTGACGAAGACCAGCGTCGGTGCCACTTTCACGCCATAGCGTTTGGCGACCGCCGTCGGCGTCGTCACCGTGCCATCGAAATCCCGGATCGCCTGCCGTCCCGCCATGTTCAGCTCGCGGATCTGCGGCGGGTCATTGCCGGCTTCGCGGATCATGGGCAGCAGGTAATTGCGGCGCACCACCTTGCAGTAAGGGCACTCCGGCAACGAGAACATCAGCACCAGCGGCTTGCCTGCCTGCTGTGCCTGCGCGGACTCATTGCGCAAATCTTCCGACATGATCAGTTCATGCTGGTCGGCTTGCGCGGATCCGCCGACCATCGCCAGCAGCACTGCGCATATCATCAGGAATCGCTTCATCATTCCATCCTCATGGTGGGGCGGCCGCCTGACAGGCAAACTCGCCGGTAGTCTCAATCATTTGCCCGGATCTCGGATGGTGGCGGGCGCCGCTGACTCGCAACACCAATCCGCGCCTGTCGAGAGAAAAATCCATCGTGATCTCGGTGCCGTCGGCCGCGATGCCCATGCTGCGGCAACGCACAACATCCTCGCCCTGCTCGCAACCGCAGATCTCCACCTTCTTTTCGAGGCAACCTGAAGCCAGCTCCGGCGGCCGCTTCACATAGCCGGCCTCAGGATTGACCGTGATGCGCCATTGCCGCTGCCCGAATTCAGGCTTGCTGCCGTCGAAAAGGTTCTCGACCTTCAACGGGCCGCTGCAATCAAAGTGCTTTGCCTGTGCGTGTGCCAACGCCGCGCCTGCGAGCGTAGCCACGACCAGCATGCACGAGGCCAGGCTGCGACCCGCCGCCAAGCAGCGGCGCATCAGCGCGGTGCGTGCCATCGTCAGGCGATGACCACGCCTTCGTCGGTACGCGTGTCGCCGAGGTTATCGACCCAGGTCACCGTGATCGGGTCGCCCTTCTCGGCACCGTGGAATGTGAAGACCAGATAAGGATTCTCCGACACCGCCATGCCCAGCCGCGCGTTGAAGACGACGCGGTCCTTGCACTTGACGACCAGCGTCTCGATGTAATGCGGCGGAATCTTCGTGCCCTGCTCGTCGCGGCGCAAGCCGGATTCCATCGGGTGCTTGACCTGCAATTTGACTTCGACCGCGCCGTTCAGCAGGAACGCACGGATCTTCATTGGTTCGCTCATCGTCTCTTCCAGTGTCAACTCATTCTGAACGGGCTGCCAGGCGGGTCGCTGGCAAGGCGCAGCGGCACAGACCGTACGCTTTGTACGGCAAGCCGTCGCAACGCGGCCAACGGCTCGCCTCGCGCGCCGCTTAGCCGCAGCCGCCGCCGCCGGCGCGTACCTTGATCATGGTGCTGCCGACGTAGAAATTGCCTTCGGCACGCACGATGCCGTAAATGGTCGAGGTCTCGCCCATCTTGATGCGGGTGCTGATCGTGGAGTTCGTGCCGGGTGGCAGCTGGAACACGGCGGTCATTGGCACCGGATTCTTGTGCACGAAGATGGCCATCAGATCGGTCTTGGGGATCTTGCTTTCCATGGACAGCGGCACGACAAAACCGCTGCCCACCAGTTCGGGGCCGGACAGCGTGACCAGCGGACTGTCGATGACGGACTCTCCGCCCATCGCCTGAACCGCAGCCGCCACCGTTTTTGCATCTGGCAGCGTGCCATCCCATTCGGCACCCAATACTTCAGTCGGCCGTATCACGCCGGCCGCGAAAGCGAGCGACAGGGCGGTGCCTATGCCGAGGAAATCGCGTCTTTCCATCTGTGGTGTCTCCAGTTATTTTTATCGTCCGGGCGCTGCCGGCTCTTTTTATGATGGTTCTTGCGGGGCATTAATCCGAACCGTTTTGCATCATAACCCAGCTTTCCGAACCGCGAATGCGGGAGTAATTTCATCGGGCCCGGACGGAAAAAAACCCGCCGGCGCTGGTGCGGGGCGGGCTTTTTCGTCGCGCTGCCGGACTCAGGCCGACTTCAGCACGGGGGCCGACTCGATATTATCGAGCGCAGTCTTCAGGTGCTCGACCGTGCGGTCCACATTCAGGAGCTTCTCGAGACCGAACAGGCCAAGGCGGAAGGTGCGGAAGTCATCCCGCTCGCCGACTTGCAGCGGCACGCCGGCGGCGGTCTGCAGGCCGAGCGCGGCGAATTTCTTGCCGTTCTGGATGTCCGGATCCGTCGTATAGCTGACGACCACGCACGGTGCCTGGAAGCCCGGCGCAGCCACGCTCTTGAAGCCTTTCGCTTCGAGCATGCGGCGCACTTTGTCGCCCAGCTCGACCTGCGCCTGCTTCAGTTTGTCCCAACCGGCGGCACGGGTTTCCTTCATCGTGTCGCGCAACTGGCGCAGGCCATCGGTCGGCATCGTAGTGTGGTAGATGTGCGAGCCCTTCTCGTAGGTCTCGACGATCTGCAGCCACTTCTTCAGGTCGCACGAATAGCTGGTGCTGGTGGTGCCGTCGATGGTGGCGCGCGCGCGATCATTCAGCGCGATCAGGGCGCAGCATGGCGAGCTGCTCCAGCCCTTTTGCGGCGCGCTGATGATGACGTCCACATTGCAGGCCTGCATGTCGACCCACATGGCGCCCGACGCGATGCAGTCCAGCACGAACAAGCCATCAACAGAGCGCACGGCTTCGCCCACGGCCTTCAGGTAGTCATCCGGCAGGATCATGCCGGCCGACGTCTCGACGTGCGGTGCGAACACGACAGCCGGCTTTTCTTGCTTGATCCAAGCGACGACGTCGTCGATGGCCGGTGGTGCATAGTCACCCTCGAATCCCGGGTGGGCCTGGCTGGCCTTGATCACGTGCAGGTCCTTCGAGATATGGCCCATCTCGAAGATCTGGGTCCAGCGGTAGCTGAACCAGCCATTACGGATCACGGCGCACTTGCGCTCGGAGGCAAACTGGCGCGCGACGGCTTCCATGCCATAGGTACCCGAACCCGGCACCACCACCGCCGACTTGGCGTTGTAGACCTCTTTCAGGATGGACGAGATGTCGTTGATCACGCCCATGAAAGCTTTCGACATGTGGTTCAGCGAGCGGTCGGTGTAGACCACCGAAAACTCGAGCAGGCCATCGGGATCGACGTGGGGAAGCAAGCCGGGCATAGGAATTCCTGTCTGGGTAAATATGATGTGGGGAGCCGATTGTCGGGAGGCCAGCCCTTATTGGAAGCAAGAGTTTAACAGAGCCGTTCATGCTTTCCTTGTGCATGACACAACCACCGTCGGGGGGCGAGCGAAACCGCTGCCAAGACGTGAGCTTTTCGACAAGTACCCGCGCTTTGCCTGCAGGCTTTAGAATCCCGACCTTTCCAGTATTCACTTCAGTATTCCCGGAGCCAGCATGCAAAGCGATATCGAGATTGCCCAACAAGCCAAAATGAAAAAGGTGGTCGATGTCGCCGCCACCCTGGGTATCCCGGAAGATTCGATCGAGCCCTATGGCCATTACAAGGGCAAGATCTCGCTCGACTATCTTGAGACGCTGAAAGGCCGCCCGGACGGCAAGCTGATCCTGGTGACTGCCATCAGCCCGACCCCGGCCGGCGAAGGCAAGACCACCACCACCGTCGGCCTCGGCGACGCGCTGAACCGCATCGGCAAGAAGGCCGTGATCTGCCTGCGCGAGCCTTCCCTGGGCCCGGTGTTCGGGGTCAAGGGCGGCGCAGCCGGCGGCGGCCATGCGCAGATCGTGCCGATGGAAGACATCAACCTGCACTTCACCGGCGATTTTTCGGCGATCGCGCTGGCCAACAACCTGCTGGCCGCGATGATCGACAACCACATCAACCACGGCAACCCGCTCGATATCGATCCGCGCCGCATCACCTGGAAGCGCGTCGTTGACATGAATGACCGCGCACTGCGCGACATCGTGATCGGCGCCGGCGGCACCGCCAACGGCTTCGTGCGCCAGGACGGCTTCGACATCGTGGTCGCGTCGGAGGTCATGGCGATCTTCTGCCTCGCGACCTCGGTGCAGGACCTGAAGCAGCGCCTCGGCGACATCGTGATCGGCTACACCCGCGACCAGAAGCCGGTGCATGCGCGCGACCTGAACGCGCATGGCGCGATGACGGTGCTGCTGAAGGATGCGCTCAAGCCCAACCTCGTGCAGACGCTCGAAAACAATCCGGCCTTCGTGCACGGCGGGCCGTTCGCCAACATCGCGCACGGCTGCAACTCGGTGATTGCCACGCAAAGCGCGCTGAAACTCGGCGACTACGTCGTGACTGAGGCCGGCTTCGGTGCCGACCTCGGCGCGGAGAAATTCATCGACATCAAGTGCCGCAAGGCCGGCCTCAAGCCGGCCGCGTGCGCGCTGGTGGCGACCATCCGCGCGCTGAAATATCACGGCGGCAAGGATGTGAAAGAGCTCAATAACGAAGACCTGGACGCACTGAAAAAAGGCCTGGTCAACCTCGAGCGCCACGTCGAAAACGTCACCCAAAACTATGGCCTGCCCTGCGTGGTGTCGATCAACCGCTTCACGGCCGATACCGACGCCGAGATCGCGATGGTCACCGATCGCATGCAGGCGCTGGGCGTCAATGTCGTGCTGGCCGAGCACTGGGCCAAGGGCGGCGCCGGCGCCGAGGCGCTCGCGCACGAAATCGTGCGACTGGCTGAGCAAGGCACGGGCCCGAAGTTCGTCTACGACGACAACGACTCGCTGTGGGACAAGATGAAAAAGGTGGCGACCAAGATCTATGGTGCCGCCGACATCAGCGCCCCCGCCAAGGTGAAGCAACAGCTGCAGGCCTGGGAAGACGCGGGCTATGGCAAGTACCCGATCTGCGTCGCCAAGACCCAGTCGTCGTTCTCGACCGACCCGACGCTGCGCGGCGCTCCCAGCGGCCATACCGTGAACATTCGCGAAGTTCGCCTCGCTGCCGGTGCGCAATTCATCGTGATGATCTGCGGCGACATCATGACCATGCCGGGCCTGCCCAAGGTGCCGAGCGCGGTCAAGATCGACATCGACGACAGCGGCAAAGTCGTCGGCCTGTTCTGACACCCCGGAAACCAAGGAGCCCCCGATGCGCGCGGTTGTCTACACCAGCAAGGGCCCTGCGGCCGAGGTACTGAAGATTGTCGACAAGCCGCTGCCCGAGCCCGGCCCGGGCGAGGTGCGCGTGAGGGTGGCCTACAGCGGCATCAATCCGTCGGACGTAAAATCACGCTCGGGCATAGCGGCGCGAACCGGTGGCTACCCTGAAGTCACGCCACACAGCGATGGCTCGGGCGTCATCGACCGGGTCGGCGCCGGCGTCGATGCCGCCCTGCTCCACCAGCGCGTCTGGATGTACAACGCGCAATGGGACCGTCCGTACGGCAGCTGCGCCGAGTACGTCGCGCTACCGGCATCGCAGGCGGTGCCGCTGCCCGACGGCGTATCCTTCGAGACTGGCGCGTCGATCGGCATCCCGCTGATGACGGCCATGCACGCCGTGCAAAGCTGCGGCAACCTGCTCGGCAAGACGGTACTCGTGCCCGGCGCAGCCGGCAGCGTCGGCTTCTATGTGACGCAACTGGCGGCAATGGCCGGCGCGCGCGTGATCGCCATCGTCAGCAATGATGACAAGGCAAAGCTGGCGCGCGGCAATGGCGCCGCGGACACCATCAACTACAAGACCGAAGACCTGGTCGCCCGCGTGCAGGCACTGACCGCCGGCAGCGGCGCAGACTTCATCATCGACATGGATGCCGCTGCGCATGCGCCGCACTATGGCAGCCTGCTGCGTTTCGGCGGCAAGGCTGTCATCTACGGCACCAACAGCCCGCAGGTCGCGATGCCTTTCGGCCCGATGATCCTGGGCTTTGTCAGCCTCTATTACTTCATCGTCTACAAGCTGCCGCAGCCCTTGCTGCGCGAAGTGCTGGATGGCGTAGCCGCAGCGCTGGTTCGCCCGGACTTCCGGCATCCGGTGGTTGCCATCCATGCGCTGGAAGCTGCCGCTGCTGCGCATGAGCAAGTTGAGCGCGGCGCGAACGCCAAGGTCTTGGTCAAGCCCTGAACCTAACCAACGGCCGTTCAATGACGGTGCCGCCGAGCCATGACGAATTTCAACGATCACTTCGGCAAGGTCGCCGGGCGCTACGCCGACTTCCGTCCGACCTATCCGCCTGAGCTCTTCGATTGGCTCGGTGAACAATGTGGCGCGCGTGACCTCGTGTGGGATTGCGGCTGCGGCAACGGACAAGCCTCGGTCGCCCTTGCCGCCCGTTTCGATCGTGTGCAGGCAACGGATGCCAGTGCCGGCCAGATCGCGCATGCAATGCCGGATGCGCGTGTCCGCTATGCCGTCGCGCCAGCCGCCGCAAGTGGCCTGCCGGATGCCTGCGCCGATCTGGTGACGGTCGCACAAGCCTTGCACTGGTTTGCCGACGACAGCTTTTATGACGAGGCGCGGCGCGTGCTGAAGCCCGGCGGCCTGTTGGCGGCATGGAGCTACGGCATGATCGAGGTCGAAGGCGATGCGGTGAATGCCGCGATCCGGCATTTCTACCATCAGGTAATCGGCCCCTATTGGCCGCCCGAACGGCGCCATGTGGAGACGGGTTACCGCGAGCTGCCCTTCCCGTTCAAACGTATCGCAACGCCGGCGCTGGCGATGCGGGAATCGTGGCCGCTGCCACAGTTGCTCGGGTATCTCGGATCCTGGTCGGCATCGGCCCGCCATCGCGAAGCGACCGGCGAAGATGCGGTCGATGCGCTGGGCGCCGTGCTGCTCGGCTGCTGGGGCGACCCGGCGCGGCGGCGCACGGTGTCGTGGCCGCTGGCGATACTCGCCGGGCAATCCTGACGCGGCCCGCTGGCCGCGATGGCACGATAACCCGCCATATTCTTCGGGTGTACCTGCCGCACGCGTCTGCGTGCGTCGCTTTCCTTCCCCAGGCCAGCGCTCAGGCAGCGATGCCAATGATGACGCTGGACGGATCAAAACCCGCCATCACCGCATCGCCCCGCTTCAGGGCCATCACATCGACCGTGGCGTTGGGCAGCGTGCCCACCAGTTCCATCCCACCGTCGAGCAGCACCGCGACTTCCGACGTGTGCTCACCCCGCACGACGGTATGCGCCACCCCGGCAAAGGCATTTTTTGCAAGGGCGGGATCGGGCGACGCCGCTGCGGAAACTGCGGATCGCAATACAAGCTTGATCGATGATGCCTTGATCAGCGCGAACACTTTAGCGCCGATATCGAGCTGCAGTTCACGGCAACTGCCATGGGTGATGGATGCGACGAGCATCAGGCTGCCGTTGACCATCAGGGTGATTTCATCGTTCACCGGCCCCTGCAAGATGGAGACGATGATGCCGGCAAACTGGTTGCGGGCACTGGTCTTCATCGCGATCTCGGTTTCGACGGCGTAATCTGCCTCCAGTCCATTGGCGAGCTTGTTGAGGCGCGCGATAAAGCGTGCGTGTTCGCTCTGGATCAACGTGAAATTCTTCAGCAGCTGGTGGCCGCGCTCGGTCAGGCAGGTCTTGCCGCCCCCCTTCCCGCCGGCATGGCGCTCCAGCAGCTTGTCGCCGGTGAGTTGCGTCATTTGTTCGATGGTGTCCCACGCGCCCTTGTAGCTGTAGCCGGCGATCTTCGCGGATTTGGTCAGGTTCTCCGTCAGGCCGATCTGCCGCAGCAATTCGATGCGCTTTGCATTGGCGAGCAGCTTGTCGCCGACGCACAGCATCAGTTCTGCGTCGAGGGTGTAGGCGGACTTTTCCATCCGGCGATTATATGCAGCCTGCATGTGCCTTGCTACATAACCAATTCATTCAGGACAAGTGCTGCGCGCCATCAAATTATCCAAATGAAAATTCATGAGGGATATTCAGCGCTTCAAGGCCAGTGGTTGGCCGGTTATTCAGGGCTGGTTTGACACTTGAAAATTAGTTCGCTATATTTCTATACAAGATAAAGCTTTATATATTTTGATTCACACAGCATTATTTTTAACGAAACGACAACCGTGAATACCCGAGACCTGCGACACCAACTCGGCGCCATCGCACTCGCGATCGGCGTTCTTTCGCTGGCGGCCCAGGCGCATGCGGGCGATCCGGTCCGGCGACTGCTGGACCTGCAACTCAAGAAGGGCATCATCACCCAGCAGGAGTACAACGAGTTGCTGGCCGAAATGGACGAACCCGCCACGGCGCCCGCTCCTGCCGCGCGCAACGAAACCGCCGAGATCAAGGACTTCATCAAGGCGCAAGACAATGACAAGGTCGTCAAGTTCGTCGAAAAGCACGAGAAGGATGGCAGCGTAAAACCTTCAGGGCTTGGCTGGGTATCGGCGGACGGCAAAAATGAGCTCAACCTCACCGGCCGCGTGCATGTCGATGCCCGAATCATCAACAACACGGAATTCGGCGACTCGCTGGATCGCGACGCCAGCATGATGTCGGATCGCTTCACGATGCGTCGCGCCCGCATTGGGGTCAACGGCATTTTCAACAAGGACATCGCTTACGAAGTCCAGCTGAACGGCATCAGCAGCAACACCAACGTGGTCGATACTGCATGGGCGGCCTACAAGCTGGATCCCGCCGTGCAGTTCCGCATGGGCCGCTTCAACCAGCCGTTTGCGCTCGAGACGCAGACCAGCGCCAACAACATCGATTTCATGGAGCGTTCTTACCTGCACCAGCTTGCACCGTTCAAGCAAATGGGTGCGATGCTGAATGGCGAACAAGGCATCTTCACCTATGCTGTCTCCGGCTACCAGCGTGACTTCGACCCGCAAAACAATTTCAGCGGCCTGGGGCCTGAAGCCGCCGCAAGGCTGACGGCCAACCTCGCGTCGGCCTTTGGCGCATCGGACAAAGCGATCCTCCATATCGGCGCTGCCGCGACGACGGGACGCCAGACGATGACGCCTACGACAGCCACGCAAACCGGTTCGTCCAGCACTACCTACGAAACGCGCGCCCCGATCGTGTCCTTCTCGGACGAAAACCTCGGCCTGAGCAATGTTTACCGTAACCGCATCTACGGTGCGCCGCCGTGCGGCACCCAATTGGCCGGCGCAGTTTGTGCCACCGGGGGCTATGGCCTGCCGGCTGTCGAAGTCGCCAAAGTTGAACGCAGCCTGAAAGGACTGGAGCTTGCCGCAGCCTATGGTCCGGCCAAGCTGCAAGCCGAGTGGGCACAGATCGATGCCTCCGCATCGTCCAACGCCATCACGAGCGGGGGCGTTGCCTACACCTCGGCGATGTCGGGCAACGCAAAGGCATCGTATGTCGAATTCATGTACAACCTGACCGGCGAGAACTGGGTTGATTCGTACAAGTCGGGCGTCTTTACCTCGGTGAAACCCAATGCCCCGTTCAGCTTCAGCAACCATTCCGGCCTCGGCGCATGGCAGCTGGGCCTGCGGTATTCGGTTTATGATGCGTCAGGATTCGGTGATAACAGCTGCACGGCGACGTCGACGGCTGGTGCCAACGCCATCTGTAACTACATCGATGGCCAGATCGTGACATCGAATGGCCTGTCGACGGGGCAGAAGCAATACCAGATCCAAGGCAGCCCGAAGGGCAATACGCTCACGCTCGGCCTGAACTGGATCCTGAACCCGAACGCGCGCGTCATGTTCAATTACGGACATACCACCTTTGATCGCTCGTTCCTGCCCGTCGACATTGGTACCCTACGGTCCAATTCGAAAGTGGGCCAGGGCCTCGATGTGTTCTCCGTGCGCACGCAATTCAATTTCTGACGGGAGCATGCGTTGAAAGGATCGATCCGTAATACGTGCTTTATTGCCGTTTCCATGCTTGTTGCAAGTTGCGCATCGGCCGGCGAAATTCGCGTCGCCGTTGCCGCCAACTTCGCCGGTCCGATGAGGTCGATCGCTGCCGAGTTCGAAAAGGACACCGGGCACAAGGCGCAATTGTCTACCGGTGCCACAGGGGCGTTCTATGCGCAAATCTCGAACGGCGCGCCGTTCGAGGTGTTTCTGTCGGCTGATGATGAAACGCCGCAAAAACTGGAAAAGGAAGGCAAGGCTGTTGCGGGAACCCGCTTCACCTATGCAATCGGCCGACTGGCGTTGTGGTCGACAAAACCGGACCTCGTGGATAACGCGGGCAATGTACTAAAAACGGGCAACTTCAACCATCTGGCCATGGCCTCGCCCAAGCTGGCGCCTTACGGCATCGCCGCCGCGCAGACGCTGAGCCGCATGGGCGTACTGAAAACGCTGGGATCGAAAGTGGTCCTCGGCGAGAATATTGCGCAGACCTTCCAGTTCATCTCCACCGGCAATGCCGAACTCGGGTTTGTCGCACTGTCCCAGATACAAGAGAACGGCAAGATGAAGCCGGGCTCGGCCTGGATCGTCCCGGAATCGATGCATGAGGCCTTGCGCCAGGATGCCCAGCTCCTGTCCAAAGGCAAGGACTCGGCTGCTGCCGCTGAACTCCTCGCCTACCTGAAATCGGACAAGGCGAAGAAGATCATCGAAAGCTACGGCTACCAGCTTCCGTAAAAATTTATTTACTCTCCTCATCCTCTGCTGGAAGAAATTTACGGATGAGTTCAGGGCTTCCGCGCACAGAAGCCCTGTTTTTTCCCTCCTCACTCTCCCCGACTTCGCGACTGAAACCGCATCCCGACGATGGCCGACCGGATCGACCGCATGGACCTGAATGGCGACAGCGACTGCTATGCCATAATCGAGGGCAGCATCATCATGGCCGGCACAGTTGCCCTCGGGCCGTTGTCGCCTCCGCATCATAAAAAGAACAACGCATGCCGCTCGACCCCGAAGCCCTGCAAGCCATTGCCGTCACGATCAGGCTGGCGACTGTCGTGACCCTGATCCTGCTGCTGGTCGGCACGCCGATCGCCTGGTGGCTCGCGCGCACGTCCAGCCTGTTGAAAGCGCCGATCAGCGCCATCGTCGCGCTGCCGCTGGTACTGCCGCCCACCGTGCTCGGCTTTTACCTGCTGCTGGCGATGGGGCCGAATGGCCCGGTCGGCCAGCTCACCGCCGCGCTGGGCCTCGGTCAACTGCCGTTCAGTTTCTGGGGCCTGGTGATCGCGTCGGTCTTCTATTCGCTGCCGTTCATGGTGCAACCGCTGCAGGACGCGTTTGAAGCGATCGGCCGCCGTCCGCTGGAAGTGGCCGCCACGCTGGGGGCATCGCCGCTCGACGCCTTCTTTACCGTCGCCGTACCAATGGCCTTGCCCGGTTTCCTGACAGCGTGCGTGATGAGCTTTGCGCACACGGTGGGCGAGTTCGGCGTGGTGCTGATGATCGGCGGGAACCTGCCGGGCGAGACTCGCGTGGCGTCGGTGCAGATTTTTGATTATGTCGAAGGCCTGCAGTATGCACAGGCACACCAGCTGGCGGGGGTGATGATCGTGTTCTCCTTCGCGGTGCTGGTCGCGCTGCACCTGTGGCGCCCGCGCGCACAAAAGGCGGCCTGAGATGACCGGGTCATCCGGCGTCATCCACGCGCGCCTCGTGCTGCACAGGCCGGGTTTCGCACTCGACGTCGACCTTCAGTTGCCGGGGCGTGGCGTTACTGCATTGTTCGGCCCGTCGGGCTGCGGCAAGACCACGCTGCTGCGCTGCCTCGCCGGACTGGAACGTGCGGCCGGCAGCTTGCATGTGAACGGCGACGTCTGGCAAGACGGGGCCCGGTGGTTGCCAACGCACCGGCGCCCTCTGGGCTACGTCTTCCAGGAATCGAGCCTGTTTCCGCATTTGTCCGTGCTCGGCAACCTGCAGTACGGACAGCGCCGTTCATCCGGCACGCCCCAGATCGACCTTGAGCATGTGATCGACCTGCTCGGCATCGCGCCGCTGCTGGCGCGCAAACCCGATGCCCTGTCCGGCGGCGAACGCCAGCGGGCAGGCATTGCGCGCGCGTTGGCGACCAATCCGCAGCTGCTGCTGATGGATGAGCCGCTGGCAGCACTCGACTATGCGCGCAAGCAGGAAATCCTGCCCTACCTTGACCGGCTGCAGCAGGAGCTGGCGATCCCGATCATCTATGTCACGCACTCGCCGGACGAAGTGACACGGCTGGCCAGCCACCTGGTGATGCTGGACCAGGGGCGTGTCATCGCCAACGGAACGCTGGCCGATACGCTGGCCCGGCTGGATCTGCCGCTCAGGCTGGGAGAGGATGCGGGCGTGGTCATCGATGCCCGCGTTGGCAGCATCGACGAACCATGGCACCTGGCCTGCATGGACTTCCCTGGCGGGCAGCTGTGGACGCGCGACCCGCACTTGCCGGCCGGCACGGCAGCGCGGGTGCGCATCCTGGCACGAGATGTCAGCCTGGCACGCGACGAACCTGGCCGCAGCAGCATTCAGAATGTGCTGCACGGGCGGATCGACGGCATCGCCGGGGACGAAGCGCCCGGGCTGGCGCTGGTGCGCGTTCGGGTCGGCGCGACGGCCATCCTGGCACGGGTGACCCGACGCTCGCTGGCCGAGCTTCGCCTGAACATCGGGGATCCGGTCTGGGTGCAGGTAAAATCGGTGGCGCTCGCCCGCTGACCTGTCGCCCGACATGTAGCGGGATTTGTCCAACATCACCCCAACCGGAAACGGCCCACGGCCACGATGCGAAGCCCCCTGACCTTGCTGCTGATCCTGACGACATGGCTGCGCGCCGAGACAAGCCGCCTGATGGTCGCGCTTGCGCTGTTGCTGGCTGCGTCAGTGGCTCCCCCTGCTGCGCACGCCGATACGCTGAATTTCAATTGCCGCGGCTGGATGCCGATCTACCTTGGAAGCTGGGTTCCGATCAACCCGGATCCGAGCGACTTCGACATGCTGCGCGTCGAGGTCAACGAACAGACCAAGATGACCAGCTTCGTGCTGACCATGATCGGCCGCGCCAGTTTTGCGACCAAAATCAGCGAGTCGCATGTGAAAGGGGCCATCCCGTTCAAAGCCCTGATGGTGGACGACATGGTCGAGTACATCGACTTCATGCTCAACCGCGGCACCGGCGAAATCATCATCACCGCACTCGAAAAGGCGTACCGTCGCCCGCACACCCTGTTCAAGGGCAAGTGCATCGAGGTCAAATCCCCGTTTTCGAAGTCGAAGTCCAACTTCTGACCCTGTCGCTCGCAGCCGGAGCCCTGTTTCTGCCGCCACCCGGGATCGTTTGATCCTCTGCGGAACGTTTTTGCGACGCCGGGGATCTCGTCCATGGGCAGCGCACACGGCATGCCCATCTCACGTTGATGGGTATCAAATCTTGCTGTTTTCTGCGATTCCCCACGCGTCAATCGGCCCTACATTACAGCTTGCAAATTAGAAACTCTGCGCATCTTTTTAGCCGAAATGCACGATGGCCAGCACGTTGCAACCTCCCCTGTTGCCCGCACTTGATGCCCCGGACACCGAGCTAGCATCGCTGCGTGCCGAGCTTGTCCGCACCCGTGAAGCGCTGCGCGAACAAAATGAGAAGCTGCATTCGACGTTCGAATTGCCCTCGGTCGGCATGGCCCACGTCGACCTCGATGGCAAATGGCTGGCCGTCAATGACACCTTATGCGGCATCGTTGGTTATTCGCGCGAAGAATTGCTGCAATTGACCTTCCAGGACATCACGCATCCGGATGACCTGGATGAAGACCTGGCACTGGTGCAGAAGCTGCTGACGGGAGAGCTCGCCAATTATTCGCTGGAGAAACGCTACCTGCGCAAAGGAGGGGCACAGATATGGATACGGCTGACCGCCAAGCTTACCCGTGATAGCGCAGGCGAGCCGTGGTTCTTCGTTTCCGTGATCGAGAATATCCACGATCGCAAGCTCGCTGAGCAGGAAAGGCTGGCGGTCAAACAGGCGCTGCAGGCCAGTGAATCGCGCTTTCGCATTGCGTTCGACAATATTCCGGACGTGGTCGTGATTTATGACCACGACCTGCGCATTCAGTACATCAATCCGGCCACGATCAGGACAACGGGCATGGCGCCCGAAGCATTCCTCGGCAAGCGCGAGTCGGAGATTTTCCCTGCCGACCTGATCGCCCCGTGGCAGCCTGCGCTGCTGGCGGCACTGCACGAAGGACGTGTCACCTCGGTCGAAATCGACGTGCCGCTGAACCCCGGCGTCCGCAACCTGCTGATTACCTGCGTGCCACTGCGCGACCAGAACGGGGAAGTCAAGGAAGTCATGGGCATTACCCACGATTTCACCGACCGCAAACGTGCCGAGGAAGCGACGGTGAAGGCCGCGCTGCATGACAACCTGACCGGCCTGCCGAACCGGGCGTTGCTGTTCGAGTATTCATCGCATGTGTTCGACCAGGCCGCGCGCAACCAGCATGAAGGCGGCATGCTGTTCATTGACCTCGACCGCTTCAAGCCAATCAATGACATCCACGGGCATCTGGTTGGCGATCAGGTGCTGAAAATCGTCGCGCACCGCGTCCAGTGTCAGGTGCGCAAGGCCGATCTCGTGTTCCGACTCGGCGGCGATGAATTCCTGGTGCTGCTGCCCCAGCTGGCCAACAGCACCGAAGCTGCGCAGATAGCGCAGCGGGTGCTGAGGGCGCTGGCCGATCCCATGCTGGTCGATGGCATCGAATTGCAAATCTCGGGCTCGATCGGCATCAGCATCTTCCCCCGCGACGGCATGGACATGCAGTCGCTGGTGAATGCGGCAGACAATGCGATGTATCACGCCAAGCAATCGGGAAAAAACAACTGGCAATTTTATTCAGCCGAATTGTCTGGCCGCGTCCATGCGCAGATCAGCCTGCAGGACAAAGTGCGACGCGCGCTGAAGGACAGGGAACTTCAACTGTTGTACCAGCCCATCATCGACATCTCCGAAGGCCGGGTGATCGGCGCCGAGGCCCTGTTGCGTTGGCCAGGCAGCGGGGTCGGCCCTGACCAGTTCATTCCTGCCGCAGAAGCGGTAGGCCAGATTATCCCGATCGGCGACTGGGTGATGCAGGAAGCCTGCCGCGCACACAAACGCTGGCGCGACCGCGGGCTGCCCGCCATTCCGATCTCGGTCAATGTGTCGGCGCTGCAGATACGCCAGAAAGATTTCCGCATCAAACTGATGTCCATGCTGCGCCAGCAGCGGCTGCCGGCCTGTGCACTACAGATCGAGCTGACCGAATCGGCTCTGCTGGAAGACATGGACTATGCGGGCCACCTTCTGACCAACCTCCAGCAGGATGGCGTCAAGATATCGCTGGATGATTTCGGCACCGGCTACTCGAGCTTGTCTTACCTGTCTCGCTTGCCGATCAACAAGATCAAGATCGACAAATCCTTCGTTCGACACCTGAACACGGACGCCACGTCGCGCGCCGTGACCGAGGCCATCATCACCCTCGGTCGCCGGCTGAAGCTGGACATCATTGCCGAGGGCATCGAGACCCAGACCATGCTGGACGAGGTGCGCGCGCTGGGCTGCGAACAGATGCAAGGCCATCTGCTCAGCCACCCGATCGACTCGGATGCTTTCGAGTCATGGTATGCCAGCCAGAGGCCGGCACCGCACTGACACTTCCGGCAACCTTGCCGCACATCGCGAACTCAGTTGCCGCTACCGCCGGCCTCGATGTCGGGGCCGGCCGCCGCCGATGCCTCGCTGCCCGCCACCAGCGGCAGGCTGACGGCAAAGGTCGTGCCGAATCCTTCCTCGGACTGGAAATCGAGGGTGCCGTTGTGCGCCTCGACCAGCATCTTCGTGATCGCCAGCCCCAAGCCGGTGCCCCCCGCCTTGCGCGCGTTGCCTGCGCTCGCCGGCGAGAAGCGGTCAAAGATGAACGGCCGGGAGGCCTCAGGGATGCCGACGCCATAGTCGACCACGCGTATCATCGCGCGCCCGAATTCCGCCCGTATGCTGACCATCACCTCGCCGCGCGGCAGCGAAAACTTGGCGGCGTTCGACAGCAGGTTGACCATGATCTGGATGAAGCGATCCGCATCGACGCTTACCCGCAGCTGCTGATCCGACGGATTGAGGCGGAAGGTCACGGCATATTGGTCAGCGAAAGGCTGGGTCTGTGCGATCGCATCCTGCACCAGCTGCAACGGCGATTCGATCGTGCGTTCCAGCGCCAGCTGGTCACGTGACAGCTTGTCGATATCGAGGATGTCGGCCACGACGCGCACCAGCTTGTCGCAATTGTCGGTAGCGATTTGCAGCAGACGCAGCTGCGACAGCGCGAGCGCACCCCCGATCGCCGCCTGGTGCAGCGACAGCGCGCCGCGGATCGCCGTCAGCGGCGTGCGCAGCTCGTGTGACACGACAGACACGAAATCGGCCTTCATTCGCTCCATCTGCTTGAACTCGGTCAGGTCGTGGAAGATGGTCACGAAGCCTTGCTGGCGACCATTGCCCAGCTTCAGCCCGGTGACCGCAATCGTCACCCAGACAGTACTGCCGTCCTTGCGAATGAATTGCCATTCTCGTCCTGGATGCGCGCGCAGGTGATTCACCATCAACTGGTAAGGCATGTCACCGGGACGAATGCGATGCAGCGCGACACGTATGTCTTCGGTGCGATGGAAGACCAGCGGGCTCATCTTGCCGACGACTTCATCGACCGGGAAGCCTAGGATGCGGCTGCCCGCCCGGTTCATGAAAAGTATGGCGCCGCTGATATCGGTGGCGACGATGCCGCACGAACTGCTGTTGAGCACGGCCTGCTGAAAAATGACGGAATCTTGCAATGCTTCATGCAGGTCTTGCTCGCGCCGGGTCGCGCGGTTCGCGCCTAGCAGCAAGGACGTCAGCCGCGCTTTGTGGCGTGACTCGCGCGACAGCAGGCGATATGCGACATAGCCCGTGCCGGCCTGCATCAGCAAGACCAAGATCAGGATGAAGGCCTGCGTGCCGACCGCCGCTTCGCGAAGGACGACGGCCAATACCGCGAGCATGGCCAGCGCCACGGCCATCCATGCCCGGAAAAAGCCTTGCGGATGTCGCCTGGACCAGCCCAGTGCCCTCAGGATTGTGCTCATGGATGTTCATGTGACATGGCGAGGCCAGCAGGCCGCGCGAGACCATGCGCCATTTGTTTTGGGGATGCGCTAGCTTCGCTTGCGACAGCCGCAAGCAGCCTCGCAATCAGCGGGGATTTCCTTCGGATGTTCCGGCTTTGAATCCGATTGAACGTGGGACTTCGCGTCACCGCCGTGAACCGGCGAGCGACACGCCTGAAGCGCATGGATGGATTCGGAAAAGGAAAAAAAGAAAAAGGCCGGTAGCGTTTCCGCTACCGGCCTCTTGACTGGCGTCCCCACGGGGATTCGAACCCCGGTACTCACCGTGAAAGGGTGATGTCCTAGGCCTCTAGACGATGGGGACAAAAGCTTGAATTCTGTCCGTACTGCAGGCCTATATATTACCGATTTTTTACTGCGTTTCTGCCGTGCTTCACAACGCACCGAATTGTAACTCAGTGGTGGAGGTAAGCGGGATCGAACCGCTGACCTCTTGCATGCCATGCAAGCGCTCTCCCAGCTGAGCTATACCCCCGCGTGCAGCAGAACCGAGATTATAGACCGATCTTTTCTCCCGTGTAAATCATTTGCGAGAAAATTTTTACAGCCAGACCGACAAGCGCTGCAGCACGACATCGCGGCCGAACAGTTGCAGCACCGCGTCCACCGACGGCGTCTGCAACTGGCCGGTCACGGCGAGGCGCATCGGCATGGCCAGCTGCGGCATTTTCATGCCGTGATCAGCCAGTACCTGCTTCATCAGCGCAGCGATGGCTTCCTTGGTCCAGTCGATGCCCTTGGCCGCGTCGGCGAACTGGCGCATCGCGGCCTTGGCGGCATCGGTGATGTGCTGCGTGACCAGCGCCGGGTCCGGCTTGGGCTCGCGGTAGAACAGCATCGCGGCATCGGCCAGTTCGTTGACGGTGTGGGTACGATCCTTCAGCAGCGCAATCACGTCTTGCAGCGCCGGTGCGCCGTCGAACGTCGCGCCATCACGCTCGAGCTCGGGCATCGCCAGCTGCGCGAGGCGCGCATTGTCGGCCAGCTTGATGTAATGGTTGTTCAGCCAGGCCAGCTTTTCCGGGTTGAACTGCGCGGGCGACTTGGTCAGGTGGTCGAGGTCGAACCACTGGCAGAACTGCGCCATGCTGAAGATCTCGTCGTCGCCATGGCTCCAGCCCAGCCGCGCGAGGTAGTTCAGCATCGCTTCGGGCAAGTAGCCCTGCGCCGGATATTCCATCACGCTGACGGCGCCATGACGCTTGGACAGCTTCTCGCCGTCGGCGCCGAGGATCATCGGCACATGGCCGTAGATCGGCAGCGTGCCGCCCAGCGCCTTCAGGATGTTGATCTGGCGCGGCGTGTTGTTCACATGGTCGTCACCGCGGATCACATGGGTGATCTTCATGTCCCAGTCGTCGACCACCACGCAGAAGTTGTAGGTCGGCGTGCCGTCCGGGCGCGCGATGACGAGGTCGTCCATCTCGCGGTTGGCGATAGTGATCGTGCCCTTGACCGCGTCATCCCAGCTGACGTCGCCGTCGAGCGGATTACGGAAGCGCACCACCGGCTTGATCCCGTCAGGAATGGCCGGCAGGGTCTTGCCCGGCTCGGGACGCCAGGTGCCGTCATAGCGCGGCTTGTCGCCGGCGGCGCGCTGGCGCTCGCGCATCGCTTCCACTTCTTCCGGCGTGCAGTAGCAGTAATACGCGGTGCCGGCCTCCAGCATCTGGCCGATCACCTCGCGATAGCGATCCATGCGCTGCATCTGGTAGAACGGGCCTTCATCATGATTCAGGCCCAGCCACTGCATGCCGTCGATGATGGCCTGCACCGCTTCCGGGGTCGAACGTTCGAGGTCGGTATCCTCGATGCGCAGGATGAAGGTGCCGCCGAAACGGCGCGCATAGGCCCACGCAAACAACGCGGTGCGGGCGCCGCCAAGGTGCAGGTAGCCGGTGGGACTGGGGGCGAAGCGGGTGCGGACGGTCATGGGATGCGAGGAAAAGCCTGAAAACCCGCTATTTTAGCCGCTGGGACGGTGGCGAGGCGGCACTGATAAAATCGCGGTTTCCCCAATTCCGTCCCACCCCGCAATGAGCGTCGCCGCCAAATCCCCACGCAAGCTGTTCGTCACCACCGCCCTGCCCTATGCCAATGGTGCATTCCACATCGGCCACATCATGGAATACATCCAGGCCGACATCTGGGTGCGCTTCATGCGCATGCGTGGCCATGAGGTGAATTTCGTCGGCGCCGATGACGCGCACGGCGCGCCGATCATGATCGCCGCCGAGAAGGCCGGCGTCACGCCACAGGAATTCGTCGGCAAGATCGCGGCCGGCCGCAAGCAATACCTCGACGGCTTCCACATCGCCTTCGACAACTGGCACTCGACCGATGGCGTCGAGAACCATGAACTGTCGCAGTTCATCTATAAGCGCCTGCGCGATGACGCGAAACTGGTCACGACCAAGACCATCGAGCAATTCTATGACCCGGTCAAGAACATGTTCCTGCCGGACCGTTACATCAAGGGCGAGTGCCCGAAGTGCGGCGCGAAAGACCAGTACGGCGATTCCTGCGAAGTCTGCAGCGCCGTCTATGCACCGACCGAACTGAAGAACCCGTACTCGACGCTGACCGGCGCCGCGCCGGTGATGAAATCGTCCGAGCACTACTTCTTCCAGCTGTCGAACCCGAAGTGCACCGAATTCCTGCGCAACTGGGCGCTGGACCCGTCGCGCCTGCAGCCCGAAGTGGCCAACAAGGCACGCGAATGGCTGGATAGCGAATCGGGCCTCGGCGACTGGGACATCAGCCGCGATGCACCCTACTTCGGCATCGAGATACCGGACGCGCCGGGCAAGTACTTCTATGTCTGGCTGGACGCGCCGATCGGCTACCTGGCCTCGCTGAAGAATTACTTCGCCAAGACCGGCCGCGACTACGAAGCTTTCATGGCTGACCCGGCGACCGAGCAGTACCACTTCATCGGCAAGGACATCACCTATTTCCACACATTGTTCTGGCCGGCGATGCTGCACTTTGCGGGATTGAAGGTGCCGAACAATATCTTCGTGCACGGCTTCATCACCGTCAGCGGCGAGAAGATGTCGAAATCGCGCGGCACCGGCATCTCGCCGCTGCGCTACCTCGACATCGGCATGAACCCGGAATGGCTGCGCTATTACATCGCGGCCAAGCTGAACGCACGCGTCGAAGACGTGGACTTCAACCCGGACGATTTCGTCGCCCGCGTCAACAGCGACCTGATCGGCAAGTACATCAATATCGCCAGCCGCGCGGCCGGTTTCATTACCAAGAAATTCGACGGCAAGCTGGGCATGGCCTGGGCCACCGAGTCCGACAGTTTCTTGTCCGCGCTGCGCGCCGCCGGCACCGAGATCGCGGCGCTGTATGAGGCGCGTGAATATGGCAAGGCGCTGCGCGTGACGATGGAACAGGCCGATGCGGTGAATGCCTACGTCGATGCCAACAAGCCGTGGGAACTGGCGAAGGACCCGGCCAACAACGCAAAGCTGCAGGAAGTCTGCAGCCGCCTGCTGGAAGCCTTCCGCATTCTTTCCGTTTACCTGAAGCCGGTGCTGCCCGCGCTGGCAACGCAAGTCGAGACACTGCTGAACGTGGCGCCGATGCAGTGGCGCGACGCGACCCATGCGCTGCCGGACCAGCACACCATCAATCCCTACACGCACCTGATGACGCGGGTGGAACCGAAAATGCTGGACGCGCTGTTCGAGCCACCGGCAGAGGCCGCAGCTGCTCCGGCCGCAGACGTCGCCGTAGCCAACATCGAACCCGTCGATGTCGAGATCAAGATCGACGACTTCGTGAAGGTCGACTTGCGGGTCGCCAGGATCGTCGACTGCGAACACGTCGAGGGTTCCGACAAGCTGCTGCGCCTGACGCTGGACGTCGGCGAAGGCCGGCTGCGCAATGTCTTCTCGGGCATCAAGTCGGCCTATACGCCGGATGATTTGAAAGGCAAGCTGACCGTGATGGTTGCCAACCTGGCACCACGCAAGATGAAATTCGGCGTGTCCGAGGGCATGGTGCTGGCAGCCTCGGCGGCCGACGAGAAGGCTGACCCGGGCATCTACATCCTCGAGCCGTGGCCGGGCGCCAGGCCGGGCATGCGGATTCGCTGATGCGGACGGGCGACCGGGTAAAATATGGCCTTCCTGAACGCCCTCCCCCTTTGAACGACCACTAACTGGCGCGACCGAAATGAGCATTTTCAAGCTGAAAAGCGGCTATGTGTCTGACTTCACCCGTTTCATCGACGACCTGAAGCAAAAACAGCCACAGATCGAGGCCGACCAGCAGCAGGGCCGAGCCCGACTGTGGGACAAGGACAAGCTCAACCTCGACGAGATGCGCCGCGCGAAAGAATCGCGCGTGCAGCAGCAGGCCTACGTGTACCAGTCGCACTGAGCGGCGCCCCTTTGAAGATCCATCGTGGACACCAGCACTGAGAACGGCACCGCATCCGGCAGCGGCGACAACAACCCGGCCGGCACCGACAGCGCCGTCATCGATGCCACGCCTGACGTGGTCGATGGCGTTGCCTTCGCCAAGCTGTATGGCGAGCCGCTGTTCAAGCTGCCGAACGACCTGTACATCCCGCCCGATGCGCTGGAAATTTTCCTCGAGGCCTTCGAGGGCCCGCTGGATCTGTTGCTGTACATGATTCGCAAGCAGAACTTCAACATCCTCGACATCCCGATGGCGGCGGTCACGCACCAGTATCTGGACTATGTCGAGCAGATCCGCCGGCGCAACCTCGAGCTGGCTGCTGACTATCTGTTGATGGCCGCGATGCTGATCGAAATCAAGTCGCGCATGCTGCTGCCGACCAAGAAGAGCGACTCCGGCGAAGAAGCCGTCGACCCGCGCGCCGAGCTGGTCCGACGCCTGCTCGAATACGAGCAGATCAAGATCGCCGCGATGAACCTCGACACGCTGCCGCAAGTCGGCCGCGACTTCATCCGCACACAGGTGTATGTTGACCAGCAAGTCGTCACCCGATTCCCGGACGTGAACGTGGTGGACCTGCAGACGGCCTGGAGCGACATCCTGCGCCGCGCCAAGCTGACCGCGAAGCACACCATCTCGCGCGAAGAGCTGTCGGTGCGCGCGCACATGACGGACATCCTGCGCCGGCTGCAATCGGCGCGGTTCATCGAATTCCAGGACCTGTTCGACCCGTCGCGCGGCGTACCGGTCGTGGTGGTGAACTTCATTGCGATGCTCGAGCTGGCCAAGGAAACGCTGATCGAGATCACCCAGGCCGAAGCCTTCGCACCCATCTACGTGCGCCTGTCCTACTCGCCCAACTGATCGCTGTCAGCCTGATCGAGAATACCCGGCCTGCGCTGCAACGACGCCGCGACAGGCGACTCAAAGACCGAGACTCCCGATGAAAATCATTTCCTCGATTGACGAGCTGCGCGACCAGTTGCGCGGCCAGCTGCGCACGGCCTTTGTGCCGACCATGGGCAACCTGCATGAGGGTCATCTGTCGCTGATGCGACTGGCACGCAAGCATGGTGACCCGGTGGTGGCCTCGATTTTCGTCAACCGCCTGCAGTTCGGCCCGAACGAAGACTTCGACAAATATCCGCGCACCTTTGCGGCCGACGTCGAGAAGCTGGAAAAAGAAGGCGTATACGTGCTGTTCGCGCCCACCGAGAAAGATCTGTACCCGGAGCCGCAGGAATTCCGCGTGCAGCCGCCGCCCGTGATCGGCGACATCCTCGAAGGCGAGTTTCGCCCCGGCTTCTTCAAGGGCGTGACCACCGTGGTGATGAAGCTGTTCGCGTGCGTGCAGCCGCGCGTGGCCGTGTTCGGCAAGAAGGATTACCAGCAGCTGATGATCCTGCGCCAGATGGCACGCCAGTTCGCGCTGCCGACCGACATCATCGCCGCCGAGACGTTCCGCGCCGACGACGGGCTGGCGCTGTCATCGCGCAATGGCTACCTGTCGGACGCCGAACGCGCGGAGGCGCCGTCGCTGTACCGCGAACTGAACAACGTCGCCGAGGCCGTCCGCAGCGGCAACCTCGACGTGTCGCTGCTGCAGAAGGACGCCATGCAGCGGCTGGCCGAGCGTGGCTGGAAGCCGGATTACATCGCCATCCGCAAGCGCATCGACCTGCAGCCGCCGACCGCCGGCGACCTCGCGCAGAACGAACCGCTGGTGGTGCTGGCTGCCGCCAAGCTCGGCACGACGCGCCTGATCGACAACCTGGAAATCTGATGCGCCGGGCAGCGCTGCACGCACTGCGGTGCGGCCTGCCGCTGTGCCGCCTGGTGGCCGGCGCGCTGCTGGCTTCGCCGGCACTGGCCACGGTGACTGTCACCGATGACGGTGGGCACCCGCTGTCGCTGCCTCGTCCCGCCGTACGCATCGTCAGCCTTGCGCCCCATGCCACCGAATTACTGTTTGCGGCCGGCGCCGGCGGCAAGCTGGTCGGTGTCTCCGAATTCAGCAATTACCCTCCCGAGGCCGGCAAGCTGCCGTCGATCGGCAGCAGCATGCAGCTCGACATCGAGCGTATCGTGTCGCTGAAGCCCGACCTGATCATTGCATGGCAGAGCGGGAACAATGCACGGCAAGTCGCGCGCCTGCGCAAGTTGGGATACCCGGTGTTCGACAGCGAGCCGCGCCGGCTGGACGATATCGCGCGCACGCTGGAGAACTTCGGCACGCTGGCCGGAAGCGAACAAGGTCGCGCGGCCGCGCGCGACTTCCGCCAACGACAGCAATCGCTACGCAAGCGATATGCCGGCAAAGCACCGGTGCGCGTGTTCTACCAGATCTGGCCGTCGCCCCTGATGACCCTGAACGACCAACACATTGTGTCGGATGCGCTGGCGATGTGTGGCGCGGTCAATGTGTTCGGCCAGCTGCCGCAGCTTGCGCCCACCATCAGTCGAGAATCGGTGGTGGAGGCCAGGCCCGAAGCCATTTTTTCCAGCGACGAGCGCAATGAAGGTTGGGAACGATGGCGCTCCCTGCCCCAGATACCTGCTGTCCGTCTGGATAACCTGTACCGCATCGATGGCGCCGTGATGAATCGCGCCGGTCCACGCATGCTGGACGCAGCCGAAGTATTGTGCCGGCAAATTGATGCAGCACGCACCAAGTTGGCGGCCGCAGCTGCCGCCGCCTCACCCATCCCGGAACCCGCCAAGCCAATGAAGGAAAAGCCATGACCGAAGCCATGCTGAAAAAACTGATGGAGCACCAGAAAGGCACGCTGCCCGACGTGGCAGGCTTCCAGCTGACGGGCGTCGACGACCAGCTGGTGACGGGCGCCATCGACATCCAGCCGCACCATCTGGCACCGAATGGCTACCTGCATGCCGCCTCGGTGATCATGCTGGCCGATACGTTGTGTGGCTATGGCTGCATGCTGCACCTGCCCGAAGGCGCGCAGAGTTTCACCACCATTGAACTGAAAAGCAACCACCTTGGCACGGCACGCGAAGGCCGTGTCGAAGGCTCGGCACGCCCGGTGCATCTGGGACGGACGACGCAAGTGTGGGATGCGACAGTCACCGCAGCTGGCAAGACGATTGCGCTGTTCCGTTGCACGCAAATGGTTTTGTGGCCCAAGGCCTGACGCTGGCTCGGCGGAAATCCGCCGGTGAGTCGTCGGCGTCAGGCGGGAAGAAAGGATTCGCCTTGCCTTGCGAACTGGCAGCCGAAGACAGACTGCAGGGCATCTTCCGTCAGCACCTCATTGGCTTTGCCGGCGACATGGAAGCCGTCGCCGATCAGCAAGACGTGCGTGGCAAAGCGTGCCACGAGGTTGATGTCATGGCAGGTCGCGATGACGGCATGGTCGGCCGCCAGCTCCTGCAACAAACGCATCACGGACAATTGATGGGCCACATCCTGATGGGAGGTCGGTTCATCAAGCAGCATCAGCGGCACCTCCTGCGCCAACAATGCCGCCAGTGCCACGCGCTGCCGCTCCCCGCCGGACAGGCGTTTCACGTCCTCGAAAGCGCGCTCGAGCATGCCGACGCGTGCCAGTGCCTGATGCACTTTCGCGACGTCTTCGGCGACATCCCACGCCCGGCCGACGCGCAATGGCGTGCGACCGATGGCCACGGCATCAAACACCGGGCAAGAGAAGCTGTCGACCACTTGCTGCATCATTAATCCGCGCCGCCTGGCGAGCAACAAGGGATCGATGGCATGGATGGGCGTCCCTGCGATTTCCACGATCCCTTCGGCGGCCGCAACCAGGCCGGCCAGGACATTCAGCAGGCTGCTCTTGCCCGCGCCATTGCGACCCAGCACGCACCAGAATTCGCCCTTGCCCACGGTCCAGTCGAGGCCGGCAATCAGCCTGCGATTCCCCGCACGCACGGCAAGCCCTCGTGCCACCAGCATATTCATGGGCGGCTCCGGTTCAGCAGGTAGAGGAAGATCGGCACGCCGACCAGTGCGGTCACGACTCCGACGGGAAGCTGGACAGGGGCCGCCACCGTGCGCGCCGCAAGGTCGGCCAGTGCCACCGTTGAACCGCCCGCCAGAGTCGAGGCCGGCAGCAGGATCCGCTGGTCATTGCCGAACCACAGTCGCAGCATGTGAGGCACCACAAGCCCGACGAAACCAATGGCACCCGCGACCGCCACCGCCGCCGCCGTCACCAGTGATGCCACCAGTAACACCATCACGCGAAGGCGCCGGACCCGGATCCCGAGCAACGCTGCGGCGACCTCGCCGTGTGCCATGACATTCAGCTGCGGAGCGAACCGGATGGACCAGAGCAGACCCGCAACCAGCATTGCCATGGCAGCCGATGGAAACGTTTCGGTATCGAGGTCGCCCATCAGCCAGAACAGCGTTCCTCGCAAGGTCGAGTCGGATGCCAGAGACAGGAGCAAGGTGATCAGTGCGCCGAAACCTGCCGATACCATGACGCCGGTGAGGAGCAGGTTCGTGCCGGGAGACGCTCCGGACACTGACACGCCCGCAAGACTACGCCAGCACAGCAGGAACAAGATGAGCGTCGCGAGCAAGGCGCCCGCCAGTGCGCCAAACTGTAGTGCGAAAGCGATCGCAAAAGCGGGAGCCAACAGGCTGCCGAGCATGGCGCCAGTGGCCGCACCACCGGATACGCCAAGTATGTAAGGATCGGCCAGCGGATTGCGCAACAGGAGCTGGAGCAACGCCCCTGCCAGCGCCAGCAGGCCGCCGACAGTGAAGGCGGCGCTTGCGCGCGCGATCCGCATCTGGGACAAGCCTTCGAAGGCATCCCATCCGCAACCGGCAGCGCCGCACCATATCGATGCCATCAGGGCCGCCCCCGACAAGGTCGACAAAACCAACAGCGCGCCCCAGCGCGCTGCCAGCCAATGACATGTGCAGTTTTTTGAGTTGAATGACATGTCACTGGCCCGGTTTTCAGTCAGAAGTTGTACTTCGCGGTGATCAGCACGGCTCTGGGGTCACTGGGGTAGTAGTAGTAACGGCTGTCGCCGGTGCCGCCGGGGAGCGCGACGAAGCCGTAGCCACCGTAGGTCGCATATTTTTTCCCAGCCAGATTGCGAACGGTCAGCTGAACTTCCCAGGGACCCTGATGGTAGCGTGAATAAAGATCCGCCATCCAATACGCCGGCATTTTTTCCAGCGTCGTACTGATCGCCGGGCTTGCATCGTATTCCTGCCGGCCGACATAGCTGGCGACGGCCCCCAGGCTCAGGTGCTCGTGCGCTGCGTAACTCATCCGGGCAGCGAATGTCTTGCCGGGCACCAGACCCACCGTCTGGCCTGCATACGTACCGCTGGCATACACCGTCTGCTGGATTTTTCCTCCGCCTGACAGCGTCAGCTTCGGTGACCAGCGATAGCTGAAGTCCCCCAGCAATCCGATGCGCCGGATGTCATCAGCGCTGTTGTTATTGGCGAAGGTGGCAGGATCATAGCGAATCTCATTGCTGGAAACGGCGTGGAAGACCGCCAGGGTCAGTGCCGAAGCCTCGCCACGCCAGTCGCCGCCCAATTCCACGGCATCGGCTGTCTGTGGCTTCAGGGCACCGGAAAACACCCGGTTCATGTTGGCATCAAAGCCCCAGAACTCATCCAGGTTTGCGAACCGGAACGATCGGCTCCATTTGACATACAAGCGGTCTTGTCCGTTGTATCGATAGTTGAGCGCGACATCAAAGGCATTGGCCGCATAGGATTGCTGCGTACGAACGGCGCCATTGGCTGAGCTTTTGTTCAGGTCGTAGGTCGACGCATCTTGCCACTGACGCCTTGCACCCGCCGTCAAGTCCAGCGTCGCTGCCAGCGGCTGCCTTCCTGTCAGGTATACCGATTGATTCGTCAGCGATGCGCTCTGCTGGTCGCTCACGACATTCCCGAAGTAGTACCAGGGCCCTTGGTTCGCCAGAATAACCTGCTCCCCGAGCGTGCCAAAATTGTTGCTGGACCATTGCGCAGCGCGCGACAGGTCATAGCCCGCAATCATCGATCTGCCATTCCCGAGATCCATTTTCACGCGCGGGGTAAATGCGGATTCCCAACCATCGAGGAAAGAGTTGACCGGGCCGTTGACGTACCCCGCAGGAGAGATCGAGTCGGCAGTCGCGTAATACGGCGATGTCAGGTCAGATTGCCGGCGTCGATAACTGATCTCGCCTTCAAACATCGTATCGGCGGAAATGGCGCGCGCAAGTCCCGCCCGGGTACTCACGGTGTCGCCTTCGGCAAATGAGCCTGCGTTATTGAACTTGGCAGCCTGCTGGTTGCCCTGGCCGACCTGCCCCAGCACGCCACCGGGCATGTGGCTGAGGGACTCGCTCACATAAGCCTCGATAAACGCTTTTTCCTTCAGGCCCAAATCTTTCGTGTAGCGCAGCCGGACGGAGCTGGCATGGGCACCTGAATTTTCGCGCCAGCCATCTGTCGACGACCGGTATGCCTGCATCGACAGGCGCGCGTCGTCCATTACCTTGCCATAGCTGGCGTTGGTGATCAGGGTGTTGAAGCTGCCCAGCGTTTGCTCGACGCTGGTACCAGAACCCGGCCGCGTGATGATGTTGATGACGCCACCGACGGCGCCATTCCCGAACTGAACGCCGGCTGCACCATGCAGAATTTCGATACGCTCGATCGCATTCAGCGGCACCACTTCCCAGGACACCCCCTGCGAGTCCGGCGGGTTCATGCGCTGGCCATCCAGCAGGACCAGGGTCGTGCTATTGGACGTCACGCCATAGCCGCCAAGATCGACATTGGCGCCAAGGCCGAGCTGGCCCAGACTGGAACCGCTGACCGGGATGGCTCCGATTTGCGCGAGCAATGCCGGCACCGAGAATGCGCCGGACCGCTGGATCTCTTCGGAAGAAATCACCCTGACGTACGCCGGGACCTGGTTCAGGTTTTCTTCGAATCGCGATGCCGATACCACGACAGGCGGCAATTGCGGGTCGCCCGGTGCAGCCAGCGCCGGGCTTGTCAGAAACAATGGAGACAGCATGGCACCGGCACCTGCCAGCGCACGTTTGAAGCTTGGGGACGACATGAATAAGCCTTGTGCAAACGCATCCCGCCAGCTTCCCCGCAGGCAGGACAAATACAGGAGCGAAAACACGAGGTGTCGTGCAGAGGTCGCGCAGACCAGAGTACGGACGAACCTCCCGTTCGTCGCTCCCACCTGTCCGGCCGGTATCCGGGCTGGCAAGTCTTTCCGCCTGGCCTTCCCATGTCCGAAGACACAGTGGCTATCGAGGCGAATTCATGACGTGATCGTCATGCACTTGCTTACCGTTGCGGGGGCAGCACACGTTGGCCATGCCTTGTGGGCATATCGGCGTCGTGTTTCCCGTTTAACTACCCGTCGGAACCGACGGGTGAGCACCAAGACGCGCGCAGTGTAGAGGCTGGCGTGTTGACAGTCAATGAAGACAGGCCGTCAAGGCCGGATTGGTGCTGCACTACCCGGCCTGCGGGCAAAAATGCTCTACACTCGTGCAAAACAATCACAAATCCCGGGGAGCGCAGCCGCATGACCGCCCAGCACGACGTTCCGGCCTTCCAGAAAGACGCCGAGAAGACCGCGCACTACACCAGACAGTACAACGCCCGCGCCGGCATTCCCGACCACCCTCAGATCTTCGAACGCTGGCAACGCGATTCGTCGCTGGTCCGCCGCACGCACGCCGGACTGCTGGACATCCCTATCGGTGAAGCCGCCAAAGAAAGGCTGGACTTCTATCCCGCGCACCGTCCGGGCGCCCCGCTGCTGGTGTTCATCCATGGCGGCTGGTGGCGCTCGCTGGACAAGTCGGACTTTACGTTCGTCGTGCCGGCCTACCGCCGCGCCGGCTTCAACGTCGCGCTGACCAATTACACGCTTGCGCCCGAGGCCAGCATCGAGGAGATCGTGCTGCAACAACTGCGCGCGCTCACCTGGCTGTACAAAAACGCCGACGGGCTGGAATTCGATCGTGAGCGCATCGTGGTCGCCGGCCACTCCGCCGGCGCGCACCTGGCATCGATGATGATGGCGGCGCACTGGCCGCTGTGGGATGCCGCCCTGCCCGGAAACCTGGTGCGCGGCGGCGTCCTGATGTCAGGCCTGTACGACCTCGACCCGATCCTGCACACCGACTTCGTTAACGTGGATTTGAAGCTCGACCCGGCCAGCGCGCTGAAGCTGTCATCCGGCCGCATGCCGCAATCGCATCCGACGCCGTTCATCACTTCGGTGGGCGACCTCGAGTCGGAAGAATTCAAGCGCCAGACGGCGCTCATCTCCTCGCAATGGCAAGCGATGCACCGTGGTGAGGTGGCGCTGGACGGTTATAACCACCTGACCATCTGCGACGCCTTCGGCGACCCGGCGCATCCGCTGTTCGAGGCCACTTGCGGCCTGCTGGCTTCGGTCTGACGGTTGGCGCCGCCACCCGCGGATCGCGGCCAACGGCAAATCATCACGAGTACGCGCCCTGACTTGCGGGGCCAGCGATCAATCGTGTCGCTGCCACCGGGCCCGCTGGTTCATGAACTCCGTGGCCAGCAGTATCTCCCTGAGCAGGTAGATGAAGCTGCCCGTCAGCGACACCATCGCCAGCACAAACATCCCCGCAATCACCGAAGCCAGCTTCAAGTCGAGCGCATCAGTGACGAACAGCGCGGCGACCACCATGCAAATCAATAGCGCACAGGTCGTAGACAGGAAGATCGCGCGGTTGATCTTGCGCGCTCGCCGGAACAGCACTTGCAGTTCTTCGCGCGCTGCCTGCTCCTGAACGGCGGTATGGCCTTCAGGCTCTTCCAGCCTGTCTTCCAGCTCGCGCGAGCGGTCGATGATGCGAGCGAGCCGGTTGGTCAGTACCAGCATGTTGGTGCCAACGCCGGTCAGCAGAAACACGGGCGCAATGGCGAGCTGGATGATGTGGCCGATTTCTCCTGGCTGGATGTTCATAGCTTATTGATCACCGGGTGCGTGCGTTAGTCTTTTGTTCTGCAGCAATGAAGCTGTGCAACACAAGTCTATCAGTGCGCATTATTTCCCTGCACAAACAAGAAAATTCCTCTGTAGGCATGAATCCGTTTCGCCACAGGAATTAAACAGTGTGGCAGAGCATAAAAACTCATTCCAGACGCAGTTTTTGATCCAAATCATCTAGGTGCGTCGTTCAAAAGCTGATACATTTAACAAAAATGTTGCCAATTTGTTACTAGCGAGAAATCGAAATGAAATTCAAATTATTGACGGCCCACAGGCCACAGCAGGGGAACTGAGGTGGATCGCACCGGGTTCGGCAGAAAGGCGACCGAGGGCAAGCGGACATGATCCGCGCCGTGATCGCGGATGACCATGCACTGATGCGCGAAGGACTGAAGCACATCCTGCGCAAGGCAGATGACATCGAAGTGGTCGCCGAAGCGAGTGACGGATTTGAAGTAATGGCGCTGGTACGCAAACAGGCATTCGACGTGCTGGTGATGGACTTGTCGATGCCGGGAAGGAGCGGGATGGACCTGATCAAGCAGATCAAGGAAGAGTCGCCAAAGCTGGCCGTGCTGGTACTGACGATGCACGACGAGGATCAGTATGCGGCGCGCGCCATCCGTTCTGGCGCCCATGGCTACATGACGAAGGAAAGTGCCGGCGCCGAACTGGTCACCGCAATCCGCAAGGTCCATGCAGGACGCCCCTACATCAGCATGGAAGTCGCCGAACAACTGGCAATGGATGCAATGCCGACGCGCCAGGAACAGCCGCACAAGACCTTGTCGAATCGCGAGTTCGAGGTCTTCAACCATCTGGTGGTCGGCAAGACGGTGACGGAAATAGCGGAGCTGCTGCACTTGTCGGCAAAAACGGTCAGCACACACAAGACGAACATCCAGCAAAAGATGGAAGCGTCGTCACTGGCTGAGCTGGTGCAATACGCGATGGCGCATGGCTTGCTGGACAAATACAAGTTGTGAAGCGGAAGGAAGCAGTAACGGAAAGCTTGGCTAGGAATGCCCCGAACAATGGTCGGCTCGCCGACAAACGGCATACAGGCAAGCCCGATAGCTTTGAAGAAGTTGGATCGTGATACTAGCAACTCGCAATGAGCATGACGTGCAGAAACCGGAGAAGGCGATGCGCCATTGATTCAGCGACATCGGGAACAGCAGCACGATGCGACGAAGTCATGCCAGGCAAGCACCTGGCAGTCCCCGAAGCCTGCAGCGGCTCGGCGATCAAAACCTCGCGCATGGTTCGGTCCCTTTGTTAATTCGTTCAAGTCCACAAAACCAGGAGATGACCATGACCTCGACATCCATTTCGGAACTCCGCGCAGACACCGGAAGTTCGAGCATCCACGCCAACGCGAGCGAGGCAGGCTGGCAGCGACAAGGCAAGCTGTGGTCGAACCTGAAGGAACTCTGCGAACTGCTCCGCATCCCGGCCGCACCGTCGGTCAATGACGAAGAATTCCTGTTCCAGCATGTGCAGTTCAAGACGGGGCAGCGCATCCACACGATCGGCCAGCCCTTCGACACCTTGTTCATCGTGCACTCGGGCTTCCTGAAAACCGTGCTGATCGATGAGTTCGGCAATGAGCAAGTGCTCTCCTTCCCGATGAAGGGCGATCTGTTCGGCGTCGACGGCATCCATACCAAGCGCTATGCGTCGGAAGCGGTGGCCTTGTCGAACTGCGACCTGATCCTGCTGCCGTTCAAGAAATTCACCGCGCTGGGCCGCTCCTACGTCGAGCTCGAACACGCAATGTACAGCGTGATGAGCCGCGAACTGGTGCGCGAGCAGGCGATGGTCAGCATGCTGGGGGCGTTGTCCGCTGAAGCCCGCGTCGCACGCTTCCTGGTATCGCTGTCGGAGCGATTTTCCGAGATGGGCTACTCCAGCAAACTATTCAACCTGCGCATGACCCGCCACGAGATCGGCAGCTATCTGGGCCTGACTTTGGAGACAGTCAGCCGCACCCTGTCGGCCTTCAACGAGATCGGCCTGATTACGGTGGATCAGCGCTCGATCGGCATCAAGGACATCGATGCACTGCGCACGCTACGCCGTCTGCCGCCGTCGAGCTCGCGCTCCAAGGCTGCCGGCAAGCGGGCGCGCGAAGCCGCCGCTGCGGCCGGCACCATCAACCCGCCGCAAGCCGCCCCGGCGCGCATGCCGATGGCAGGCAGCACGGAGCTCAACCCGATTCCGGCACTGTAAGACGAACGCGCAGGTTGGATGAACGGCCCGCTTCGGCGGGTCGTTTCATTTCGGTCCGGGACATGCACGCTGCTTCATTTGCGCCGATGATGGCGGCGTGTCGGGCCGTGTTCTTCGTGCGGATGCGCTTCATGGTGCACGTGCCCGTTGCCCGATACGGCCTCGCTGGCGGCATTGACAGCCTCGCGCGCGAGATTGGCAGCGTTCTCCGCACTGCTGCTGGCCGCCAGCATGTTCTGGCTCGCCAGACGGCTGGCTTGCCGGAATGCCTGTTCCCAGACCGAAATCATGCTGAAAAACGGATTGGCGGCCCCGCCTTCCGGTACGGCCGTGCGCGCGTCCGTCGCCGTCTCGGAAACGCGCGCACTCGTGAGTTCCGTGCATTTCTCCATGCAGTCGCGCATCGACTTGCCGAATTCGGCCTGGATCTCCGCCAGTGCCGACATGATCTCCTGCTGGCAATGGATCGCCCGGTCGGGGCGGCCGGACAGGGCCACCTGCAGCTCGGCCACCCTGGAAGGGTCGCGAAAATCAGTCGCGGCGCGGGCAAACTTCAGTTGGCGGTCGACGGCCTCGTGCGTGACGTCGAGCATCGCGCGGTCGATTCTCTCGGTTCCGCTGAATACGGCGTTGGCAAGGTGGATCGATGCCTCGAGCTGGTACTGCACGATGTCCACCATCGGATGGTGCTGCTGGCTTCTGCGCATCTTTGGGCTCCTTGCGATCGATGAGGGCGGTTGAATCGATCTAGTTTGTCATTCGAAGCCTGCCGGACTTTGATCGTTCACAAAGCCGCGCAGCCCGCTTCGATCGCCGGCAGCGCTCCGGGCTGGCAGACGAGCAAGGCACGCAGGAATTCCGCACGGAGAAAGGCGGGCGCGGGAGCCGCGACGAACCCGGTTCCCCGAGGGGGAGGCAGGTATAATACCGGCCGGCAAGCGCAGCCTTGCCCCGACAGCCGCCACCCGAGGCGCGGTCGGCTGTCACTGACCGGGACCGTATGTCAAAAAGCCAAGCCAGGAAGCCCCTGGAAATCAAGATTTCTACCGTGGTCGCCGTGGCCGCCCTGCTGGGCGACACCGACCAAGCCAAGCTGTCCGCAGCGCTGGCGCAGATTACCGGCGGCACGCCGGATTACTTCGAAGACGAATTCACGCTGATCGACCTGGCCCCGTTGCCTCCGGCCGAGGCTGGCAAGATCGCGTGGCCGGAGCTGATCGCACTGTTCAAGCAGCATCGCCTCAACCCGGTGGCCGTGCGCAACGCACCGGCATCGCTCGAAGACGCGATCCGCTCGCACGGGCTGTCGATCGACGGCGTCGAGCAGGCGAAGCCGTTTGAACTGACGCCACCGCCGTCGCCCGTGGCCGAACCGTCGCCCGTGGCCGCGCCGGAGCGGGCACCGGCCCCGACACCCACCACGGCGCCTGCCGCCCCGGCACCGTCCGCCATGCCGCTGCCGACCATGATCATCGACATGCCGGTGCGCAGCGGCCAGCGCATTTATGCGCGCGGCTCAGACCTGGTCGTGACGGCCACCGTCAACCCGGGTGCCGAAGTGATCGCCGACGGCAGCATCCATGTATACGCACCACTGCGCGGTCGCGCGCTGGCTGGGGCATCCGGCCAGTCGGATGCCCGCATCTTCTCGTTGGCGATGGAGGCCGAGCTGGTGTCCATCGCCGGTGTTTACCGGACCTTCGACGACGGCTGGCAGAAGGATCTGTCCGGCAAGCCCGCGCAAATCCGGCTCAAAGATGAGCGCCTGGACATCAAGGCCATCCCGATCAAGTAATTCCATTTCAAAACTCAGGCAAACTCAGACAAGGGGTTTTTCGTGACAAAAATTATCGTTGTTACGTCCGGCAAGGGCGGCGTGGGCAAGACCACTTCCAGCGCGAGCTTCGCGTCCGGCCTCGCGCTGCGCGGCCACAAGACCGCAGTCATCGACTTCGACGTCGGCCTGCGCAACCTCGACCTGATCATGGGCTGCGAGCGCCGCGTGGTGTACGACATGATCAACGTGATCAACCGCGAAG
>JACCDY010896806.1_pt1 | contig 42953 bp, 43 predicted proteins | sample 7446391 | NCBI WGS metagenome assembly JACCDY01 (sample SAMN15323451, study PRJNA562643) | freshwater metagenome | isolation source: river surface water | place: USA:Blue River Watershed | collected 2017-08-18
AAGAATGCGCCAAGGGCGACGAAGGGCGGATCCTTAGGGTCACCCGCCGCGGATACAAGCTTCGCGACCGCCTGCTGCGGCCGGCCAGTGTGGTCGTTTCCCGCTTGCCCGTGGCGTCTGGGGACGCCGCCAATGCTTCCAACGAGGACAACGCATCCTGATCGCCATGGCTGAAAAACGCGACTATTACGAGGTTTTGGGGGTGCCACGCGATGCCGATGCGGCCACCATCAAGAAGGCTTACCGCAAATTGGCGGTGCAATACCACCCGGACAAGAACCCCGGAGACAAGGCCGCGGAGGAAAAATTCAAGGAGCTCGGCGAAGCCTACGAGGCGCTCAGCGATGCCGACAAGCGCGCCGCTTACGACCGCTACGGACATGCCGCATTCAGTGGACCCAGCGGCCGCGGCGGTGGCGGCTTCCACGACCCGATGGACATCTTCTCCCAGATCTTCGGCGGCTCCTTCGGTGGCGGCTTCGAGGATTTCTTCGGCGGCGGCACCCGCCGCCGCGGTTCCGGCAAGCAGCGCGGCAGCGATCTGCGCTACGATCTCGAAATCACCCTCGAAGAGGCCGCGAAAGGCGTGGACAAGGAGCTTGAAATCGAGCGCCAGGTTCCCTGTGAGACTTGTCATGCCAGCGGCAGCAAGGGTTCCGGCGGCGTCAGAGCCTGCAGCACTTGCGGTGGTCATGGCGTGGTCACCCGGCAAGCCGGCATCTTCATCCAGCAAACGACCTGTCCGGAATGTCGGGGCGCCGGCGAAACCATCGCCGACCCCTGCCCGACCTGCCGTGGCGAAGGTCGCACGGAACGCAGCAGCCGGATCAAACTGCGCATCCCCGCCGGTGTCGACACCGGCACACGCCTGCGCTCATCAGGCAATGGCGACGCCGGTGTGCGCGGTGGCCAGTCCGGCGATCTCTACGTGTTTCTGCATGTCGCCGATCACGATATCTTCGAGCGTGATGGCAACGACCTGCATTGCGAGGTGCCCCTCCCCTTCACTGTGGCCGCCCTCGGCGGTGAACTGAAAGTGCCGACGCTGGAAGGTCAGTCATCAATCAAGATTCCGATCGGCACCCAGGGCGGCACCGTGTTTCGCCTGCGCGACAAAGGCATGCCTGCTCTCAGCGGCGGCCGCAAGGGCGACCTGCATGTGCGCGTGCAGGTGGAAGTGCCAACCAAACTCAGCAGCGAGCAGCAAGCGAAGCTGCGCACCTTCGCGGAGTCGATCGGCGACCACAACTCGCCGATGCGCGAGGGTTTCCTGGAAAAAGCCAAGCGCTTCTTCGATCTGTGATCCGATGATTCCCGAGTCACGCGCAAGCGCGACAGAGGCAAAGCCAAGTCATCACAGCGGCTTGTCCGGCAATTCGCGGATCCAGACGTTGCGGTAGCGGACCGGATTGCCGTGGTCCTGCAGATTGATCGGCAGTTTGTCGGCGTGTGCCTTGTATTCGGAAGCGGCGTGAGGACCCATCCAGCCGGTGCCGCCGCTGAGCACCTGATGATCCTGGATGACCACCCCGTTGTGCAGCACCGTGAACATCGCACGGCGAAGCACCTTGCCATCCTTGTCGAAGATCGGCCGCTGGAAGATGATGTCATAGGCCTGCCACTCGCCGGGCTTGCGGCATGCATTCACCAGCGGCTTGCTGCGGCCGTAGAGCGCGCCGGCCTGACCGTCGGCGTAGGTCTGGTTCTCATAGCTGTCGAGCACCTGAACCTCATATTGACCCATCAGGAACACCCCGCTGTTGCCGCGCCCCTGCCCCTCACCAGCCACCATGGCAGGCGCCGCCCATTCGATGTGCAGCTGGCAGGATCCGAATGCCTGCTTGCTCTGGATATAACCGGCCTTCTTCACCGATTCGAGCGCACCATCGACAACCTTCCACTGGCTCGGATTGCCCTTGGTGTCGGTCCAGTTCTTGGTGAACGATTCCTCAGAACCATCGAAGAGCACCACGGCATCGGACGGCGGCGCCGCGATTCCCGCGCCATCGCCAGGCGTAACCACCGGCGGCAGTGGTTGTTTGGTCACGTCCACCTCGTGCACCTTGATGCCATCGATGAACATGTAGAGCACATCCTTGCCCTTTTCGTCCTTGCGGACCTCGGTGGTGATCACCGGTTTGCTCAAATCGTCATGAGCGCGCAGTGCGGGCGCGGACACGGCGAGGATGGCGGCGGAAAGACAGGTGGCGGTGATGGAGCAAGTGTTCATGAAACTGATCGAAGATACGTCGGTTGCAGGGGATGCCCTGTCGGAAAAAGCATCGCAGATATCCGGAACGACAGCGCACGATGAAGTGCCCGAATGGCCCGGCAGTGAAAGGAAAAAATCGAGGCTTGCCACCAAAGGCACCCGGTCCAGCCCTCAACCCGTTCTGGACTCGGGGTTCCAACGCCTGCTATCCGATGATCATGCCACGCTTCCTCCTGCCACCCGAGTCCTGGTCGACCGGCGAATTGCTGGGCGATGAGGCGAAACACCTCGGCCAAGTGCTGCGGATCAAGTCCGGCGAATCGGTGACTGTCTTCGACGGTTGCGGCCGTCAGGCGGAAGCCCAGGTCATCAGCGTCACCCGCGACCGGGTGCGACTGCAACCGGGTGAAGCCATCGGCAAACCCGCACCAAGACCGGTCATCACCCTGGCCCAAGCGATTCCCAAGGGTAAGAACATGGACCTGATCGTGCAGAAGGCGGTGGAACTGGGGGTGGCACGCATCCAACCACTCATCACCAGACACACGATCGTGCAACCCGGCGAAGGCAAGGCGGACAAATGGCGACGCACTGCCTTGGAGGCCTGCAAGCAGTGCGGGCAGAACACGCTGCCGGAAGTGGCCGATCCACTCCCATACGACACCTGGATATCATCGCAAGCGGCCATGCGGGATCTGAAGGTCATCGCCTCGCTGGCCCCGGGCGCACAAGCGTTGCGCACGCTGCTGCGCCGGCATACCGATCAAGAATCCTGCACCATCCTGATCGGCCCCGAAGGCGATTTCGCCGCAGACGAAACCAAGTCCGCGCTGGATGCGGGGTTCCTGCCCGCGACACTCGGCAACATCATCCTGCGGGTGGAAACCGCATCGATGTATCTGATGTCGGCGGTCCGCTACGAATGGTCGTCTGACGAGTAAGCGAGCCGGTTGCTTTCCCAGACCCGAATGGTCGCCGCACCACCGGAGGCCAGATTCGCAGCCAGCTCCGGCCAACGGTCCGCTGGTGCCACGGCGAAGGCTGTGGCAAAGGCATCGGCAACTGTCGCCCCTTCGGCACTGACCACCGCCGCCACCCGGTCGTGCTGCTGCAGGCAGGCATTGACGGGATCGATCAACACTCGCGTCGCTTCATTGGCGGAAACCGCCAACCCGGCGTCGGCAAGTTCAACTTCACCAACCACATCCGCCTCACCATCCACCGCAGTCCCCATGACCGCCAGACGCCAGTTCCTGCCCGATGGATGCGTGCCGATCGCACGCGTTTCGCCGAGATGCAACAGCGCACACTTCACTCCCGCCTGCTGCAACCGCAGCGCCACGCGATCCGCAAGATAGCCCTGACCGATCGCATTCATGCTCAATTGCGTGAGAGGGTTGCTCAGGCGCAAACCGCCATCCACACCGCGCTGCAGGCCCTCAAGACTGGCGGCGGCCATCCGCTCACGCCAGGCGGCCTGCTCAGCACCGATACGGAAGCCCTGCTGCTGCAGCCACTGCCAAGCGCCATGGATCGCCGGCTGATAGAAACCGCGGGTGCGTCGCTGCAGATCCGTCGCTTGTTGCAACAGATCAAGAAACAGCTCAGAGGGATTTTCGAGATGACGCTCACGATTGAGCCGCGCCAACTCGGAGCCTTCGAGATACAAGGAAAAGGCCTGCTCGAGCGCGGCAATCTCAGCCTCGCAGGCAGTCCCCAGCCGCTGCCCGGTCGACTGATCCACCGCGTGGATCTCCATGCTCATGTCGATACCGAAGCCGATCCCCTCCCATCGGCAAACACCGTCAGCAGCCGCCGGCTCCTGCTTTGCCGCACGCCGACAAGCGGCAAAGGGCAGCAGCGCCAATGCCGCAGTGCCGAGAAATCCACGCCGACTCCATCGCCTGGCCTTCATGATTCAGCGAGCGCGCCTCGGTTTGCGGAAAAACAGGATCATGCCGGTCACACACAACCAGATCGTGGCCACGGCCACAGCATCGTAGAAATAGCGGCTGAACGAACCGAGGAACTTGCCCGCATGAGCATCCAACAGCACGCGCGAAAACGGCAATCCCCCATGCGACCACTCGCGGCGCAGTGATTCCTTCGCCGCTTCGTCGTTGAGCACGACCGGCGGCGATATTGCCAACTCGACCTCGCGCTTCTCCATCCCCAGCCAGTCCATCGACATCCGGAACCAGCCATCGGCATTGCGCAGATGCACCTGCCCTTCGTCCACCGCCACTCCGGTGAGCGGCGGCGTCGGCAACGACAAGTCATCCATCATCTCCAACACCTCGCCATCCACAGTGCAGCGCAGCACATGACTTTCGGTAACGATGGCCAGCGCCTCACCATCCCTGACCGCCCCCACCAGACGCCCCGGCACTTCAACCGTGCGGCCATCAAAAAACACCGCTCCATCCCACTCCACCACCTGGTGCCCGCCGAGATCAACCACCAGCGCCTCTCCCTCAGGAACCATCCCATACCAAGACAACACCCAAGGATGATCGATCATGATCCGATCCAGCTTCCAGTCGACCGTGTGGTTCAACACGGCACCGGTGATCACCACCCAAACCAAGGGCAACCCGGCCAACAAGCCGAGCACACGATGCCATGGCCGCGACCGACGCTTGCGCTGCAATGGCTCCGACTGTGGACAAGCACCAAGCGGGCAGCATGGCAATTCGGTCTGTGGCCGCTCATTCATCGGTGGATCTGCTGGTCGAGATACAAGGCAGCCGCCGTCAACCGCGTCAATGCCCGAACCGAAAGGGTGGCACCGACAATCCCGTCAATCTCGCAATCGACACGATCACCCTCCAATCGCGCACCGACAAACTGCCGGGTGAAGAAGGGCCGGCTCACTTCCCAGCCATGGCTTTCGCGATAGATGAGCACCTTGGTCTCGACCACTGCACCGGACTTGATGATGAATCCCACCGTGATCGGCTCGGTCTTGCCGATTTCCTCAAGGATCAGAGCCGTCTTGCCTGCCGCTTGCCAGTAACGCACCTGCTTCTGCGGATACTCATGACCAAGGATCGGGCGCAAACCCCGCTGCATCGACGCGTCGAGCTTGAGCATGCGGGTATCCGGCATGGCACCGAAGTGGCGCTGCAGGAATGCCGATGGCTTTTCATGCACTTTCTCCGCAGCAACACCGGCCGCCACGGTCACCACCGTGACCAGGCACAACACCAGCGAGCTGCGGAACAAGCGATTCATGACGGGGAAGACGGGCTCAATCAGAAGAAATATCCGATGCCGAAGTTGATGACTTCCGCATCAGAAGTGTTGCGATCCTCAACGGTGTAGTCCGCCTTGAACACCACCTCCTCAATCGGCCAGTAGTTCACGCCGACGGTGTATTCCTCGACCGACTTCCTGCCCTTGTTGTAGTAATCATACTGACTGAAACGGGCGAAATAACCCAGCTCGCCGCCGGGGATGTCGAACTTGTAGGACGGCTCAAGGTAGTAACCCCATTGATCCTTGGTGTCCGCCTTACTGAAACCGTCGATGTTCCAACCGGTGGCCAGCGCACGCATTTCAAAGCCACCCTTGCGGTAAATCGCGTGAGCTTCCGCGAGCCAGGCGCTCTGATTGCCGTCCACAGTGCTCGAAACGTCGTCCTGGTATTGCAGCGATCCAGCGAGCTCAAGACCGGCAATGCCGGTGTATTTCGCACGGCTGGTCACCGCCCAACTCTGATCCTCGAGATACTGGTTCGTATCGAGCTTCGGCCGTCCGGAACGGATGTAGCCGTCACTACTCATGTCCAGACCACTGTGCAACATGACATCGAGTTGCAGACCGTTGTCATAGGTCTTGGTCACACCGGCCGCAGCCTCCCACCAAGTGGTTGGGATCAGGTATTTCTCCACGTTCGGCCGCTCCACACCGTAAAAGGTGGTCGGCTCGTGCACCTGGTTGATGATGCCCACCGGCACCAGTTGAATACCCGCATTCAGCAAGAGGTCCTCCTGCAGCGCATACTCGAAGTAGGCCTGCTCGATCTCGATCTGCATGTTCTCCTTGCCGTTGCCTTCCTCATGGTAAAACACGTGCTCGAACTCCAACTCCGAGATGAAGCGGAGCTTCTCCGTGACCTGGAAATTGAGCATCCCCACCAAGCGATGCATGTCGATGTTGTCGGAGCCATCACCCACCCGACCGTGCAACTCACCATAGGAGCCGAAGGTGAAGCGATCGACCAAGGAGTCGCTCTGTTTGCCAAATGACGCATCCAAGGCATCCGCTTCCAAATGTGCCCACGCAGCGCCAGCCAGGCCCATCGTGCCCGCCAAAATCAGGAATCTCGTTTTCATTATTTTGTCTTTGTTTGCCCCGCAAATCGGGTCACACGCCCTCTTTATGAGAATGGATCTCAATAGCAAGTGAAAAGAGCTTAGGAGCAAGATGGGCGCAAAAATCCACAATTCCAGCGCAGTTCAAACCCGGCGAAAACCCCGTGAAATCAAGGAAAACACCAGCTCAGAGGACCTGAGGAGCGGACTGCCGCAGGGGCGCCTTGAGCTCAGTTTTTGCTGAGTTCGATCTGCACGGGCAGGACTTGGCGCAGGGAAACCGGCCCCAGCAGCCCCGATGGCAGCAAGGGCGAGTTCTTCTTGAATTTGAACTTCAGGTTGGTGCGGGTGATGTCCTGGTCGTCGTCCCGCTGGACGTCACCGACGATGCGGTTGTTCCACAGGTTGGTCACTGCGATTTCCAGCCGGTTGCTGCCCGGCTTGAGCAGGCGCGTGATGTCGGCTTCCAAGGGTTGCTTCCACAGAATGCCGGCATCCTGACCATTGACCTTCACGCTGGCGACCTCGCGCATCGTGCCGAGATTGAGCAGAATCTTGGGCCGCTGGCCATCGGCACCGGAAGGCGAAGCCAGCATGCCGGCATCGAGATCGAACGCTTTGCTGTAGACCGCGGTCCCTGAGAAATACTTCACGCCGGGATCCGGGTGCTGGGTCCAATCGATCAAGCTGTCCAGATCGACCTCGGCAGGCGCGCCCCTGCCCGCGGGGAAGCGCAAGGACCAGGAACCATCGATCACCTGGTTGAGCAGCCCTTTCACCTCGAGACGACCGCTGACACCATCCGAGCGCGTCCATTGCAGTTGGCCGTTGCGCCCGGCATGGGCATGCGCCTTGCCATTTTCAACACCCGACCACGCCAACGTGTCCAAGACACTGGCGCTGGGCGCACCATTCGCATCCATCCAAGCCACTTGGGTCAGATGCGGACCTTCACCCTTGCGGAAGACCACGAACACACTGGAAGCCGCCGGCAGTCGCAGCGGCACTTCCACCAGCCCATCCAGCTGGCGATACCATGGGCACGCCGTCACGCTGCCGTCTTCCGGATTCCAAAAACTCGGCACCATACCCACCTGCGGCCGGAAGCGACTGACCAACTCCCGACTCTCCAGTGTGGTATTCGCCACGAAATAGATGTCCTCGCTGTCGGTCACACGATGAACGTAATCGATCTCACGGTTGGCATTTTCAACACCCACGACTTCGAAGTCCGGCTTCACCGCCAGCGACTCAAGCACCTGCTTCAGCGGCCGCCCCCAGATCACCCGACCCTTGCCATAACGGTGCTCCTGGACCGATCTCCCATCCACTTTGCCCCACACCTCATCCGCAAGACGGCGCACCTCATCATCGCAAGCGGGATACCCCTTGAGCGTATTCGCGCGACTCGGCTTGGGACCCACTACAGTCGCCCCATCACGCACCAACACCGCGATCTTAGCCAGCACCAGCGGTGAAATCTCCTCACGCTCCGGCAGGACCATCAGCTGATAGCGCATGCCACTGGGAAGCACCAAGTGACCGTTCTCCACCTGCATGCGTCCGACCAGAACTTCTTCATTCAAGTAATCATAATCGTGAGCATGACCCAGTGTGCTCAAGTCGACCGGCTCGGGCCTACCACAATGCTGGCAAGTACCTTCGGGATAAGGCGCTGCCACCGTCGGTGTGAGCCGACGGGCAGGCACCAAGTTCGGCGCATGGTCGCCATAATAGGCACACACATCCGCCACAAAGCGGCCCTGCTGCAACATGTAGGACGTACGCGCCATGTCAGCCAGCATCGGACCGGATTCATTCCACCACGTGTTGTTCACGTTGAAGTGTTCACCAGCGTGATAGGCGTGCCCCGGCAAACCGGCATGCGGCGGGTTGTGCGCAAAAGTGTGGAACGTCACCTGATTCAACCCGGCACAGAAAGCCACGTCGGTCACCCGCTTGTAGTTCGCAGGACCATCCTGCCAGAATTGCCATCCCGTCATCGACTCGGAATTGACCAGCCGCTGACCATAGATGTTCGCCGCACTCGACGCTTCTTTGGTCACCCAATTCTTGCGGTGGTTCCAATACTCACCCATCGGAATGTCCGCAGCACCCAAGGCTTTCAACGGATCCACCCGTGCATGACCACCGTGACCGGCCTCCGCCAGGAGCTTCAATCCATAGCGGTTCACCACATCACGCGACAGCGCGAAGTGATTGCGTATGATCAGGTCGCTGACCAACTTGTGATAGTCGTGACTGAACCGCTTGCTCTGATCCGGACTGCCAATCACGTGCCCCGCGAGCACGGGCAACCATGGCGCTGGATCATAGCCGTAGGCGGATTGAAATTCGCTCCTGAAAACCGGCGTCCAGTCATTCGCATCACGCACCTCATAACTGTCATACATCCAGACCTTCAAGGCACCGAAATCCTTGCGACCCTTGAGCAAGCGGCTGATCATGTCATCCAGATTCGCCTGCGTGGCACGGGCGCTGAGGTGATCGATCATCAAACCGTGAGACTTCGGGCTCGGGCACATCAACTTCTGGCCAGTAGCCGACTGCAGGAAACACAGCAGCTTCCACTTCCCGGCTGGCACTTTCCACGACAAGGTGCCATCAGCAGCCATCATGCGGCTCAGATCCTGCACTTTGCCCACCTCACACGCCTGCTCTCCTTCCACATGCGGCACCGCGACCACCGCAATCGGCGTCCACGGCTCACGAATCTTCTCCGGCAAGGGCAGTTTACCCGTGAAATCCTTCGGCCCCTCGACCAGCACTTCGCTGGACAACAACTGCATCGCACCATCCTCAGGCTTCACCCAAGGTCCACCCGCATTCCAACTGCTGGATGCAAACAAGCCGAGCTCCAACCCAAGACGCCCCGCTTCATCAATGGCATGATGAATTGCCTTCAGTGATTCTTCACCGAGGAACTCAGGGCCTTCCGGAATGATCTTGTCCGGGTCGGCAATGCTGCCCAGATCCCAAATCAAGGCACCACGCATCCCCTTGGCCTTCATCTCCTCCAGCTCATGGGTGATCTGCTTCAGATCGACATCACCGTTCAGCCACGACCACAATGCACCGGGCCGCGCTTCAAGAGGCGGCTCTTGGAAATCCTTTTGCGACAGCTGCGCGTCAGCCCGACCCAGCATGCCGATCACCAGAGCGATCGCCACGCCTTTCCCGCCGGCTGCCAGCCGGACCATGCGATGGAGCATTGTCTTCTTCATGAGATGGGATTCAAATTGCCGGAACCACGCCATTGACTCAAGCGTTGCTCAATCCCGGCAGACCCACACCCTAGCGGAAGATCCAACAATCACCATCCCATGATGGAATGATTCCACACATCCCGCCGGCTCCGGCCTACAGCAAAAACAGCCCGGGACTTCGACAACCCCCGTGAACACTCCGCACTCGGCGCGGAATCGGCCGGCAGCCATCGGCAATGGATGAAACCATCCACCGACGGACCCGCTTGAAGAACGCGAAGATCAAGCGGGCCAGGGCTGCCAGCCGGAAAATCCACCGACCGACAGAGTCACAGTCCCATCACGCAGATGCCTCCACTCACGCCTTGCCTGCCTTTTTCTCAGCCAAGCCTTCCTTCACCTTGGCTTCCAATTCCTCGTAGAGGGCATCGTCGTTGCGGATCAGGTCCTTGGCCGCATCGCGACCTTGAGCCAACTGGTTGCCATTGTAGGAGAACCACGAGCCGCGCTTCTGCACAATGTCCATTTCCAGCGCCAGATCGAGCAGCGAGCCCGAGGAGGAGATCCCCTCGTTGTAGACAATGTCGAATTCAGCCTCCGCAAACGGCGGTGCCACCTTGTTCTTGACCACCTTGATCTTGGTCCGACTGCCGGTCACCGCGCCATCGGTCGCCTTGATCTGACCGATGCGGCGGATGTCCACCCGCACCGAGGCAAAGAACTTGAGCGCGCGACCGCCGGGAGTGGTCTCGGGATTGCCGAACATGACACCGATCTTCTCGCGAATCTGGTTGGTGAAGATGCAGACCGTGCGCGCTTTGGAAATCAATGCGGTCAATTTGCGCATCGCCGCACTCATCAGACGCGCCTGTGCACCGACCGTCGAATCGCCGATCTCACCATCCAGCTCCTGCTTGGTCACCAACGCAGCCACCGAATCGAGCACGATGACGTCGATTGCATTCGAACGCACCAGAGCCTCACAAATCTGCAGGGCTTCTTCACCCGACGACGGCTGGGAAATGAGAAGATCGTCCAGATTGACCCCCAATTTCCTGGCGTAACCCGGGTCAAGCGCGTGCTCAACGTCGATGAACGCCGCCAAGCCACCACGCTTCTGCGCTTGAGCGATGGCCGTCAGGGTGAGGGTCGTCTTACCCGAGGACTCCGGACCGAACACTTCGACAATCCGGCCACGCGGGAAACCACCGACACCCAAGGCACGGTCGATCAGCAGGTTGCCGGTCGGAATGACATCGACTTCGATGCACTGCTCGCCGCCCAAGCGCATGATGGCGGATTCGCCAAATTCCTTCTGGATCTGGGAAATGGCGAGATCGAGGTTGCGTTTGCGGGCTTCGAGGAGCTTTTCGTTCGGGGCTTCAGCGGCTTTGGAGGACATGGTAGCTTGTGTAGAGGTTGATGCAAATGATGAGCAGGTGAACACCTTTCTCAAGGAAAAAATGATGTTCACTCGAACAAAAATGAGACCACACCGTATCTTGTGGCCATGATTATCCCGACATCCAGAGCTAGGGGTGCCCCCGACTGCAATCAGGCCCGCATGCGACTCACCCGCAGCCGCTCGGCAAGGACCAGAGAAAGAAAGCGCTGATAATCCTCGTCGCGGGTCGAGGAATGGAGCACGTAGCTGTAGCTCCGCCAGTGGCGCATTTCCTCAAGGGCGTTGTGCAGGCGCAGGGCGATGGTTTCCTCGCTGTCGGTTCCACGGCCAGCGAGACGCGCCCTCAACTCATCCCCGCTCGGCGGCATCACGAACAAATCGACGATCGCCAGCCGGATGGCCTCATCCTTGCAGGCCCTGACCTGGTCAGCCCCTTGCACATCGATATCCATGACGACATCGATGCCGGCCGCCAGATGATCGAGCACTTCGGACTTCAGCGAGCCATACAGATTGCCGTGCACCACGGCATGTTCGAGGAAATCGCCCTTGGCCAGACGCTGCTCGAATGCCTCACGGGAAAGGAAGTGGTAATCGCGCCCATCGACCTCGCCAGGCCGGGGCGGCCGTGTGGTGCAGGAAATCGAGTAGCGGGCCTCACCGGTATCCGCCAGACGCCGGCACAAGGTCGTCTTGCCCGAGCCCGAAGGGCCCGACACCACCAGCAACATCCCGGAGCGCATCGACATGCCTGCATGATGGGCAATTCCACCGCCCTGCCAAGCGAGATCAGCAAACCCGCAGCCGACCCGACGTGGATTTACGCATTGCTTCCACCGGCGCTTCAGGTGATTCTAACGCATGCTGCTTCCGGTGTTCCAGGACTTGATCAAACCCCAGTGGCGCAAGGTGCTGGAAGCCATCAAGTGGCGCGGTGGCATGCCGGTCAGCGATCTGGCCCGGGAAACCGCGACCAGCTACATGGCCGCCAAAACCTACTGTGAAGAGCTGGTGGCGGCAGGTTACCTGCTGCGCACCCGCCTGCCGCGCACCGGCGTCGGCAGGCCGGAAATCTACTACTGCCTCTCCGCCAAAGCCGACGCCTTGTTTCCGCAGGCCGGCATCGAATTCACCGTTGCCCTGCTCGATGACGCCAGGCGCATCTTCGGTGAGAGCGCGGCGGACAAACTGCTCTACCAATACTTCCAGCACTTGCAGCAGGCCTGGGCCAAGGCCTTGGAAGGCGAGACCGACACTGAACAGAAACTCGCCAAGCTGGCCAAGTTGCGGGAAAAGGCCGGTCATACCTGCCGCTGCGAACCCGCCAAGGATGGCGGCACTTGCCTGGTCGAAATCCACCATCCACTGCAGGCCTTGTTCCGGCACTACCCGCGGGCCGTCACCATGGAGCTGCGCATGCTCGAGGAACTGCTCGGTTGCCGGCTCAAGCGCAGCGAGACGGAAACCGGCCGGGAAACCGAGCCGCGCGTCACCTTCGAAATCGCCTGACGGCCAACTCGCGAGATTCAGGATTGTCTCGCGCTGGAGATTCCGCGAAAACCAGCGGCGATGAGAATACTGGTTGTCGGCAAGGGTGGGCGCGAACACGCGCTGGTCAGGGCGTTGGCGGAATCCCCGGGCAATCCGGAGCTGTTCTGCTATCCGGGCAGCGACGCGATTTTCGAGATTGCCAAGCCGATTGATGCCGATGGGTTGGAATCGATGGTCGACTGGATGACCCGCAACGCCATCGACCTGTGCGTCGCCGGTGAGGAAAGCTATCTGGTCAAAGGCGAGGGACTGGCCAACCTCTGCGAACGCCATGGCATCCCCTGCTGGGGACCGCCGAAACAATCGGCCCAACTCGAAGCCAGCAAGGAGTTCGCCAAAGCCTTCCTCATCCGCAACCAGATCCCCACCGCCCGCGCCACCGCCACCGACTCGCTGGAAGAAGCGGTCGCCGCCATTCACGGCGAATATCCGACCGTCCTGAAATTCGACGGCCTGGCTGCCGGCAAGGGTGTGGCCGTGTGCCCGGATGAAGCCTCGGCGATGGCCTTCCTCGACGAGGTGTTTACGCAGCGGCGCTTCGGCCCCGGACGCGTGCTCGTCGAGCAATGCCTCACCGGCCCGGAAGTTTCGATCTTCGCCGCCATCATCGACGATCAGCACCTGATCTTCACCCCTGCCCGCGACTACAAGCGCGCCCTTGATGGCGATCAAGGACCCAATACCGGCGGCATGGGCGCGGTCGCCAGCCGCCAGTTGCTACCCGCCGACATGTTGGCCCGCATCGAACGCGAAATCGTCCAACCCACCGTGGCCGGCCTGCGCAAGGAAGGGCTGCCCTATCGCGGGTTCCTGTATTTCGGGCTGATGTTGACGCCCACCGGTCCGCAAGTCATCGAATACAACTGCCGCTTCGGCGACCCCGAGTGCCAGGCGGTGATGCCCTTGGTCAAAGGCGACCTCGCCGGCTTCTGCCTGGCCGGCGCCAAGGGCGAACTCCGGAGCGGGCTGATCTCATTCGACGACGGCTGGAGCGTCGGCGTCATCCTCGCCTCCGCCGGCTACCCGGAAAGCTCGCGCAACGGCGATGTGATCCACGGACTGGACGCACCCGGCGATCACCGGATCTACCACGCCGGCACCCGCCGCAATGCCGAAGGTCGCTGGGAAACCAACGGCGGCCGCGTACTCGCCGTCGTCGCTGGCGGCGACACCCGGATGGCTGCCGTCGGGCAAGCCCACGCCGCCGCCGACCAAATCTGCTTCGACGGCTTGCAACGGCGCCGCGACATTGGCATCCTCAACTTCGACTGACCATGGAAGCACGCACCCTGAACGCCGACGAGATCGAGGCCGGCATCGAGCGACTGGCCGACCTGATCCGGGAAAAGACCGGCGGACAAGCGATCGCCTTGGTCGGTATCCGCAGCCGCGGCGACGAGGTCGCCGAGCGCCTGCTCACCCGCCTGGCCGAAGAGGACCGCGAACTCGCCTTCGGCATGCTCGACATCTCGCTCTACCGCGACGATTTCGAGCACCTGCACGAAAACCCCGCCCTGCAGGAAAGCGAAATCAACTTCCCGGTCGACGGCAGCCACATCATCCTGGTCGATGACGTCCTGTTCACCGGCCGCACGATCCGCGCCGCCCTCGATGCCCTCTCGGACTATGGCCGGCCGGCCAAAGTGGAACTGGCGGTCCTCATCGACCGCGGCCACCGCGAAATGCCGATCCAGCCGGATTATGTCGGCATCACGCTCGACACCCGCCGCCTCGATCATGTATTGGTCTCCCTCGAAGGCACCGACGGCGAGGATCTCGTCCGCATCGTCGAAAATCACAGCCCATGAGCAGCCTGCCGCAGCGCAAGAAGACCGCCGAGGAGATTGCCCAACTCCGCGAAAGCCTCGGCGTTCCAACCGCCACCGCTGCCACCGCTGCCCCAATCAGCCAGCCACCCGCGACCGCAGCCGTCGCACCTGAGCCGATGCTCAGCCCCACGTCCTTCCGCTTCGAGAAACTCATCCACTCGAAGCCCGCCGCAGCCACGGTGATCAAATTGAACAAGTCCGTGCGCTCGCTGAGAAAATCCGAACAAGGACCGATCGAAGTCCGCATCCCCGCCGCCGGCAGCACGGATTCGAAACTACCCTCTCACCGCCATCGCCCGGAGGAAATCGAGGAGATGCGCCGCCGCGAGGCGCTGGACCGCCTGAACACTCCCGCGCCAAATCCCAAACTGCTGCCCGCCCACCCGCTGTTCATCGCGCCCGGATACCTGCTCACCCTCGGTGCCGCCGCCTGCTTCCTCTTCGACCGCTACCCACTCGCGGTCAGCGCCATCTGCGCAGCAGGCGCGCTCATCAACGCCGGCCTGCTGCTCGCGCTGCGACCACTCTCCCGCCACCACTCGGGCTTCATCGCCGCCACCACCCTGCTGATCAGCGCCTTCGGCACCCTCCACTACTTTCCCCACCTCCAGCATGCCCCGTAAAGACCTGCTCGACATCGAAGGCCTCGCCCGCGAGGAAATCGAACACCTCTTGGATCAAGCCACTCCCTTCAAGGAGCTCTTCACCCGCTCCGTCAAGAAGGTGCCTGCACTCAAGGGCAAGTCGGTGCTCATGCTCTTCTACGAACCGAGCACCCGCACCCACTCGTCCTTCGAGGTGGCCGCCAAGCGCCTCTCGGCGGATGTCACCAACTTCGACGTCGCCCAGTCGTCGATCACCAAGGGCGAGTCGGTCCGCGAAACCATCGAAACCCTGCAGGCGATGCGCACCGACTACGTGATCGTGCGCCACAAGAACTCCGGCCTGCCAGGCGTCATCGCCAAACTGACCAAAGCCTCGGTCATCAACGCCGGTGACGGCGCCCACGCACACCCGACCCAAGCGCTGCTCGACGCCTTCACCATCAAGGAGAAATTCCCCGACCCCAGCGGCAAGAAAGTGCTCATCGTCGGCGACATCCTCCACTCGCGGGTCGCCCGCTCGACCACCATGATCCTGAAAAAACTCGGCATCGAGGTCGCCCACCTCGGCCCCGGATCACTGGTGCCGACCACCGGCAACACCCGCCGCTTCACCGACTACAAGGAAGCCATGGCTTGGGAACCGGACATCGTCTACCTGCTGCGGGTCCAGATGGAACGCCAGGACGTCCAATACTTCCCCAGCCTGCGCGAATACCACAAACTCTATGGCGTGACCGAAGCCCGCCTCGAGGAAATCCGCAAGCGCGGCCTCTACATCATGCACCCCGGGCCGGTGAACCGCGGCGTCGAACTCTGCGACGCGGTGATGGACTACGAACGCTCACTCATCAACGACCAGGTCGAAAACGGCATCGCCGCCCGCATGGCCGTCCTCTACTGGCTCAAACCGGGATCCGATTCCTGATGCAAAGAAATCAACCACGCATGGACGCGGATCCACACGGATTGACGATGCAAGATATTCAGAAATCCCCACATTCGCCGGATCCCACACCATCATTCATTCCATCACGACTCCAACATCCGCGTGCATCCGTGTTCATCCGCGGTTCAAAACTCCCCTGACTTTGCCATGACCCTCCTCATCACCAACGCCCGCATCGCCACCGAACACAGCCCCGAGCTCAAGCAGGGCGATGTCCTGGTCGTCGACGGCAGGATCCAGAGCATCGGCAACAAGCTCAAGGCACCAAGTGGTTCGCGCACGATCGACGCCCGCGGCCGCATCCTGATGCCCGCGATGTTCGACGCCCATGTCCACTTCCGCGAACCGGGATTCGAGGCCAAGGAAACCATCGCCACCGGCAGCGAGGCAGCCATCAACGGCGGCATCACCGGCGTGGTCATGATGCCCAACACCAGCCCGGCGATCGACTCCGGCACGGTGGTCGCGCAAGTGCTCGATATCGCCAAACGCCAAGCCCGCATCCCGGTGTTCACTTCCGGCTGCGTCACCAAAGGACGCCACGGCAAGGAACTCGCCGGCATCGACGGCATGCGCAACCAGGGCGTGATCATGCTCACCGACGACGGCGACACCACCGGCGATCCAGCGGTGCTCTACCGCGCGATGCAATACGCCACCGAACTCGGGATGTTCTTCGCCAGCCACTGCGAGGTGCCCGAGCTGGCCGGCCCGCGCGCACTCAACGAAGGACGCATGAGCTACCGCCTCGGCATCAAGGGATCCCCCGCCTGCGCCGAGGAGATCATCATCGATCGCGACATCCGACTGGCCCACGCCACCGGCGCCCACATCCACATCCAGCACGTCTCCAGCAAACTGGGCATGGAAACCATCGCCTGGTGGAAATCGCGCGGCGATGTGAAAGTGACCGCCGAAGTCGCCCCGCACCACCTGCTGTTCTGCGACGAGGACATCGGTGACTACGACACCCACTACAAGATGAACCCACCGCTGCGGACCAAAGCCGACAACGAGGCGCTGGTGCAGGGGCTCATCGACGGCACCTTCGACCTGATCGCCACCGACCACGCGCCGCACACTCCCTTCGAAAAATCACAGGACTTCGCCAGCGCACCCAACGGCATCACCGGATTGGATACTGCCTTGGTCTCGCTGCACCACCACTTCATCGCCACCGGCCGCTTCGGCTGGGATCTGGTGGTCAAGCGCTTCAGCGCCGAACCGCGCCGCTTCATGCGCCTGCCGGTGGCTGCGATCGAAGAAGGTGCCGCAGCCGACTTCCTTCTCTTCGACCCGGAAAAGGAAACCACCTTCACCAAGGACTTCATGAAGTCGAAGAGCCAGAACACCCCCTTCCTCGACAAGACGCTCAAAGGCAGCGTCGATCTGGTGGTGCTCGGTGATCAAGTGCTGCTGGAACGCTGAGGGCGCTTGCGGAACCCCACAGCCGCCCCATCACAGGACCGGGCGGATGGATCATCGGCCAGGCTTGGGTGCGCGCAGATCGGCAAGCGCCTGTTTTTTGGCCTTGGCCCAATCGCTGCCGGGTTCAGCATCAGGGATGCTCTCGACAAGCGGGATGAGCGACGCAGGATCCGATAGGGAAGTGAGGCCTATGGAGACGAAGGCAAGCTCCACGAGCTCGCCATCCCTGTGCTTGATCGCGGTCTCCAGGGCTTGGCGAATCACCGCTTGCGCGAAATCAGCGGGCAAGCTCGGTGCGGACTCAGTGGCGGCGTGGAGCCAAGCGGGCTCACCGGTGGCAACCAAGGCCTTCAGGTGGAACACGGCATCGGCCGACCGTCCGTTTTTCATCAGCCACTCCAAGAGCTCAACAGCGTCGGAAGCCCGCTCGGCGACTGGCGAGCTGAATCCGTTCGAAGAGGTTTTGGAGGGCTCTTCCACAGCCATTTTTTGAAGGTTGCTGATGATCCAAGCCGCAATGTCAGGATGATTGAGATGAACGAGGATGCGCAGCTCACCACCTTTACCCTTGCCCAGGCGGAGGACGGTGTCGGCAATCGCCGGATCGCGCGCGCCGTATTCGCAAACCAGCTTTTCCAGAAGGGGCAACCATTGCCATTGCCGCTCCGGAGAGTCCGGAGCAATGGCTGCTTTGAGGACGGCGGCGGTAAATTGAGACACTTGCTTTTCACTGGGCTTGGCTTCGGCGTCATCCATGGCTTCAATGAGTTTGTCCGCCCAGCGCAGTGATCCTTCGATCGGATCTTCAGAAACCAACGTCGGCCCTTGATCCAGCAGGGCAACGATGACCCCGTCCTTGAGAGTGGCGCGGAGTGCCTTGTGATAATCGTTGGCATCGAAGAGCCAGGTCGCGATGCCATCCTCGACCTTGGCCTCCGATCCCATGATGACGTTGGCAGCGGCAAGAGTGACGCCGGGATGGATTAGGCCACTGAGACCCACCGGGCCGTAACGGCGTTTGATCTCCCCGCACAGGGCGGCTTCATCCAGATGGTGCGGAATCTTAAGGGTCATGCGTTCGACCATTTCCTCATAGATATCCCTGGGGCACGCAAGATGGGTCCATTCAAACGCCATGAGCCGGAGCTTCCCGCCCAGCAGTTGCACCTTCTTGACCGCCCCTCCCGGCAGCAACGAAAAACGGGCAAGGCAACCATCCTCGACACGATAGACGTCATGAACCATGGGGCCACAGAAACAAATGCCGTCATCCAGCCACTGCGCGGGGCTGAGCAGGAACACACCGTAAGTCGCACTGCCGGCCTTGAGGACATAGGCTTTTTGAAAAGAGTTGTCCACGGTGGTGCAGACACCACCCTCGACCTCAATGCCGGCATCCCCGCCCTGCACCTCAAGCTTCAGCAGCGGATGCTTGGGGTAGGAAATCCGCACGAACTCGTCCTCATGGGTCACCCACTCGTCAAACTTGTCCTGCTTGAGGAATACCTTGAGATCCGCCGGATCCTTCCCAGCTGCCTCATGGTGACCCCCGGCAAAGTCACCAACCTGGATTTCACCGAAACAACGCCACCAGGTCTCGACCGCACCCACAGGCGTCAGGCAAAGGACGATGAGAAGCAGGATGATCACCATGAACCCATTCCAACACAGACGGCCATAGATGGCAAGGCGTGCGCCCCAGCCAAAGCCGAGCTGCATCCTCGGGGCCGAATGGCAAAATGCGCTCCCCATGCTACTCCCCATTTTCTGCAGCACCATCCATCTCCTCCGGCGTCAGACAGCGCCATTCGCCCGGCTCCCAATCGTCCGGCAACACCAAAGCGCCCACCGAAGTCCGGTGCAGCGACACCACCCGGTTACCCAAACGATGGAACATGCGCTTGATCTGATGATAGCGCCCTTCATGTAGCGTCAATCGCGCGCGACACGGCCCCAGCCGCTCGAATCCCACCGGCAAGGTGGTGATGTCCTCGGTGTGGAAATAAAACCCGCGCTCAAATGCGCCCGCCGCATCCGCGGCGATTTCACAATCCGTTTCCACCTCATACACCTTCGGCACCTTGCGGTCCGGATGCATCAGCGCCTTCGACCAATTGCCATCATTGGTCAACAAGACCAAGCCACTGCTCGCGCGATCCAAACGCCCGACCAGATGCAGACCATCACGATCAGGGTCATCCACCAGATCCAGCACCGTTTGGAATCGCGCGTCACGCGTGGCGCTCAACACGCCAGATGGTTTGTAAAGCATGATGCCAATCCGCCGCTGCGCCTCCTGCACACAACAGCCGTCGAGCTCGATGCGTTGAAAGCGACCGACCTCATGGCAGTGATCGACCACCGGCTTGCCATCGACACAAACCCGCCCGTCCAGCACCCACTGCCGCGCACGCCTGCGCCCTGCCCCATCATGCCGGGCGAGCCATCTCTCAAGCTTCATCCTGGCCACCCTCCGCGTCCGCCGCCTCCGCCACCACTTCGGCCCGCAGCGACGCCGAGTCACGCTCCATTTGCTCCGCCTTCTCGATCTCCGTCTGGTAGTGAAGCACCCGCGAAATCATCACCGAGATCTCTTCAGCCAACACCTCCATCTGCCCGCCGGTGCGGATCTGCTGGAGCGCCAGCAGGTCCGCCTCGACCTGCCGGTGCTGCTTCAACAACCGTTCTTCATCACGGCGCAAACTGCGCTGCAAGCCGGCCAAGGCCGAGACCGAACGAACCGCTGCCTCAATCCTCGACAGCGGGCCGAGCACCTTGCGCTGGATGATGTAGAAACCCACCAGCAGACAAAGCCCGAGCAATGCCGTCCCGGCCATGGTGAGCCCGAGAAAATTCCCCCACAAGGAATCGGACACATCCTTGCCGCACGACGAAACCACGACAAATGCATTCGGATCGCCACGTCCCGACGCCAATGCCGCAAAACCGAGGATCTTTCCCACCCCGTCGCCATCCTCGGCAACCAACCACCCGCCCTTGCCTCGCTTGATCGAATCTAACAACTTGGCCGGAATCGGGTTGCTCATCATCTCGATCCGGTCGTCGGAAGTCGCAAGCACCTGACCACCCCTCAATACGAAATACCAATCGCTGTCAGACATGCCCCCTTGCATGATCAGATGCGGAACCAGCATCGCCACCTCCACCGACACCTTGACGATAGCTGCCAGCCGCTCATCACGGTGGATGGGCAACACGACGTCCACCACGAACACACCGGCACTCTCGTCGTAATGCGCGGTGTCGCACCAATAGGCTCCATCGGGCGTGACGGCGCCGGATTGCCACCACGATTCATCGGCCTGGTAGTAGTCCGATGTCTTCCCAGTCGCAGCAATCAAGCGTCCAGCGGCGTCGGTCATCAGGATTTCCGCCACCTGCGGGTGAGCCGACCGGTAGGACCGCAACCTGTCCGATGCCGGATTCTCCAGAATATCCCGCAACAGCGGATCATCCTGCGGCAAAGTCATCCAGATTCTGTCGATGTGATCGACCGTGGCCGTCGACTTCAGCGATGCGAGGGCGGCCATCTGCTTGCTCATGTGGCTGGCGAATTCGGCCAATCCATCCTCCGCGGCCATCCAGACCCTCAGCTTTTCCGCCTCGGCATTCGAAGCCAACCCGATGGTCCTCACCAGACCGAGCGCCTCCATCTGGTGCATTTCGCCCCGCTCCGCGACCATGTGCCGGTACGCCAACCACTGAAAACACAGCAGACCGATGGAAAACGGCAGGGCAGCGGCGACCAGCAGGCTGATCACGAACTTCCCGTGCAGGCCGAAAAGACGGCGAATCATGACCAAGATGCCTATCATCCGGCAGCCACTTGGCCCAGTACGTATTGGCGTAAAACGCACTGCGCAAATAAGCATTGCCGAAGCCCGCCGAATCGTTTTCGCTGCCCGCGCTGTCAGGGGCCGTGGAAAGCCGGCAGGCGAACCCCGCCAGGCCTTGATCGGAGCAACGGTAGTTTGTCCGGTTTTGCCGCGGACTCCCTGGCGGCACTCCTTCTCAGGAATCCATCCCGAGGCGGATCCTGCCCAGCAACTCCTGCCGACCGGCACGCGATTTCGCCGAGCAGTGGGATACCGGCGGCGGCGGCAATCCAAGTTCGGCCATGGCCGCAACAAAAGCCTGCTCATGCGCGGCCGCCTTGCTTCGCGACACCTTGTCCACCTTGGTCATCACCAATTCGAACGGCACCCCGGTAGCCGCCTGCCAAGCGACGAAATCCAGATCAATCGCCTGCGGCTCATGACGGGAATCAATCAACACGAAGACTTTACGCAGATTCAGCCGCGAAGTGATGTAATCCGCCACCAGGCGGTTGAAGGTCGCCTTCTCCGCCCGCGTGGTTTTGGCGAAACCATAACCCGGCAGGTCGACCAGACTCCATTGATGGTTGATCAGGAAGAAATTGAGCAGACGGGTCTTGCCAGGGGTGCCCGACACCTTGGCCAAGGTGTGGCGACCCGCGAGCAGGTTGATCAACGAGGACTTGCCGACATTCGAACGGCCGATGAAGGCGAATTCCGGGTGCTGCCAAGCAGGGCACCCGTCCACGGAGCCTGCACTGGTCACGAATTCGGCCGACTTGATCTGCATTGCGCCGCCAAGTTCCCCGATCACGAGCGGCCGCACAACCTCCGATTTGCCCCTTCACTCTTGCGCTGGCAGCGGCAACCCGCTTGTCTGGACACAGCACACGTTCATGAACACCCACTGGTCTGCCCTTTGCCTCAGCCTTCTGGCGCTGCCGTTCGTCGCCTGTTCATCCGGACCGCAAGTGAAGATCATCAAACCCAACCCGGAGACGATGGTCGAGTTGAACGGACAACCGCAAAACAGCGAAGTGAATGGCTCGGCACAAAACCCTGCCGGCACTCAGGCCTTTGGCAACGAGCCCGGCAATGCCGACCGCCTGCGGCTGCCCGATATGGAAACCTTGCCCGGCAACGAGGAACTCAAGCCGGTGAAGCCACGCGAGAGCGGCATCATCGCCCGTCCACCAATCGAGTGAAGCCGGAGCTGCCGCCCATCACCCGCGATTGAAACGCGACATCTCGCGCTGGGCCTCGCGCATCTCGACCTTCTTCTTCAGGTCCTGACGCTGGTCGCCATGGGTCTTGCCCTTGCCGACGCCGATTTCCACCTTCACCCGGCGGTTCTTCCAATACATCCGGAGAACCGGCAGCGTGCAGCCCTTCACCGCACTCGCCTGCTCCAGCTTGAGAATCTCACGCTTGTGCAGCAAGAGGCGCCGGGGACGACGCGTCGCGTGCTGGAACCACTCGCCGGCGGTCTCCCATGGCTGGATGTCGCAGCCGTGAAGAAAGACCTGACCACGCTCCACGCGGGCGTATGCATCCGCAATGTTAGCCTTGCCGGCACGGATCGACTTGACCTCGGTGCCCTTCAACTCAAGCCCGGCCTCATACTTCTCCAGAATATGGAAATCGCGGCCCGCTTTGCGGTTGGTGGCGATTTCCGCACTCATGGGATGGCGATGCTGCCGGTCTGCGGCACACGCCTCAGGCCTCGGCCTTCTCGACGAGCTGGATCTTGCCCTCGATGATCTCCTGCAGGGCGATGTCGGCCACCCCCATGCTCGGACGGGCTTGGATCAATGGCGAACGGCCGCTGTTGAGTTGCCGGACACGCTTGGAGACGAGATTGATCAAAACCAGCGGGTCAGGGACGATTTCAGAGGCTTTTTCGAGGAGGTCGCTTTTCATGGTGGAGCCGGAAAATCGCGATACGGGCTTCTCTTGCTCGAACGGAATGACGTTGTCAGGCAGCTCGGAGAGGTCGTTTTCGCTCAAAACAGAAGGGGTGGTGGTGGTTCCGACATGACTGCCGGGCCGGTGGTCAAATCAGAGAACGACCCCGCTGACAAGTCTTAACTGGTTTCTGAGGTCTAAAAACCGGGAACCGGCAGCCCCAAGCCCTCAACCCATCAAATCGATTCCAAAACGCTTGAGCACGGCCACCATCAACCAGAACAGGCCGATCGTGATGGCACAATTGGCCGCCAAGGAGGGGCCAAAACCCCAACCTTGCCTCAGCATCCACGGGAAAATCAGGAACATCGGCAGGGTGGGCAACACAAACCAGAAGGTGCCCTCGGCATGATTGGCAATCCGCTCGGACGACTGGCCGGCCTGATGCATCCAGATCATCGCAATCAGCGAGGTGATCGGCAGCGCGATCAACAAGGCCGATAAACGATCGCTAAAAAGCTGCAACTTGTTGACCATCAATATAATGACTGCCGTAACGACCAGCTTCACGCCATCGGAGAGGCTGAAGCTGAAGACTTGCTCCCAAGGGATTTTGGACATGGTGGAATGGTGGGTTGGGCGAACGGCGGCGAGCGCAGCCCGCAGATGGCCTTGCGATGAGGCATCCATTGCAAATAGGATGCCGCCATGCAAGCGGCTCGTCTCACCCTTCCCGCCTTCCTCGTCCTGGCATCCTGCATCCCTGAGGGCACGCAAACGCCCAATCCCCCGCCACCACTGGTGTCGATCCAGCTGACGCCGATGCAGAAGACCGCCATCGGCCAGAAGATCTGGCAAAACGAATGCGGCGGCAGCATCGACGGTCTGACCACTTGGAACGACGGCGAGGACTTCCCCTCGCTCGGGATCGGGCACTTCATCTGGTATCCCAAGGGCAAGGAAGGCCGCTTCCGCGAGAGCTGGCCGCAATTCGTGGCCTACGCCAAGGCCAAGGGCGCTCAGATTCCCGCCGTGGGCCTCGAGGCGGATTGCCCATGGCCGGACAAGGCGTCATTCATCAGCGACTTCCGGGGCGAACGACTGAGTGACTTGCGCCGCTGGTTGCTCACCCACATCCAACTCCAGACCGATTTCATCATCGATCGTTCACTGGCCGCGCTGCCCACCCTGCTGGAGGCAGCACCGGCAAGCGAACGCGACCGCATCCTGAAAAATTACGAGAAAGTCGCCAGCACCCCGCACGGCACCTACGCGCTGATCGACTACGTCAATTTCAAGGGCGACGGCACGCTCGCCAGCGAACGCTACCATGGCCAGGGCTGGGGACTGCTGCAGGTGCTCAGCCAGATGCGCGACGTGCCCGCAGGCCAACCGGCCGCCAATGAATTCGCCAGCGCGGCAATCCAAATGCTCGAACGCCGGGTATCCAATTCACCGCCGGAACGCCGTGAACAACAATGGCTCAAAGGCTGGCGCAACCGCTGCCTGACCTACGCGCAAGCGCTGCGTTGATGACCCTCAGCCGATCGGCGGTCAGGTGCTGAAATAATGATCCAGCGCCTCGATCACCCCATGGCCATGGACGGATGCTGCGACCCATCCGCCGTGAGCACGCACCCGCTCACGCACCAGATCCAACGCGTTGGCCGGACAAGCGGTCATCCCCGCATGCTCGGGATCGAGCATCTCGATATCGTTGTGGCTGTCACCCATCGCGAAGCAATGTGCAGCCGGCACACCCAAACCACGCGCAATCTCACTCAGGCAGCTGCCCTTGTGCAAACCACGGTGACTGAAGCGCAGGTAAATCGTGTTGCGCTGCCATGACAAATCGGACTCGGGATCCGCCAGTTCCATGACGCGGCCGACAATCCATTCCATCTCCTCCTCGGTGCGGGAAATCACGCCGGCCGGCTCCCCCTCCATCTCCAGCCATTGCGCACCCGTGTGTTCCTCAACCTCCCGCCGGATCCACTCCAGCAACAACTGCTGCTGCTCGAACAACTCGGCGATGCGCGATTCCGCATTCCGGTTCCACACCTCATGCGCCATCCATCCGCCATCCGGCGCGGGAAAATAAATCTCACGCTCACGCGCCACCACCCAGTCGGGCAGAAACGGAAATCCGCTTTCCACAAACCCTTCGATCAAATGCTCCAGCGAGCGGCCGGTGTTGATCCCCCAACAAGCGCGCCGCTGCGAACGCAGACGGTTCAAACGGTGGAAAAACTCCGGCGGCACCGACGGCACCGACGCAGGGTCATGCAAGGTGCCGTCGAAATCAAACGACAACAACCAATCCGGGTCCTGCAGTGACGATAGCGGGGTCATGCTTCCTTCGGCAAATCACTTGGCCGCAGGCTGCGGCGCCGGCTTGCCGGTCAGCACGCGGCAAATCTCGGCAGCCATCAGTCCGTATCCTTCCTTGCTGGGATGCACCCGATCGGGAACCAGCTTGTCCTTGCCTTCGAGCACGGCATGCAGGTCGATCACTCCCAAGCCCATCTCCTTGGCCAAGGCATCCAAGATCGGAATCTCGGCCTGGATCCCACTCTCGACAATTCCGAAGTTGCCTTTGCCAAACACCGGAACCGGCCGGCAAACATAGATCCGTGGCTTGCTCTCCAAGGCCTGGAACGATTCCACCAAGGCTTTGTAGTCGGCGGCAAACTCATCCTTGAACTTCCAGTTCTGCGGCTTGGTGTCGTTGGTCCCGAGCTTGATGATGACCACGTCCGGCTTGAATGCCAATGCCTCCCGGTAGCGCGGACTGTTCCAATAGGGTTTATCCCCTTTCTTCAGCAAGGTGTGGCCACTGTGCCCGAAGTTCTTGACCTCCCATTGCGCACCCAGCATCGCCTGCAGTTGGCTCGGATAGTCCCCCTTCTTGCTGCCCTGCGTGATGCTGTCGCCGACACAGGCGAGTTTCACCGGCGCCTTGTAGGCAGCGGGATCAATCGGTGCCATGGGATCGGCGGCCAACACCGGCAACAGTCCGGCAACAACGAGGGCAATCAAGGAATGGATGGTTTTCATGATGGGATCAGTCCACGGCAGTAGAACGGAAACACCCGCATCCGTAAACGCCGCATTTCAACCGGCTGCGGCCATCACGCAAAACCGGCAGACATCCACTTGAATTCCGGTCACCCGAAACCGTCGCGTCCATGAATCGAATTCAGGCGATCCTCTGCACTTTCGCCATGGATGGCGCGGCAACCGCTGTTAAAGGACTATGCCAAACATCGGATTCCTGCTCGATATGGACGGCGTCATCTATTCGGGGGCAAGATTGCTCCCCGGCGCCGCCGAATTCATTAAGAAACTCAAGTATCACCAGATCCCCTATCGATTCCTGACCAACAACTCGCAACGGGCACGCCGCGATGTCGCACTCAAACTGCGCCGACTCGACATCGACGCCACACCGGATGACGTGTTCACCTGCGCGATGGCCACCGCCCGCTTCCTGGCCACCCAGAAAGCCAATGGCACAGCCTACGTGATCGGCGAGAACGGCCTCGCCAACGCCCTGCATGTCAATGGCTACACGATAGTCGATGACGACGCCGACTACGTTGTCGTCGGCGAAGGCCGCACACTGACCTTCGAGATGATCGAACGCGGCGTCAGGCTGGTTAAAAAAGGCGCCCGGCTCATCGCCACCAATCTCGACCCCAACTGCCCGACCGAACATGGCATCCGCCCGGGATGCGGCGCCATCGTCGCCATGATCGAAAAAGCCACCGGAGTGCAGGCATTCTCGGTGGGCAAACCGAGCCCGGTGATGATGCGCGCCGCCCGCAAGGAGATGGGCTTGCGCAGCGAGGAAACGATCATGGTTGGCGACACCATGGAAACCGACATCCTCGGCGCTGTGCAACTCGGCTACCGCAGCGTGCTCGTGCTCAGCGGCGGCACCCGCCGGGAAGACCTCGGCAACTTCGCCTACCAGCCCGACATCGTCGTCGACAATGTCGGGGCAATCCCCCACGAATTCATCTTCGGCAGGATGCAGGTGGCCTGCTGAGCGCAGGCCGCCAAGCCAACTCACTTGCCGCGGTTGCTGCGGTCCTCACCGGTCAATCCCTTGGAGGCGCGCTTGCGGGCATTGGCATCCAGGATGCGCTTGCGCAGACGGATGTTCTGCGGCGTGGCTTCCACCAACTCGTCGGCATCGATGTATTCGATCGCCCGCTCCAGCGAGAAACGCAACGGCGGCGTGAGCTTGGACGTCTTGTCCTTGCCCGACGAACGCATGTTGTCGAGGTGCTTCTCCTTGACCGGATTGACCGGCAGGTCGCCGACCCGCGGGTTCTCACCGACCAGCATCCCCTCGTACACCGCATCACCCGGACCCACGAAAAGAATCCCGCGCTCCTCAAGCATCTGCAGCGCGTAGGTCGTCGCCTCGCCCTTGTCCATCGACACCAGCGTGCCGGTGGTGCGATTGACAATCTCACCGGCGTGCGGCGCGTATTCCTTGAACAGGTGGGACATGATGCCGTGACCGGAAGTCAGGTTCACCAACTCGGTTTCAAAACCGATCAAACCACGGGTCGGAATCACCGCCTGAATGAAGGTCCGGCCCGACGGCTCGGTGTCCATGTGTTCCATGACGCCCTTGCGGTTCATCAGGATCTTGAGGATGCCCTGGGTGTAATCACCGGGTGCTTCCACATAAAGCGTTTCGAACGGCTCCAGCACCTGGCCGCCTTCATCGCGGCGGTAAATCACCACCGGACGGGACACCAGCACTTCATACCCCTCGCGGCGCATCTGCTCGACCAGCACCGCGATCTGCATCGCGCCACGGGCGGACACATCGAACACACCGGCCTGATCGGTATCCTCGACGGTGACCGAAATGTTCGTCTTCAACTCGCGCATCAGTCGCTCGCGGATCGCGCGTGAGGTCACGTGCTTGCCTTCCTTGCCGGCCAGCGGGCCGTCATTGATCGAAAACTGCATCGACACCGTCGGCGGGTCGATATCCACGAAGGGCAGCGCTTCCATGTCCGGCGTTCCGGCAAGCGTCTCACCGATGTCGATGTTTTCAATGCCGGCCGCCACACCCACGATGCCACCTGCCGAGCTACCTTCGGAGTCATGCGTCGCCAGACCCGAATACGAAAACGTCTTCATCACCTTGGACTGCTGCTTGGTGCCGTCCTTGCGCAACAACCAGATGGTGTCGCCCTTCTTCACACTGCCACCCAGCACCTTGCCGACAGCGACACGGCCGACATAGTCATCCCACTCGATGTTGGACACCAGCATCGAGAACGGCGCATCGGGATCCGCCTTCGGCTCGGGAATATGAGCGACGATCTTCTTCAGCAGCGGCACGCAGTCGGCCTTCTCGTCGTCGATGTGGTCGACGAAATATCCGTCGCGCGCCGATCCATAGACGAACGGCGCATTGAACTGCTCCTCGTCGGCATCCAGATCGAGGAACAACTCGAGCACCTGATCGTGGACCTTCATCGGGTCGGCCAGCGGACGGTCGATCTTGTTGATGACCACGATCGGCTTCAACCCCTGCTGCATCGCCTTGCGCAACACGAAACGCGTCTGCGCCTGCGGGCCACCGGCGGCATCCACCACCAGCAGCACGCCGTCGACCATCTTCATCACCCGCTCGACCTCGGCGCCGAAGTCGGCGTGACCCGGGGTGTCGACGATGTTGATCGTGTAGCCTTCCCAGTGGATCGAGGTGTTCTTGGCCTTGATCGTGATCCCCTTCTCGCGCTCGAGATCCATCGAGTCCATCGCGCGCTCCTGTTGCTCTTGGTTTTCGCGGTAGGTACCACCGGCCTTGAGCAACTGGTCGACGAGCGTGGTTTTGCCGTGGTCGACGTGGGCGATGATGGCGAGGTTGCGGATCTTGAGGGACATGGGAAGGACTTCGGTTGACTGCCCCGGCGGGCGGGGTGCGGGGTGATGCACGGTTTTACCCGCCATGGCAAGGCGCGATTCGCCGCAGGCCAGCGATTCAGGCACCTCAGGGCAATTTACCGAGCCTTTACGGACAATCCCGCCATCCGGACTTACATAGGGATCGTCATGAAAACCATCACCCCAATCCTCATGGGACTGCTGTCCCTCACCCTGCCGCTGGCGGCCAAGGACCGCATCGCGCCACCCAAACACGATCCGCAACCGGCCCGCAACAAGGTCCAGATCGCCATCCTGCTCGATACTTCCAACAGCATGGACGGCCTGATCGACCAAGCCAAGACCCAGTTGTGGAAAGTCGTCAACAGCTTCATCGATGCCCGCCGCGACGGGGCCGCCCCGTTCGTCGAGGTCGCGCTGTTCGAATACGGCAACGACGGCCTGCCGGCCGGCGGCCACCACATCCGCCAAGTGCTGCCACTCAGCCGCGATCTCGATGAAATCAGCAAGCAGCTGTTCGCCCTGCGCACCAATGGCGGCGAGGAATACTGTGGCGCGGTTATCGAGCGCGCACTGACCGACCTGACCTGGGATGCCAACCCGAAAACCTACAAGGCGGTGTTCATCGCCGGCAACGAGCCGTTCACCCAAGGGCCGGTCGCCCCACTGCCGGTCTGCCGCAGCGCCCACTCCAAGGGCATCTTCATCAACACGATCCACTGCGGATCGCGCGAGGAAGGGATCAGCGGATCCTGGAACGACGGCGCCGAACTCGGCGGCGGCAAATTCATGATCATCGACCAGAACCGCGCTGCCTGCCACATCATCGCCCCGCAGGATGAGAAGATCCGCGCGCTGGGTGTGAAACTCAACGAAACCTACCTCGGCTACGGTGCCAACTGGAAGGACAGCATCGACAAGCAGGAAAGCGCGGACAACGACGCGATCGAAAACGAAAAGGTCGGCGCCGCCACCCAACGCGCCGTGGCGAAATCCAGCGTCAACTACAACAACAGCTCGTGGGACCTGGTCGATGCCGTGAAGGAAAGCAAGGTCGACCTCGGCAAACTCGAACGCGATCAACTGCCGGCCGAACTGCAATCGCTCAGTCAGGAGGAACTCAAGGCGCGCGTCGACAACGCCGCCAAACGCCGCGCCGAACTGCAGGGAGAAATCCAGAAACTCAACAAGGAGCGCGAGGCCTACGTCGCCGAGGAAATGAAAAAACAGGCCGCCGATGGCGAGAAGACACTCGACCAGGCGCTGGTCGAAACCGCCCGCAGCCAGGCAAGCAAACTCGGCTACGAGTTCGAATGAAGCGAACCCTCAACCCCACACGCAAATCCACCCCATGAAGATCACTCCGATCCTCCACAGCCTGATCACCGCGAGCGTCCTCACGACGCTCGCGGCAGCCGCCGAAACCATCGACAACCCGGCGATCCGCTATGACCAATTCCTCAAGCTGGCCAACGGGCTCGACGCCACCCGCGAGCAGAACCGCATCACCGAAGAGCAGTTCATCGAAATGTCCAAGGAATCCGGAACCATCATCCTCGATGCCCGCACCAAGGAACGCTACGACAACATCCACGTCAAAGGCGCCATCAACCTGGCCTTCACCGAATTCACCGCGGAAGCGCTCGCCAAGGTGATCCCGGACAAGTCGACCCGCATCCTGATCTACTGCAACAACAACTTCGAAAACGAGCCGATCAACCTGGCCCGCAAGTCCGCCCCGGTCTCGCTCAACGTCCAGACCTTCATCAACCTGCACGCCTACGGCTACACCAATGTGCGCGAGCTGGGACCCCTGCTGGACGTGAAAACCACCAAGATCCCGTTCGAAGGCAAAACGATCCAACGATAGACGCATTGCCATCGGCGGCCGAAACCGCTTCAATCACCGACAACGTGACCGAAACCACCATCCTCGTCGTCGAAGACGATCCCGCCGTGCGCGACGGGATCGTCGATGTGTTGGAATACGCCGGCTACCGCACGCTGCAAGCAGCCGACGGCCATGAAGGGATGAAAGCCGCGCTCAGCGCGAACTACCGGCTGGCGTTGCTCGATGTCGTCATGCCCGGTCCTTCGGGATTCGAGATCCTCAGCACCCTGCGCAAGAAGCGCCCGGGACAAGCGGTGATCATGCTCTCGGCGCGCGGCGAGGAAGCCGACCGCGTGCGCGGCCTGGTCAACGGCGCCGACGACTACGTGGTGAAACCGTTCAGCATGAAGGAACTGCTGGCGCGCGTCGACGCGGTGTTGCGGCGCAGCTGCGAACGCGCCGCCCCCGCCGACTTCAGACCCCTGCCCGGCGGGTCGGTCGACTTCCAGAGCCGCAAGCTGGCATTCGACGACGGCCGCGAGGAAACCCTCTCGGAGAAGGAGGCGCAGTTGCTGCGCTACCTGATGGACGCCCAGGGACGCACGGTGAGTCGTGATGAAATCCTGCGCCAGTTGTGGAACCTCGACCCGGCACGCGTGGAGACACGCACGCTCGACATGCACATCATGCACCTGCGCGGCAAACTGGATGACAAGCAACAACAGTACCTGCGCACGGTGCGCGGCAGCGGTTGGTGCTTCACCACGGAGGACGGCGCATGAGACACTTCCAGTCATGGCTGGTTCCTGCAGCACTGGGCGCCTGCGCCGCCCTGGTCATCGGCGCGATGACCTGGCTCACATTCGGCACGCTGCACTCCGAACGCGAACGCTCGCTGGCGGAAAGTCGCGCCGACCTGCAGGAACGCACGCGCCTCGCGTTGTGGCGCATGGACAGCCTGGGCGCAGCATTGTTGCTCGATGAGTCGACCTGGCCGGACACCCCGTCCCGCCTGCCGGTTGTCGAGCGCTTCGTCTATTCCAGCGAAGGATCGCTGGTCGCGCCTACCGACACGGAAAAATCGACCCTGCTGAAAGACCAGTTGGGAACCGGCTCCAACGCACTGACCTGCCTGCGCCTGATCGCCAAAGTGCCAGAGGCTCCCACCATTCCCGATGCGACTCAAATGGGCCAAAGCGCGCTCAACCCCAACAACGACAAACGGCAACAACTCGACTGGGGCAACCAGCAGGTGGCAAGCTGGGTCGAGCAATCGGTGCGCTCGAAAGCCGTGGCATCGACGCTCAATCGCAACAGCAGCAGCAAGCTGTCGAACTACAGCTACCAACAACAGGAGGCGACACAGGAGGAGAAAGAAGTCGATGTCATCCAAAAGCAGAATGACGAACTCGCCGACATCGCAGCCAACGACGACGATGCATCCCAACCGAGCGATGTCGTCGTGCAAGTCGAAGAACAAAACCAAGCCGCCCGCACGGAAGCCATCGCCACCCAACCGCGCGTCAGCTGGCTGGAAGGCCGGCTGTATCTGGTGCGGCGGGTGCAGAACCCGATCGACGGCAACTTCTTCGATGGCGCATGGATCGACCATGAAGCACTCTCGCAACTGCTGCTCAAGGAGGCGGACGACCTGTTCGCCACCGCCACCCTGATCCCGAGCGAGGGCCCGCGCGGCGACGGCATGGAGTTGGCCTCATTCCCATTCCGCCTTGAACTGCCGGCTCCGGTGCGTGGCGCGTTCCAACCGGATCGCGCCACCCTGGTCTCGCTGGGCACCGCCTGGGCAGCCGCGCTGTTCGCATTGCTCGCCACCACCGTGCTGGTGCGCGGCGTCATGCAATTGTCGGAACGCCGCGCTTCGTTCGTTTCCGCCGTCACTCACGAGTTGCGCACCCCCTTGACCACCTTCCGCCTCTACTCCGACATGCTCGGCACCGGTGCGGTGAAGGAGGAGAAACGCAGCCACTACCTGCACGTGCTTTCCACCGAAGCCGACCGACTCAGCCACTTGGTCGAGAACGTGCTCGCGTTCTCCCGCATCGAACGCGGCAGCGCCCGTTCAAAACCCGGCGTCGTCAGCGCCACCGACCTGCTCGAACCCTTGCGCGAGCGCTTCGAAGCGCGCCTCGGCAACGCCGGACTCAGCCTGGAAATCCGCATCGAGGATGAAGGACCGATCAAGGCGGATAAGGCCGCCGTCGAACACGTGCTCTTCAACCTGATCGACAACGCCGCCAAATACGCCAGCGGCAGCGAGCCGGCACTGGTCACGATCTCCACCCATCAGGTCGGCCATCACCTCGACATCGCCGTCACCGATTACGGCCCGGGCATTCCACCCCACGAGCAGAAGCGCGTCTTCAAAGCCTTCCACAAATCCGCCCGCGACGCCGCCGAAACCAAACCGGGTGTCGGCCTCGGACTCGCACTGTCGCGACGCCTTGCCGAACGGATGCAGGGTGAACTTCGCTGCGAACCGATGCCCGCCGGCTGCCGCTTCGTGCTGCGCTTGCCGATGGCTTGATACCCTTCCAATCAACCCAACCCACGCCGATGAAAACCATTCGAATGACCCTGCTTTGTCTGCTGGCCGCTTGTGCTCCCGCTGTCGCCGATAACATGAAGGCGTTCCCACCTGCTGAGGAAGGCATGACCCGCCATGTCCTGCAATTGCCGCAACGACAGGACGAGAATGACTGCAAGGTGGAACTGATCATCGGCAAGACCGTGCTCGTTGACGGAGTGAATCACCACTTCTTCGCTGGTCAGATCGAAGAGGAAACCATCCAAGGCTGGGGCTTCACCCGCTACCTGGTGCGCAAACTCGGACCAATGGCAGGCACCCTGATGGCCCGCGTGCCCGAAGGACCGATGGTCGAGCAATTCGTCCGCATCGGCGGTGAACCGTATCTCATCCGCTACAACAGCCGCCTGCCGGTGGTTGTCTATGTGCCCGTCGGCACCGAAGTGAAATACCGGATCTGGAACGCTGGCGCCGCGCTGTCGAACATCGATCCCGGTTGAGGCATCCACTCAAAACCCTTCCCATCGGTCATCAGCACCCTATGCTGCGGGCCGTTCATGCCCTATCGACAGATCCTCACCCACCCCGGCAGCGCCCATAAGGACGACTTCCTCGCTTGCTGCCTGCTGCTCGCCAAGCACAGCGCCCCGATCATCCGCCGCGACCCGACAGCCGAGGACCTCGAAGAAGCGGACACCGCAGTCGTCGACATCGGCGACCAGCACCAACCGGAACTCGGCAACTTCGACCACCACCAGTTTCCCCGTGATCACCCGCCGACCTGCTCGCTCAGCCTGGTGCTGCAGCACCTCGGCCTCTACGACGATGCCCGCCGGTTCTGCGACTGGCTCGAACCCGCCGAATGGCTCGATACCCGCGGACCGGTCGACACGTCCCGCTGGCTCGGCATCGGCCGCGACACGCTCGCCAAACTGAATTCACCGATCGATGTCACCTTGCTGCGCCGCTTCGCCAGCCAGCCGGAACACCGGCCGGGCGAACCACTCTGGGAAGTGATGCGCTGGATCGGCAGCGACCTGATCGATTACCTCCAGCAACTGCGCCAGCGTCTCGACTTCATCGCCAGCCACGCCGAAGTGTGGACGATCGACCACCCGGCCGGCGCCTTCGAGGTCCTCTTCATGCCACGCACCAAGCCGCTGCCCGAGGAGCCGTCGGCTGCCTTGGGACGCCACATCGACGGCCTCCAACGCCCGATCGCCGGCATGATCTACCCGGACCGCCGCGGTGCCGGCTACGGGCTGTCGCGCCACCAGGACAACCCCCGCCTCGACTTCACCCACATCGCCAATGAGCCCGACGTCCACTTCGCCCATGCCCGGGGATTTGTCGCCAAAACCTCGGCCAGCCACCCCGCCCGCCTGCGGGAACTGATCGCTGCCGCCTGGTGCTGAGTCTGCCAAAACAAGCACTTGCACGGCAGCAGGATCCGTGGAATCGGTAATTTCAGCCCCACCCAAGAGATCCGGAACTACCCCCCTGCATGCGTGAAACGTTGATCATTCTAGGCCTAGGCGTCATGGCGGCGGCCCTTCGATCGGCACGAAACCGCTGCCTGAGAAAACTTGGCGCCGCCACCCTGCTCGCGGCCAGCTTCCTGCTGCTCTACTTCATCACCGGCAGCCTGCTCGGCGGCTTCGCCGGGGTGGCCGCTTGGGCATTCCTCCCGTGGATCGAACTGCTCACCCGCATCCGCCGCATGCGCCTGCCGGTCGAAAACCGGCTCCACCACAAACCGATCCCCAACCCGTCGTTCTTCCCCAACGCACCCCAAGCGGCCGCCGCCATGGAAGAAGAAGGGTTCGAACACGCGTCCGACTGCGGCTGGGAATGGGACGGCATGCACCAACACTTCCGCCTGTATTGGCACCCCGAAGAACGCGCGGTCGCCGCCATCTGCCTGTGCGAACAAAGCGACGTCGCCTTCGCCTTCATCTCGATCACTTCCTGCGACCGCAAAGGACGCATCTGGCGCACCACCAACTTCCCGTTCGCACCCACACTGCGCTGCGCACCCAACGTCCACTGGAACCACCTGCCCTGCAGCCAGAACTGCTTCCACGAAATCCTCATCGAACACCGCCGCTACCTCGCCGAGCGCAAAGTCGAATCCGACCACCTGCGCATCCCCGATCCCGACGAACTGGAACAATCGATCGAAACGGAAATGCGCAGCCAACTCGATCACAACCTGGACTCCGGCATCATCCGGCTCACCGGCGACGGCCATTTCCAATACTCCAATCGCGGGCTGCTCTTCCTCTGGGGCCAGTTCATCAAGGACCTGCTGCGCTTTTGCTGAAACCGCAGCCTGTTTTGTTAGAACAAGGGCGCCGCTCACATGTCGAGCCAACCCACAAGCATCAGCGCCGCAACGCCCACACCGATCCCGATCCGGTACCATCCGAATACCGCAAGCCCGTGACGCTGCAGGTAGGACACCAACCACTTGACCGCGATTGCCGCCGAGACGGTCGCAGACACCACTCCGACGACCAAGGCCAACGTGCCATAGTGCTCCCACATCAAACGCGCACCACCGAACCACGCGTCGTATTGCGGATCCAAACCAGGCACCTTCCACAACGCCTTCTTGACGGTCGCCGCACTCAGCGTGAGCACGCCAAGCAGGAACGAATACTCGATCGCCGCCCGCACGCTCAACCCGACCAGCAACCCGCCGACGATCGTCATCAGACTGCGGCTGGTCCCCGGCCACATCGCCACGCACTGCAACAAACCGATCAGCAATGCCATCTTCCAGGTCATCTGCAGCAACTCCATGCCCGGCTTGTCCTGCGTGCGCGAGCGGGCACGCCGCGAAGCCGCCAGAATCAACACGCCACCGACGATCCACGCAAACACCACCGGCCACATGCCGAACAATCGCGCTTCAATCCAATCGTTGAGCAATAAACCGATCACCGCAGCCGGCATGAACCCGACCACCAGATGGAGCGCCAGACAGAAGCCCTCGGCATCCCTGCCCAAGACACCGAAGATCATCTGCAACACCCGCCGGTAATACAACCCGGCCACCGCCAGGATCGCCCCTCCCTGAATGCAGATCGCAAAGGCATCCGCCGCCGCCTTATCAAGATCACCCGCAGTGCCGATGCCCATCATGTGCTGAGCCACCAGCAGGTGCCCGGTCGAACTCACCGGCAGATACTCGGTGATCCCCTCGATGATGCCCAGAATGATGGCCTGCCAGAAATCCATAGGATGGCGGCACTTTGCGAGTCTCTCCCGCGTCCTGCAAGGGAATTGCCAACCCAGGCATTTGCGATTGCACGATTGATGATCCCGAAGGATCTTCTGCCCGCCACATGAAGAAACGATACCTGAAGTTGGTGCGCCACGCGTTCCGCTCGCTGCGGCATCCGCAGCTGCGCCACCGACCTTGGTGGAAGGCGATCACCCGACCCGTGGCCAACCGCCAGCTGTGGATCCCCTGCCGCGACACCGTCGCCAGCGGACTGGCGATCGGATTGTTCTTCTCGATGATCCTGATGCCATTCCAGATGATTCCCGCAGCATTGGTCGCCATGCGCGCCCGCGCCAACATCCCCTTCGCCATGGCCGCCTGCTGGGTGACCAATCCATTCACTCTAGGCCCGGTACTCTGGGCGCAGTGCGAACTCGGCCAGTGGATGCGCGACAGCCTCGGCGTGCCGATGCCAGACTTCCTGAGCAAGGACGCATTCCAGGTGCCCGATGTCGGCACACTCAACGTCGCTAGCTTCCTGCTCGGCATGATCACTTCCGCCCTGATCCTGGCGCTGCTCGCCTACCCGATCGTGCACCTGTTCTCCGCGGTCATGCCACACCACCTACCGGTGCGCAAACGACGCGAAGCGGAGCCACCCGCCAGCGCCGAATGAACGATCCCGCTTGGCAAAGACCGCCATGCGCGCAACCTTGACGACTGGCATGGGAATCCGCCTCGATCAACTCCAGCAGCAATTGCCCGCCGGCGGGCTCTTCGGCGGCGGCAGCTGGCGCTGGTCCCCCGAGCCGTTCCGCTTGAGCAAAGGGGAAGCACGCCAACTGATGGCACTCGGCCACCCGCTGGCCCGCTTCCAACAAACTTGCGACGCCCTCTACCGACGCAGCGCCCACGGCTCGATGCCCGGATGGCTGGCCGAACTGCTCGACGAAGGCAAACCGTCCTGGCTGGTCGAACTGCAACGCCACCACGCCACCGCCAGACAATTCCCCCGCGTCATCCGCCCGGACCTCATCCTCACCGATGCCGGCTACGCCCTGACCGAACTCGACAGCGTGCCCGGCGGCATCGGAGTCACCGCCTGGTTGTCCCGCACCTACAGCCAAGCAGGATTCAATGTGCTCGGCGGACCTGACGGCATGCTCGATGGCTTCCGCTCGCTGCTGCCCGACGGCGGCACGGTGCTGGTCTCCGAAGAGTCCGGCGACTACCGGCCGGAAATGGAATGGCTGACACAACAGCTCGGCACCGACTGGCAAGTCGCCGCCGCCGAGGAATACCAAGCCGACGGCCGCGCGCTCTACCGCTTCTTCGAACTGTTCGACTGGGAGTCGATCCCCTGCGCCCGCCAACTGGCCGAAGCCGCCGCCCGCGGTGAAGTCGACATCACCGCCCCGTTCAAACCCCACCTCGAAGACAAACTGTGGCTGGCCCTGCTGTGGTCACCCGCACTGCGCCAACATTGGATCGAAAACCTCCGCGGCAGCCATCTGCAACGGCTCCAGCAGTTGATCCCCTTCGGTTGGGTGCTCGACCCAACACCGCTACCACCCCATGCATCGCTGCCGCGCATGGACGCCCACTCCTGGGACGAAGTCGCCCGCTTCAGCCAGAAACAACGGCAACTGGTCATCAAGGTGTCCGGCTTCCACGAAAGCGCCTGGGGCTCACGCGGCGTCCACATCGGCCACGACATGCCCGCCGATGAGTGGGCCGAAAAACTCCGCCACGCCCTCGATCAAGCGATTGAACAACCGTGGCTGATGCAGGAATTCAAGGAGGGCCGACTGATCGAACACCCGGTCTTCCGCGATGACGGCTCGATCGAAACCCTCAAGGGCCGCGTGCGCCTGTGCCCGTATTACTTCACCGACCGCCAGGGCGAAACCCGCTTCGCCGGCTGCCTCGCCACCATCGTCCCCGCCGACAAAAAGAAGATCCACGGCATGAGCGACGGGGTGCTGGTACCGTGCACGATCGGGTGATGCATCACCCCAAGCGGCAGAAGGCGAACATCAAAAGTCGATAGGTGGCGGGTCCAGACGTATCGATTTCCCCGCCGCATCTCTTCACTTCGATGTTCGATGTTAAACGTTCGATGTTCGACGTTCAAACGGCCATCGAACCTGCCACTTCCAAATCAACACATGGGCACCCCATCCATGTCGATCCGCGTCCATTCATGGTTTTCCCCACTCGTCACCAAGCCCTCCGCCCCTCCATTTTCTCCGTCCCTCCGTGGTCAAAACAGGCGGACTCGCACCCCCAAACGGCAGGGTTCAAACATCGAACGGCAGCATGATCCGGCGATTCGATTCCGCCACCTCCTGCGCCCTCGGCGCCTGTCTCGCCATCTTGTCGCGCCGGAGTCCCGCAGGGCGTAGGCGGAAGGGCGCGCTACCTTGGAAACGCAAATCGGCCCGATGTTGCCATCGGGCCGATTGGGAAATCCGGGGAAATTCTGAAATCAGATCAGGCCGGCGGCCTTGAGCGTCTGGTAAGCACCGTTCTTGTTGACGGTCTTGAGCGCGCGGCAGCTCAGCTTCACCTTCACGAAGCGGCCGAGTTCAGGCACCCAAATGCGCTTGGATTGAAGGTTCGGCGACACCGTGCGCTTCACCACTTTGGTGACGTGGCGGCCGATACCACCTTTTTTCTTCGCCAAACCGGAACGGTGAATCTTACCGCCGGAACGGACGCGGGTACCACGGATGCTGCAAATACGGGCCATAACTGGAAAAATTGGGAGTTGCGGGGCGCGAAGAATGCCCCGCCAACCCGAGGGGTCAAGACGAATCCTGCCCAGAATCGGAGAAATTTCAAAATTTCCGCCTCCGCAGCCGGTCCATCCAGTCCTCGACGTCCCGAAACACCTGATCCTTGCGGGCATCATACATCAACAGGTGATACGCTTTGGGGTAATTCCGGTAGGTCACCGGGGTCTGCTCCGGCATCCGCGCCAGGAATCCGCGGATATCCCGGTCGTTGTTGAAGTAGTCCTGCCCGCCGTGAAGGATCAGCACCGGCCCCCGCAACCGACCGGCACAGCCGTTCATGCCATCGATCAATTGGGAAAGCGTCCCCAGCAGCCGCAGCGTGTAAGCATCGACATGATACGGGTTCTTGCCCGCCTGCTGCCCGTGGAAGCTGTTCTGGGTCATCTGCACGTCCTGCCCCGCCATCAGGGTGTCCAGGGAGATCCTGGCCAGAGGCATGGCCGTCGCCGCGACCTGCACCAGCCCAGGCGTCCATGCCGGGATGTCATCGCGGAACCTGACGATCGGCGAGGAAAGCACCAAGCCATCACATGGCGGCGCATCCTGCGGTGCCTCGCACCACGCGTGCACCGCAATCAAGGCGCCCATGCTCTCGCCATACCAGACGATCTTGGCGTCGGGATGACGCTCGCGGGTCAACTGCGTGAACACCAACAGGTCGCGATACCATTCATCCGGGTGGCCGATGTCGCCACGCCGCTCGACCAAGGGATCGCTGCCCTGCCCACGCAACTCATAGGCATACAATCCGGTGTTCGGTTGGTGCTCGAGCAAATGCTCGCCCAGGTTGGTGTAGTCGACCGACGCCCCGCAGAAACCATGGATGCCGATGATCACCACATCCTGCTCGACCGCAGGCGACACCCATTGGCGGTATCCGAAGGTCTCACCCTTGGCGTGCAGCCCGGGTTGCACGACAAGCTCGGGCTTGGTGGCGCATGCGGAAAGCAAGATCGCCATCAGCAGCAGACATCCGAACACCGATCGTTCCTTCAACATGAGCATTCCATGAGGCATACTGAACCAAGGCGACCCACCATGGCAAGTGGACCCTTTCAACGGTCCCACCCGCGGTGAACCAACAGCACGATCTCGCCCTTGGCCGCCCGTTGTTGGAATTCCGCCGCCAACTCCGCCGCCGTGCCACGGTGATAGGTCTCGAACTTCTTGGTCAATTCGCGCGCCACACAAGCCCGCGCATCCGGTTGAATCTCCGCCAGGATCTCCAAGGTCGATGCAATCCGGTGCGGCGACTCGAAGAAAATCCCCGTCTCACCCGAATCCAATGCCTCGGACAACGCCGTGCGCCGCTTGCCGGACTTCACCGAAAGGAAACCACCGAAACGGAACGCGTGACACGGAAAGCCGGACCCGATCAACGCGGTGATCACCGCCGAAGGACCGGGCAAGACCTCGAATGGCACACCCGCCTCCAGACAGGCCTGAACCAATCGGTAACCCGGATCCGACACACCGGGCATGCCGGCGTCACTGACGACCGCAATGAGCTCACCCGCCCGCGCCATCGCCACCAGGTCCGGCGCACGCCGCGCCTCGTTGTGCTCGTGCATCGAGATCAAGGGCTTGCCACTGATCCCCAGATGACTCAACAAAGCCGCCGAGTGCCGCGTGTCCTCACAAGCGATCCGATCGGCCGCCTGCAGCACTTCCACCGCGCGCCGCGTGATGTCACCGAGATGACCGATCGGCGTCGGCACCAGAATCACCCGCCCGCCCGTCTGCCCGTCCGCATTCATTTCAATGAAGCACCTTTCGCTCGGACTCGGAAATCTCCTTCGGCAGGCCATTCACATCCACCCGCACGTTGGTCATGCTGCCGGTGATCGCCAACTCGCTGGTCGCCACCTTGCGAACCTCGAAATCCCAATCGACCGAAGACCTGCCCACCTCCACCAACTCGATCCACACCTCGATCTCATCCCCCGCGCGCAATGGCCGCTCATAATCGCAATCGACATGCACGCGCGGCCATCCGCCTTGCGCTGGGTCGTGCACGATCAGCCCGTTGCTGATCAGATAGTCGTGCTCCGCAGCCTCGATGTGGCGGAATATGCTCGCGAAATGCATGATGCCGCTGGCATCGGTGTCGGCGAAGTCAATCCGGCTGCGATAGCGATGCGTGGGCGACTCCATGACGACAATCCGCTGAAGCGATTACTCGAACTTGCTGACCAGCACGGAAGCATTGTGGCCACCGAAACCGAAGCTGTTGCTCACCGCGGTCTTGATCGGCACTTCACGCGCCACGTTCGGCACACAGTCGAGATCACACTCGGGATCCTGCTCCTCGAGGTTGATCGTCGGCGGCACCACGCCGTCCTTGATCGCCATCACACAGGCAATCAACTCCATGCCGCCGGCAGCACCCAGCATGTGACCGGTCATCGACTTGGTCGAGCTGACCATCAACCCGTTCTTCGCGTGATCGCCGAATGCCAGCTTGATCGCCTTGGTCTCGGCAATGTCACCGAGCCCGGTCGACGTGGCGTGGGCGTTGAGGTATTCGACATCCTCGGGATTCTTACGGCCGTGCTTGAGCGCCATACCGATCGCATACGCAGGACCGGAACCATCCGGCGAAGGAGCGCTGAGGTGATAGGCATCGGCACTCACGCCGTAGCCGAGCAGTTCGGCGTAGATGGTCGCACCACGCGCCTTGGCGGTTTCCAACTCCTCGATCATGATCACGCCGGCACCTTCGCCCATGACGAATCCATCCCGGTTCTTGTCGAAGGGCCTGGATGCGCGCTGCGGCTCGTCGTTGCGGGTGCTCAAAGCCTTCATGCTGGCAAAGCCGCTCAATCCCATCGGCAGGATCGTCGACTCGGCACCGCCGCAGAGGAAACCGTCGGCATCACCGAACTTGATCATGCGCCATGCCTCACCGATGTTGTGGTTGGAAGTCGCACAAGCGGTGACGATCACCATGTTCGGTCCCTTCAGGCCGTATTCCATGGAAATGATGCCGCTGGCGATGTTGGAAATCATCATCGGGATGCAGAACGGGGAAACCCGCTTCGGCCCGCGCTCGATGTAGGTGGTGTGCTCCTTTTCCAAAGTGGCAAGACCACCGATGCCGCTGCCGACCATCACGCCGTAACGACGCGGATCAATGGCCTCCAGATTCAAACCGGAATCCTCAATCGCCATCTTGGAGGCCGCCACCGCCAACTGCACGTAGCGGTCGGCCCGACGGGCATCCTTCGGCACGCGGAAATACTGGTCCGCATCGAAGTTCTTCACCTCTCCGGCAATCTTGCAATCGAAGGGCTCTGGATCGAGGCTGGTGATCCGGGCGATGCCGCTCCGACCCTCCTTCAGCCCCTGCCAGGTGCTGGCCAAATCATTGC